>Ga0306920_100011759_pt1 | contig 11851 bp, 9 predicted proteins | sample flu12Cox44000170_FD_204666 | JGI IMG/M metagenome (GOLD analysis project Ga0306920, IMG submission 204666) | Lab enrichment of tropical soil microbial communities from Luquillo Experimental Forest, Puerto Rico - flux4day.12C.oxic.44.000.170 (v2)... | ecosystem: Environmental > Terrestrial >...
CGGTGATTAATGGGGGCGATCAACTTCGACCAGGCTAAGGTTCGCAAAATTTACCAGCGATGGGCGCCATTCTATGATTTGGTGTTCGGCGCGGTATTCGAACAAGGACGGCGCGCGGTCGTCGCGGCGGCGGAGCGAGTCGGCGGTCGTATTCTCGAGGTTGGTGTCGGCACCGGCATTTCGCTGCCTTATTACTCAAGTGCGAGCCGAGTGCTTGGTATCGATCTTTCCGAAGAAATGCTAAGCAAAGCGCGACAGCGAGTCGACAGCCTAAATCTCTCTCACGTCGAAGACTTGCAACTGATGGACGCTGAAGCGTTGCCTTTTCCGGATGCGTCTTTTGATGTTGTTACGGCCCAATGTGTGGTGAACACCACGCCACATCCGGAACTGGCACTGGATCAATTTGCTCGGGTGCTGAAACCGGGTGGCGAAATCATCCTGCTAAATCGAATTGGTGCTGAGCATGGTCCGCGACTGGTCTTCGAGCGCCTTTTTCAACCGATCGCGAGCGAACTCGGCTGGCGCTCCGATTTTCCCTGGGGACGCTTCGCCGCTTGGCTAGGAATTAATCCCCACCGGATGCACCTTCTGGAACGTCGCCCGGTTCCGCCGTTTGGACATTTTTCGTTGATTCGATTTGGCAAACCCTCCGCTTCATTACCTCCTGCCAAGTTAACCGCGTTAGTCACGACCTTAACCAACCAGAATCATGAGTATGAATAGCTTTCTCGAAACGCTTAAGGAACAACGATGGGATGATCATCGTTACTATCATCACAGCCGCATTAATCAGTCCCTGCATTTACTGAGCGCGATGAGTTTTCTCTGCGCTTATGTTCTGGTCTTCAAATATCCGGCTGTCGCCGTGCTCATAGCCTGGTTAGTTGGCATGACCAGCCGTCAGATAGGTCATTTCTTTTTCGAGCCGCGCGACTACGACGAAGTTAACGCTGCAACCCACGAACATAAGGAAGAAATCAAGGTCGGCTATAACCTGCAGCGCAAAATCGTCCTGATGACAATCTGGTTTCTTTCGCCTCTGGTCCTCCACTTTAATCCGTCGTTCTTCGGGCTTTTCGAACCGCACGCGACTGCGGCGCAGTTTCTAACCAATCTCGCGCTGGTCTGGCTGGCAATTGCTATTGGTGGCCTTCTATTTCGTACGATCCAGCTCTTCTTCGTGAAAAACATCCTGTCCGGGCTCGCCTGGATGACCAAGATTATCACCGACCCATTTCACGATATTATGCTCTATCACCGCGCCCCGCTTTACCTGCTGCGCGGACAACTGATCGATCCGATGGATCACGTGTGGCAGGACAAAGAAGATGATTTCGATGGGGATTCGCTGCAGGAGAGGCAAACCTAGCTCGGCCGGCCGCCGGTCACGAGACGGTTAATGGTCTCGCGTAGAATCTGGCGTTTAATCGAAGGCGAGCGACGCTTGTCGGTCCACCACCAACCATCCGCCTGCATCGCTTTCGCCGCCGCTACGAAACGTTCGGCGACGGCTTCGAAGTCACGCTCAGTGTAATTAAGGCTGAAGATGATCCGCCCGGTACCGATCCAGCTCAGCGCCAGGCCATGCGTGCGGAGATAGTACTGCAGCATCCAATTGTAACGCGAAGCCTCCGTGTAGCAGACGGTCCAGACGCTGGAGATGTTGGCGACGCGCACCGGCATCTCTTCGTTCGCCAATCGGCGATTGAGCCACTCCGCGCGCTCGTTCCACAGCTGGTCTAGATTTTCGTAAAGTCTTAGAATCTCCGGTGAATCCAGGCGGCGCAGGAACTCATTCATCGCTCCCATCACCACGGGATGAGAGTTAAAAGTGCCCCGTGCAAAGCAGATGTCGGCTGGCCGATCTTCCCGGTAACGTTTCATTAAAGGCCTCCGCCCACATACCACTCCGATCGGCAAACCGCCGCCGATTGTCTTGCCGTAAGTGACGAGATCCGCGCGCAGGCCAAAGTATTCCTGCGCTCCGCCACGCCCCAGGCGAAAACCAAGAAACACCTCATCTAAAATCAGCACGATGCCGCTTTCAGTGCAGACGTCCCGCAACCTCCTTAGCCAGGCCGTATAAGCCGCTTTGTGGAAATGCGCCCGGCGGCCGCTGTCTATCAAACCCGAATCCGCGGGAGCGGACATGTTCGGATGGAGAGCCTGCGCTGGGTTCACCAGGACACAGGCGATATCATTTCGTGTTTGCAGAACACGCAGCGTCGCTTCCGACATCTCGCTAAGTGTGTAAGTTTCGTGTGCTGGCACCGGATTTCCGATGCCGGGTTGCACGTCGCCCCACCAGCCATGATAGGCGCCGCAAAAACGCACCAGATGTGTCCGCCGTGTATGAAAACGTGCCAGCCGCACTGCTTGCATAACCGCTTCCGTCCCCGACATGTGGAACGACACCTCGTCGAGTCCCGAGATGTTCTTCAGTCGCGCAACATTATCCGCAACCACGGGATGATACGCACCTAAAACCGCCCCGAGTTCCCGCACTCGTGCATAACCTTCCTCCATGCACGATTTATAAAAGTCGTGCCCAAAAAGATTGACCCCGTACGAACCAGCCAGGTCGTAGAACTTGTTCCCGTCCAGGTCGGTGAGCATCACCCCTTCGGATGATTTCAAAAAGGATCCGGCGCGCAGATGCTTTTGAACCATCCGGTTGTATTGAAATGGGACGCGGTAAGCATCGGTAAATTGGAGATCCGACAGGCCTTCGCGCGTTTCCGCAGTCAAGCGGCGCGTTTCAGCGAAGCGCTCGCAATAATGCTTCGCCAAGCGCATAAAGCCATCTTTGCGACGGGCGGCGATCTCGTTCGGAGCACCATCGGAGCGGAAGAACTGCTCTTCGCTGAATTCATAAAACGGGAGCAGCTGCGCCACGCGACGGGCGATGCGCGAATGTCCAGTCAATGACGGATGCTTGGCGCAGAAAAGTTCGAAACGTTGCTTTGCCTTGCGCAGGCCAAAGATTATCGCCCCTGCGACAAGGGCGAATAAAACGGGTTGTGCATGACGCCTTTTCATCTATTCACGTCAACCTAGCATGAGCGCGCGAAGTGTTATCGCTCGTCTTTGCCAGAACGAAAGTGTCAATTTCGTTCTTTCCAATCGAATCCCCCGCCGTCTGGCCACCCGTCTGATGGGCTGGTTTAGCACGATTGAACAAGCGCCTGTTCGCGATCTCTCCATCGCCGTCTGGCGCTTCTTTTCGGATGTCGATCTAAGCGAGGCAAAGAAAACGCAGTTCACCAGTCTGCGTGATTGTTTCATTCGCGAACTGAAGGATGGCGCGCGGCCGATCGATCAAAACCCGAGCGTTCTCGTTTCTCCTTGCGATGGCATCGTCGGCGGCTGTGGCCGCATCATGAATGGCGATCTTCTCCAGATAAAAGGCTCAACTTATCCCCTGGAGGAACTACTCGGCGACTCCATGTTGGCAAGATCCTATCAGCACGGCTGTTATGTCACGTTGCGCTTGACTGCCGGTATGTATCACCGTTTTCACGCGCCGCACGATTGTCGCATCGAGCGGATCACTCATATCTGGGGAGACACATGGAATGTTAATCCGGCTGCCTTGGCTCGGATCGACAGGCTATTCTGCCGTAACGAACGGGTCGTTATCCGCACGCGTCTCGCATCCACTAATCGCCTCGTTACTCTCGTTCCTATCGCCGCTATCCTCGTAGCAGGCATTCGCCTGCGCTTTACCGATTTGATTGTTGACCCGCGTCAATCGACTGATGTTCCGACGAATAGAACCTTTCGAAAGGGCGAGGAGATCGGGTGGTTTGAACACGGGTCCACCATCCTCGTTCTCGGGCCCCCAGGCGCACGGTTATGCGAAACAGTGCAAACAGGTAGAACCCTCCGCATGGGCGAGACTCTTTTGTTGCTCGAAGAGACTGCCGTTTCGTGACCAATCGTAGTTTTCTTGACTCAGCGCTCCTGCGCTTGAAACTGAATCATGAAAATCATAAGCACGATCTTGTCAGCGGTCGTCGGCCTTGCGACGTTCACATGCATGGCGGCAACAGAATCTCAAACGCAGCCCGAAGTCGGTAAGCCCGCGCCGGATTTCAGTCTGACGACTGGAGACGGTTCGCAAGTAAGTCTGAAAGATTATCACGGAAAATGGGTGGTTCTCTATTTTTATCCGAAGGATTTCACCAGCGGTTGTACCCTGGAAGCCCGCAATTTTCAGCGTGACCTCTCAAAATACAGCGATGCAGGAGTAGTCATTCTCGGAGTAAGCGTCGATACAGCGCAATCGCACAAAGATTTCTGCGCGAAAGAAGGGCTCAACTTCAAGTTGCTAGCCGATCCCGACGCGAAGGTTTCTACCGAGTACGGTTCAGTGATGGATTACAAGGGCCAGAAGCTCGCTGCACGTAACACGTTCATCATCAATCCCGACGGCGAGATCGTGAAGGTGTATACCGGTGTGAAACCCGCCGAGCACAGCGAGCAAGTGTTGAAAGATTTGGCGGAGTTAAAGAAGAGCTAAGTTAATCTGGAGGTTACCAAGGGCAGCGCAGAGAAAATCCATCGATTGCAGGGATTACCCGAGCGAAAAGAATTGCTCGCGTAAAATTTCCGGCACCGAAGAAGAAGTGCTAAACGCTGCAGTGCAGCACGCTGCCTCCGTTCACGGACACGAGCACACGCCGGAATTGCGCGCGCAGATCAAGCAGATGCTCAAGGACGAGCGCGACTGAGAGAGGTCGCCGCTGATCGTGATCCGCTTTTTCCGATTCGCGCCCGTTGCGTCTCTGCTTCGACGTCGAATTCTGCGAGTAGTTGGCGCGCGATATCCGAGAGTTTGCCAGACCAGGCAACACCCACGATCACTGGCGGGAAGTCCGATAACGGGAGTGCGCGCAGCTGCGGCGGTGGCTTGAAGCCGGGAACCGCGACCGTCAAACCGATACCGTAACCGCTGGCGACGTAGTGTTGGATCAATCGCTCCGATGTGACTTCAATCCCGCAAAACCACTCCACACCCAGCCGCTCAAGCCCGCGCTGAAAATGAGCATGAACAGGATCGCTCCGTGAAAAGCACACCAGTGTTTCCTCGATTTTGTCGCGTTTCCACAACTCTTCAGCACGCGTCAGCTTGGATTTCTTGTCCACCAACAGAATCAACGGCAGCTCCAATAGCGGTCGGACCTGAATCCCGGCACGCGATTTCTTGTCGATTAGCATAATCGCGAGATCGACATCGCGAGCCAAAAGCAATCGTTCCGAATCAGTACGAGTCGCCTCGTGGAGATAAAGCCGGAACGCCGGAAATCTTTCGCGAACTCGTTGCAAGATTTGCGGCAGATAATCGTGAAGCACGATCGCCGGAGCCGCAACGCGCAATTGCGGCGAACTGTTCTGGCGCAACCGCTCGGCGACAAGATCAATGTTCTCGAAGAACGGCCGGATGAACTCGAAGAGCTCCGTCCCCGTCGGCGAGAGCGCGAAGGGCCGACGCTGAAAAAGTTTCGTGCCTAGTGATTCCTCCAGTTTCGCGATTTGCCCGCTAACGGCCGGTTGCTGAATGCCGTAGGGAATATTGCGTACCGCGGCTGCGATGCCGCCGTGTTTCGCGACAAAGTAGAACAACTCCAGATGATGAATGTTCATACGACCCCCTCACATCTCATTCTGAGCGAAGCGAAGAATCTCAGATCAATTTTGGACAGATATGCAACGGAAATAAATCACAGACGTTTCGCTCCGCTCAACATGACAGCGCTACATACAAGGGGAGTCCTAATCGAATGGGTCGATGAAATCCGCCATTTTTATCAATTCACAGTCGACGCGCAAAGCAGGTATCCTCTGTTGCAAAGCTGGAGTGATCCTGCAAACGCCAACAACCAATGGAACTTCTAGGTTTTCTCGTAATCGGTTTTCTAATCGCGGTTCTCGTTCTGCCTTTTGTCGCGCTGGCGAAGGCGAACCGTGCAAAGCGCGGCGTTGAGGATCTCGTAAAGCGATTGTCATCCCTCGAAAACGAACTGCGCAACTTGCGACCACAAACGGTTTCGGCTGTGCAACCGGCGGCGCCTGTGGCGACACCCGAGCCAAGCGTAGAAGCCGTGCCTCCACCGACACCAGCGATGACACCTGCGCCAGCAGTACCCAAGGCAATGCCAGAACCGCCGCCAATCCCACAGGAGCTTCTCAAACCGAAGGCGCCGCAAGTCGCCAAACCAACCAAGCCGCCGATCAACTGGGAGCAATTTATGGGCGCGAAATTGTTCGCGTGGATTGGCGGGCTCGCGCTTTTCCTCGGCATCGCGTTTTTCGTGAAATACTCTTTCGAGCACAATCTGATCCCGCCGGAGTTGCGGATTGCGATCGGATTCATCACCGGCGCCGGTCTTGTCGTTGGCGGTTTGCTTCTGAAACGAAAAGAAAACGCTGTCACTGCGCAGACGCTCTGCGGGACGGGCATTCTGGTGCTCTACGCGGTCACCTTTGCGTGTCGAGCCTACTATCACTTCGCGTTCTTTGGTCTGATTCCAACGTTTCTGTTGATGACGCTGATCACGGCGGTCGCGTTTCTGCTTTCCGTGAGGTTGAACGCGCTTGTGGTCGCCGTGCTCGGGATCGCGGGTGGATTTCTCACGCCCATTTTGCTCTCGACGAACCAGGACAATCCGCTCGGACTTTTCGGTTACATCGCGCTGCTCGACATCGCTCTGCTAGCGCTGGCTCAACGACAACGCTGGAATGCGCTGCCGATCCTGGGCGCCATCGGAACAGCGCTGATGCAATTCGCCTGGGTCGGCGCGTTCTTTGTTCCCGAGAAATATTTCGCCGGCAACAGAGTTCTCATTTTTATGGCGGTGTTTGTTGGATTTCAGGCGCTCTTCCTGGCCGCGACCGCATGGGCAAAACGCTCCGGAAAATCGAACGCCACACTTTTCGGGTGCGCGATCGGTCTCGCGGCGGTCGCGATGCTCTCGGCGTTTTACCTGCTGGATTTCCAGACCGTCGCGCATCGGCCGGCGCTGTTGTTCACTTATTTGTTCGTCATCGACCTTGGCTTGTTGGCACTGACGCTGATCGAAAAAAAGCTCGCGATTGTTCAAGTCCTGGCGGGACTCGCGGCATTCATTTTTCTCGGCGCGTGGACGGGCAATTACCTGAGGATCGGTCACATTTATACCGCGCTGGGATTCTATTTCGTCTTCGCGCTGTTTCATGCAGCCGTGCCGATCGCGTTGCAACGCTTGCACAAGATCGAGATTCCGCGCTGGACTCACATCTTTCCTACGTTCGCTCTGCTGCTTGTGCTGATACCGATATTCCGGCTCACCGAGCTTTCATTGCTGGTCTGGCCGTTCGTGTTCATCATCGATGTTCTCGCGATCGGTCTGGCGATAATGACTGCGACGCTGCTGCCCGTCATCGCGGTACTTGTGCTCACACTCGTCGCGGTCGGCGCGTTGCTCCTGCGAGTTCCGACTGAGCTCACTGGGTTGCCGACGGCGCTGCTCATACTCGCGTGTTTCGCAATTTTCTTTTTCGTCGCCGTAAGTTGGGCATGCCGCCGTTTGGTGCCGCCCGAAACGCGCAGGCCGAATCTGTTCGGTAACATCAGCGACCCGGCAAATCTCTCGGTTCAACTTCCCGCGCTTTCCGCGACGCTGCCGTTTCTGCTGCTGATCATGGTGACGCTGCAGTTACCGCTGGCAAATCCGTCGCCTGTATTTGGTCTGGGGTTGTTGCTGGTGATTCTGCTTCTCGGCATGAGCGAGATCTTTTCGCTCGATCTGCTGCCAGCGATCGCGCTCGTCTCTGCGCTCGGGTTAGAGCACGCGTGGCATTTCGAACATTTCGATCCCGCGCACGCAACGTTGCCGCTGGCTTGGTATCTCGGCTTTTATGCCTTGTTCACCGTTTTTCCGTTCGTTTTCCATCATCGGTTTGCTGAAAAAACGGTGCCGTGGGCGACAGCAGCGCTTGCTGGTCCATTGCATTTTTATCTTATCTACCAGCTCGTCCGCTCTGCTTACCCCAGCGGAGTTCCCGGTCTGGTGCCGGCGGCATTTGCGCTACCAGCGTTGCTTGGATTGTTCGTGCTGTTAAAACGCACGCCACTCACGAGCCCGGCACGCAATGCACAACTGGCGCTCTTCGGCGGCGCCGCGTTGTTTTTCATCACTTTGATTTTCCCGATCCAATTCGATCGCCAATGGATCACGGTGGGTTGGGCTCTGGAAGGCGCAGCCCTTTGCTGGCTCTTTCATCGCGTGCCGCATTCGGGGCTACGTTTGGCGGGTGTCGGTTTGCTCGTCATCGTATTCGTTCGCCTGGCACTCAATCCAGCCGTGCTCAGTTATCATCCGCGCGCCGCATTCCCGATTTTCAATTGGTACTTTTACACATACGGGGTCGCGACGGCTTGCCTGTTCGCTGCTGCGCGATTACTGGCACCGCCGCGTAATCGTGTGCTCGGGCACAATGTGCGGCCGCTATTGTACACGCTCGGTACCGTGCTCGCCTTTTTCATCGTAAACATCGAGATAGCCGATTACTTCAGCACGCCCGGCGTCGCTGCGTTGACGTTTCAATTCTCAGGGAATTTCGCGCGCGACATGAGCTATAGCATCGCATGGGCGTTGTTCGCTCTTCTGCTGCTCATTGTCGGAATTCGAAGGCGGACCGCCGCGACGCGCTACGCCGGTCTCGCATTGCTTGGCATCACAGTCGTGAAACTTTTCTTTCACGATCTTTCGCAGCTTCATCAACTCTACCGCATCGGCGCGTTCATTGCTGTCGCCGTAATCGCAATTCTCGCGTCGTTTCTGTATCAGCGGTTTCTTGCCACAGCCACGAAAAACAATGAAACGAACACCGCGGTCTCATCCGCTCCATAAGTTCTGCGCCATTGGCGCGCTGACGATCTTTGTCGCCGCGCAGACGAGTCTGGCATTCGATCCTAACGAATGGCGTAACACGCAGGCGCTAGAGGTTCCAGCGAAGGGACTCGTGCGCGTAAATGTTCCGACGGCAACGTTGGATGCGGCGCAGCCCGGGTTAGAAGATCTGCGCATCATCGATTCCACAGGGAACCAGGTCCCGTATCTCATCGAGCGATTGCTGCCGGGGCCGGCATCAACGATACCGCCAACGGAGTTTCGCAGCACCATCGAGGACGGCGCGACACGCTTGATTCTTAAAACAGGAACAAGCGCGCCGATCATTGGCGTTAGTCTCGAAACGCCAGCGACGCGCTTCATGAAAGCTGCGGACGTCGAAGGATCGAATGACGGGGCGACTTGGACCAAACTCGCCGGCGGAGATTCGCTTTTTCAGTTGCCCAACGGCACCACGAAACTGCGAGTCTCGTTGCCCGAGGGCGCGTGGGAATTTTTGCGCATCACCATTGACGATCTGGGGTCGCCACCGATGCCTTTCACTGGCGCGCACCTGCACAAGGCGCGCACAACCGCGCCTGCAGAAGCGGTCCCGGTGACAATCAAATCGCGAGACGAAAGTCCAGGCACAACGAGACTAGCCCTTGATCTTGGCGCAGCGAATCTGACTTTGGGCGCGCTGCGGATCGAAAGCAGCGCGCCGGTATTCACTCGTGCTGTCACGCTCGCGATCCCCGAGGTAGGCGACGACGGCATTCGCGAACGCAACATCGCCGACGCCATGATTTATCGCGTGAATGTGAACGGCAAAAACGAAGCGCACCTGGAGATTCCGCTCGAATCGCAAATCCAGACGCGCGAGTTGTTGGTACTGATTCGAAATGAAGACAGCCCACCAATTTCTATCGACGCTGTCCGCGCCGACAGGCGGCTGGTGCGCCTGACCTTTTTCGCAAACCAACCCGGCCCGTATTCACTTCTGAGCGGCAACACTCAATCTGCCGCGCCACGATACGATCTTTCGGCGCTGAGTGGAAAACTCAAGAACGCCTCCGCCATCGACGTTGTTCCCTCAGCGCTTGCTCCGAATCCAAATTATAAACCGCCTGAAGCACTGGCTGCGGTCACGTTGAGCGGAGCGAAAATCGACGTGGAGAAATGGAGATTCCGAAAACTTCTGCCGCTAACGCAAAACGGCGTGCAACAAGTCGAACTCGACCCGGAATTGCTGGCTCGTTCGCAACCAGACCAACGCGACATCCGCATCGTGCGCGGCGAGTATCAGCTGCCATTCATTTTTCAGCGCACGTCACTATCGCGTCCGATCAGTTTGAATGCTGCAGCGGCAAATGATCCGAAGAAGCCCGCCCTTTCGCGTTGGTCCGTAAAACTCCCCCAGTCCGGCATGCCGATCACGCGGCTGGTTTGCACGTCGTCCTCGCCTCTTTTCCATCGGCAAATGCGATTGTGGGAAGAAGTCACTGACGAGCGCGGCGACAAATTTGCATCTGAACTCGGCCACGCCACGTGGGACCAAACGCCCGACTCTCCAAAGCGCGATCTGGTTATCGAGCTCAATACGCGACCCAAAAGCGATACATTGTTTCTCGAAACAGATAACGGCGACAACCCCGCAATCGATCTGCACGACTTTCGCGGTTACTACCCGGTAACGCGTGTCGTATTCAAAGCGACGCCGGATCCTGCGCAGCCGGTATGCCTGTATTACGGCAATCTCGATGCGACTGCTCCGCATTACGATCTTACTCTCGTTGCAAACGACCTTCTGAAGGCTGAACGCACTACCGTGGCCGCGGGCGCAGAAGAGAACCTTTCGCCGAAACCGTCGTTTGTTGGCCAATCGTTAACCGGATCGACTCGTTACATTTTTTGGGGCGCACTGGCGTTAGTTGTGATCGTACTCCTCGCGATCATGTCACGCTTCCTGCCCAAAGCGCAGCAGCAATGATCCGGAGATTTATGGCGATCGTCGGAGCCTTGGTGCTCGTGACGATTGCGCTCACAATTTCCCTTGGCTGGCTGCTTGCGCATCCAGTTCAAACGCGAATTGGAAATCCTCCCGCCGACCTAAACGCTGAACCGGTTACTTTCACGAGCGATTCAGGTGCAACTGTCCACGGTTGGTGGTGCCCGATCCACAATGCGAACGGTACTGTGTTACTGCTGCCCGGAATTCGCGCGAATCGGTTGAGCATGGTCGGGCGCGCCCGATTTCTGCGTCGCGCCGGTTATTCCGTTTTGTTGATTGATTTTCAGGCGACCGGCGAAACCACGGGCGATCACATCACGTTTGGTTGGAAAGAGAGTCGAGATGTACTTGCTGCGATAAATTTTGTTCGCCAGGCCAACCCTACGGCTCCAGTTGCGATCATCGGCAGTTCTTTGGGTGGCGTAGCTGCACTTCTGGCAACGCCACCGCTGAAAATCGACGCGCTTGTTCTCGAAGAAGTTTACCCGACAATTGAAATCGCTACGCGCAATAGGGTGGAAAACTGGCTCGGCGCATTGGGCCGGATGCTAACACCGCTTCTACTAAACCAATTACAGTGGCGGCTTGGCATTTCGGCTTCCCAATTGCGCCCCATCGATCACATCGCGAATGTCGAGTGCCCAGTGTTCATCATGGGCGGCGAAAAAGACAAGAACACCAGACCTACTGACACGAGGATGCTCATTGAGCGCATGCGGAATCCAAAGGAAGTCTGGTTCGTGCCCAATGCTGGACATGTCGATCTGCATCGAGCAGCGCAACAGGAATACGAAACGCGGGTCTTGGCCTTTCTCGCCAGCATCGGAAAAATGCTGCCTAATCGATAGGATTGCCCACGAAACACGCGAAAAGGCGCCAAAAATTTCAGTCGAAGATCGAGGGAATACCTCTCATCAACCCCTTAGTCGACCTCCTTTCGTGTAATTCGTGTGTTTCGTGGGCT
>Ga0306920_100011761_pt1 | contig 11850 bp, 8 predicted proteins | sample flu12Cox44000170_FD_204666 | JGI IMG/M metagenome (GOLD analysis project Ga0306920, IMG submission 204666) | Lab enrichment of tropical soil microbial communities from Luquillo Experimental Forest, Puerto Rico - flux4day.12C.oxic.44.000.170 (v2)... | ecosystem: Environmental > Terrestrial >...
TATCGGCATTCCACCGAACGAGCAGCACAAGATATTCGAGAAGTTCTATCGCATTTGCGATCCTCTGGTTCACAACACCAAGGGCAGTGGACTCGGGCTCTCCCTGGTGCGTCACATTGTCCGGGCCCACGGTGGAGAAGTTTCGGTGGAGAGTGGCCCCGGTAAGGGAAGCAAGTTCACTATAGCGTTGCCGGTGAATTCGGCGGTGGACGGCGCCAGCAGTAGCTAGCCTGGTTTAGCTCACTCTGGCGAGCGACGTTGGGTGCAATTATCGGATAGAAATCTTGTTCGTACGTTTCTATCTTCACGATTTGGGAAGCAAGGTCAATGTCCGAACCGAGAGCCATGCGAGCGGGAAATCAGCCATCGATGGCTGCCCCCCCAGCCCTTGGCCGGTCCAGCGATTGGCCTAATTGGTTCTTTACGCAGTCCCTAGAATGGACTAGCTTGGCGATTGGAGGTCGAAGGTTATGACCAGGATCCTTATTGTCGAAGACGAGCCGAACATGGTCGCCGGTTTGCGCGACAACTTCGAGTACGAAGGCTACGAAGTGCTCACCGCGAGCGACGGAGCCGAGGGCCTGGGACGCGCGCTTAACGACGCGCCCGACCTCGTGATTCTCGACGTGATGATGCCCAAAATGAGTGGGCTGGACGTGTGCAAGCAGCTTAAGGCCAAGCGCCCTTCTGTGCCAGTGATTATGCTGACGGCGCGCGGTCAGGAAGTGGACAAGGTTGTCGGCCTGGAGCTCGGCGCCGACGATTATGTTACCAAGCCTTTCTCCATCCGCGAGCTGCTGGCCCGTATCAAGGCAGTCCTCCGCCGTGCCTACGGCGTTCCCCAAGAACGTTACGCGTTTGGCGAGGTCGAGGTCAACCTGCGCACTTGTCAGGTGACCCGCGCCGGGAAGCCCGTGGAGTTTTCGGCCAAGGAGTTCGATCTACTGAAGTACTTCCTTTGCCATCCGGGCGAGGCTCTTAGCCGCGATCGACTGCTCGAAAAAGTCTGGGGCTACAACTCCTTTCCGACCACCCGCACTGTAGATGCTCACATCGTCCATTTACGTCAGAAGCTGGAACTCAGGCCTGAAGAGCCGCGTTTCATTCTCACGGTTCACGGTGTTGGGTACAAGTTCGTTGGATAATCGCCGACCTCGATCTGGGAGAGACCCATGATGAGCAAGCTGGAAGAGAGGGACCACGCAGGGCCGAACGGCGTTCGGCCACGACAGAACTGGGAGACCTCAGTGAACAAACCCGAACAAGTGGAGAAGGTCAGAAATCGGCGAAAGCGCGAGCTGTACAGGCCGAGCCTGACCGGAGATTCGGCGACCGCCTCCAAGAGTAATCCCAATTTCGTCTCCGCCCCGGTCTCGAGCAGCCGAACTCTGAGCGAACAACTCGCCGCCTTGCGTCGCGACCATGAAGGGTTACGCCGGGAGTTCTCTGAAGCCGCCCAGGTCCAACGAAGGTTGAGTCCTCCGTGCCGGCTTAACCGTGCTCTGTTCGATATAGCTGGTGAGATCTTTCCGGTACGCCACCTATCCGGCGATTTCCTGACCGCCTTTGACGCGGGTTTCCAGACGGTCCTGGGTATTGGAGACATTGCCGGAAAAGGAGGGAGCGCCGGGATGTGGTTCACCCTCATGGTGGGCCTTGTTCGCGTCTTAGCCAGATCGGTGAACGACCCGGCAGCCGTAGCGGCCCAGATCAATGATTACCTTGGCGCACTGCAACCCGAGGCGCCCATAACCTCCCTCTTCCTCACCTGGGCCGACACACGGACCGGCGAGCTGACATACTGCAACGCTGGCCACCCCGTCCCTCTGGTGTTACGTCACGATGGCTCTGTGGATCTCCTCAGCGCGGGCGGGCCCGTCCTGGGCGCAGTTCCCGACGTCCCTTTCATCACCGGGAGGACGACTCTCAATCCGGGCGAAACGCTACTGGGCTACTCGGATGGAATTCTTGAGTGCCAGAACACCTGGGGCGAACAGTTCGGCCCAGAGCGGTTGGTAGATGCGACCCGCTCTGCCGTCGGCGCCCCTTCCGCCAATGCCGTGCTGTTTTCCGTGCTGGGCGCCGCGCGGGACTTCGCCGCCGGCGAAGCGCGCATGGACGATCTCGCGCTGATGGTCGTGCACCGCTCGGCCGGGAGCTAGTCCAGGAGAATTGATCTCGAATGCTAGCACCGAACGTCAAGGAAATGACGAGTGAGCTGGCCTGCACCCACTCTTTCGCGCCCTCAGGAGACGGGCCTGCCGACAGTTCGCGACAAGACACCTCGGTATTGATTCGCGAAGCGCAGCGTGGCAACGCCGCGGCTTTCGACGAGCTGGTGCGACAATACGACAAAGCGGCTTTCCGGTTGGCGTTGCGTCTCACCGGATCGGAGCACGACGCGCAGGACGTATGTCAGGAAGCCTTCCTGAGCGCCTATCAGAATCTCGCCGGCTTTCGATTTGAGTGCTCTTTCTACACCTGGCTCTATCGCATCGTGACGAACCGCTGCCTTGACTACTTGCGACGTCGTCGGAACCCTCACGAAACCGTGGGCTTGAAGGTCTCCCAGGACAGCAGCGCCTGCGAGGTCCTGGACCGGATGGCCGACAGGCGACATGCGAGCAACCCGGAAAGCAACCTGGCGGCACGGGAAATGCATACGCGTCTTAAGCGCGCGCTTGAAAAACTGACCCCTTGCGAAAGAGCGGTATTTGAATTGAAGCATTACCAGGACCTGAAGCTACGCGCTGTCGCGGTTGCCCTCAACACGAGCGAGGGGAACGCCAGGCACGCTCTGTTTCGCGCCAGACAGAAATTGCGCAGCGCTTTGGCTGAGGTGCTCTAACGCCTATGAAGACTTCAGAGGCCGCGATTCGTCCGCGGCCAGTCGATGCGCCAGCGACCACCCGGCGCTCGCAGCCAGAACAGTCGCTTCACTGGTGTACCCCGCACGTGATGGTAGAGCACAGCCGTACGCTCGTAGAAACCCCGCGTGTGCCACGAATCTCGAAACCCGAAGCGCTGGTAGTCGAGGTGATGGCAGAACTCATGGCAGAGCGTGCTTAGAAATGTGCCGAAAGACGTGACCTGCTTGCGGACGGCTGTCCGCATCCACACCCGGATCAGCATGGCTCCGGGACTGTAGTCTCCAAAGAGCTCCGTTGCTCCGCCGCCCTCGCGGACACGTAGGGGGCGGGCTGCCAGGACGCGGACCGCCGGCCTCTGTACCTTGTAGAGTTCAGCCGCTGCGGTCAGTAACTCGGTGCATGCTTGGCGGACGAGCGTGCTCCTCCCGTCTTTCATGTTCGAATCGACGGACCTTGCCAGCGCGGGCAAAAGGTCGTCCTGCGGTACTGCCAGGCTCGTGAGCTGGTCACTCTCAAGGAAACTCCTCAAGAGCGATGTGTTGCGGGGAGGGCGGTCGGTAAGCATTGTGAGGAATCTTCGACCTGGAGATTCTAGCCTAGAAACTAATCCTAACGTCTGCCCCATGCCCGGCTACAACACGGCTCGAAGACTCCTTCCGCAGCCTGTCCAGCCGTTGGCGCTACATTTGTTCCTTCACTGCTTCCTGCCCGCCACTGGCGGCGCTCTTTCCCTCGAGCACGCGCGCCACTTCCATAGCGATGGCGTAGCGGCCAAAAGGGGTTGCGATCAGCACGCCCTGAACGAGGTCGTGGATTTCGAGCAACGTTTCCCGGGCGATCTTCACACCCTCGGCGCGAGCCTTGTCGCCAGTGTCAGCCTGCCGCATCCGTTCCAGTGTTTCCTGAGGGACGGAGATGCCTGGTACTTCGTTATTCAAGAACTCGGCGTTGCGGAAGCTGGTGAGCGGCCAGATACCCGCGAGAATGGGGATGCGGCTCAAGCCGGCGTCCCGGATTCTCTCCAGAAACCTCTTCAGTTGGGTGACGTCGAACACCGGGTCAGTGACAGCAAAGTTGGCTCCGGCCTCCAACTTGTACCGGAAGCGGCGAAGCTCCTTATCAGCATCCGGGGCACCCGGGTGCGCCTCCACTCCGATGAGAAAGCCGGTCTGGGCTCCCAGTGGATTGCCACCCACGTCCAGGCCACGGTTAAGATTGCTCAGCACGTTGACCAAGCCGATGGCGTCCACATCAAGCACGGCGGTTGCCGCGGGGTAAGCGGCGAGCGAGGCAGAGTCGCCGGTAACCGCCAGAATGTTATGCACCCCCAGCGCGTAAGCGCCCAGCAGGTCGGACTGGATGCCTAGGACATTACGATTGCGACAACTGTACTGCAGCAGTACCTCCATTCCGGCGCGCTGCTGCAGGATGGCAGCTAGGGTTTGTGCGCTCATCCGCGCTGTGGCCCCGGAGCCTTCGGAGACGCTGACTGCGTCCACCTGCTCTGCCAACAAGTACTCTGCGCCTTCGACTTCCCGAACGGGGTCACACCCTTTCGGCGGCACGATTTCAACCAAGACAGGGAACTCACCCCGAGCCAGCTTCGCTGCCAGCGCGCTGCGCTTCTCTTGCGGTATCGGCTCGACCGCCGGTGCCTTGCGTCCTGAAACCTCAACCCCCACTCGCGCCGGCTGCGGGCCGTGAGAGCGCACCGCCGACTTGATCGCCTTGATGTGCTCGGGGGTGGTGCCGCAGCAGCCCCCAATCAGCCGCGCGCCGCTTTCGATAAAGCGCCGCGCGTAGTCGGCCATGTAGTCGGGCGAGCAGAGATACAGGCTGCGGCCGTCCACGGTGCGTGGCAATCCGGCGTTGGGTTGCGCCGAGAGCGGCCGGGAAGTAGCCCTCGACATGCGCTCCAGAGCCTGCAGCACGCCCGCCGGGCCCACACTGCAGTTAAGCCCGATCACGTCCGCGCCCCACGCTTCCAACTGGCGCGCGAAGTCCTCAGGAGCAGTGCCGGTCAGCGTGCTTCCGTCGTCCTGAACGGTCATTTGCACGATGACGGGAAGCGAACACACGTCGCGCGCCGCCACCAGGGCCTCGTGTGCCTCATTCAAATCAACCATCGTCTCCACGATGATCAGGTCCACTCCCCCTTCAACAAGAGCGGCGATCTGCTCGCGGAACATGTCACGGGCTTCTTCGAGCGACGTCGGCCCCAGAGGCTCCAGGTGAATGCCCAAAGGGCCGACGGAGCCGGCCACGTAAAGATCGTCCCCTGCCACATCCCGCGCCAGGCGTGCCGCCGCCAAGTTGATTTCGCGCACTCGGCCCTCGACTTCAAATTTCTGCAACCGAGGCCGGTTGGCGCCAAAGGTGTTGGTCTGAATGACGTCAGCGCCCGCCTTCACATAGGCAAGGTGGACTTCCTTGACAAGCTGCGGCATCGTCAGGCTTAGCTCGTCAAAGCAGCGACTAAAAGCTACACCCTTTGAATAAAGCATGGTCCCCATCGCGCCGTCGCCGACGAGAACGCGCTTCTCCAACTTCTGTGCAAAAGGTTCTCGCATGGTTAGACCAGTTTAGCATGCCGCAGCCTGACCCGTGATCATCCTTGCCCACCCGACCCATCGGGGTCCCTCTCCCAAAGGTTCGAATTATAGCCCTGCAGCCTTTCCATTTCTTCTGCCCAGCCCATCCGTCGAACATGAAAGACCCGGAAGAGCCGCAGGGCTTGAAAGGCGAGCCCTGCGCTACACTTGCTCTTCATCAGCCCGCCAGAGCTTCCCGGCCCGGCGAAGACACATGCAGAAATGGTGTTCCAGTATCTTGACAACTAATCTAGCCTAGGTCATCCTGCCGCCTGCTCTGGCAACTTAAACGCGAGTTGACCTGGAACTGACCGCTAGCCGCTACCCGACGAGCCGTCTCGCGAGACCGACCAAGAATTCGGCTGAGTCACACGAAATCCTGTATGATGTCAGGCGAAGCGGCAGCCAAGCCGATCCGGAAGCTCGCTTTGCAGCAACTCGATGCCCGAGTGCGGCGCTGGGCAGGCGCAGAAAATCAACTGTTCAGCGCTCTCGTTCGTCCGGTTCCGGGGCTGCACTTCGAAACCGCTTGTTCGTGAAGTGGTGCTGACCGGCACGGCTCCCCAGTACCTTCCCGACATCCGAGCACGACGCGTCGGGAGTTGAAGATGCCCCAGTGTTTAGAACCAAGGAGCTATTCTATGTATCAAAAGCCTCATATGTCGTCCGCTCAGTTACATCCGGGAATGCAGCCTGCGAGGCTTCTGGCGAAGTGCCTGCTGGTCCTCGCTTCAGCCTTCCTGATTGCAACGGCGCCGGCGAGCGCGGCGGACCCGCTCGGTGCGACCCTGCACAACGACGGAACCACGACATTTCGCGTTTGGGCTCCGTTCGTTGATGATGTCGCCGTCAAGATCAATGGAAGCGCCGTGGTTCCGCTAGCCCGGGAACCGGGTCACACCGATCCTGCGGATACCACTTGGATAGGCACGGTGCCCGGCACCAAGGCGGGAGACCGGTATCGGTTTGTTATCAGGCTCGGCGGCGTCACTCGCGAATTCAACGATCCGCGAGCTCAACAACTGACCGGATTTGACTTGCCCAACGGCTTTGGCTTGCCGGGCAATGACAGTAAGCCCGAGTCAGTCCTCGTGGACCCGAACTTCAGTATGCCAGCCTTTACCGAGCCCGCTTTCAATACCATGGTGATTTACGAGATGCACGTGGGTACATTTAACAACACGTTCGCCGGTGCTGTGCAAAAACTGGACTACCTGAAAAATCTTGGCATTAACGCGGTGGAAGTGCTCCCGATCACTCAGAATCCCCTGTTCTCTGATCACACCCCGGCAGATCACGATTGGGGCTACGATCCCGTGCAGTTCTTCGCGGTAAAGTCCAAATACGGCACGCCGCAAGAGTTCAAGGAATTCGTTAAACAATGCCATCAGCGGCAGATCGCCGTGATCGTGGACGTCGTCTATAACCATCTAGTGGGCAACAATCTGCTGGAAAAATTCGGCGGTTTCACCACCTCGGAGATTCCCCGCGGAATCTTTCTATATGGCGGTGATCGCGCCGACACCGGCTTCGGTCCGCGCCCGGATTACGGTCGGCCTCAAGTCCGGCAGTACATTAACGACAACGCGTTATTGCTGCTCCGCGGCTACGGCGTCGATGGACTGCGGTTTGACGACACTATTGACATCCGCACCTTTGGTCCTGGACGCGCAGCCAACAACGACGGAGCAGAACTCCTCCGAGAGATCAACTCGTCCTACCGCCACACCGAGCCTAAGCAACCGGCCAAGATTACCATAGCGGAGGATTTGCAGAGCTCCGGAGATGTTACGCTGCAATCCGGCCCGACTGGCCTTGAATTCAACAGTCAATGGGACGACACCATAGTAAATGTCTTGCGCAACGTGGTCAGCAAGGTGAACGATTCGGATCGCGACCTTGGCGCCGTCAAGGGCGCGCTCGAAAAGAAAATGGCCGGCGACGTCTTTGCTCGAGTTGTCTACACGGAAAACCACGACCAGGTAGGTCATCCACCGGGCCAGAACCGTCTGCCGACGCTGATCGATATTAACAACCACGAGAGCATTTTTGCCAAGAAGCGTTCCACTCTGGCGGCGGCGATCATGCTGACTTCACCTGGAATTCCGATGATTTTTCAGGGTCAGGAGATGCTGGAGACCCGCCCCTTCGGCTTCAACACGCCGACCAACATGGATTTCAGGCGGGCGGAGGACGCCAACTTCAAAGGGATCGTCCAAATGTATCGCGATTTGATCGCCCTAAGGCGCAATCTAAAAGGAAAAAGTGGGGGCCTGACGGGCCAGAACCTGAACGTGTTCCACTTGGACAGCGGCAATAAGACGCTGGCTTACCACCGATGGGAGAACGGCGGTGCCGGTGACGATGTCGTGGTGGTGGCAAATTTCTCGAACGTGCCTCTGCAGAATCTAAACATTGGCTTCCCTCGCCAGGGCCAATGGCATGTGCTGTTCAACAGCGGCGCGAGTCTTTACGATCCCGGTTTTGTTAACGGTGATGGCTTCGACACGACGGCAAACTCTGCTGGCAAGGACGGGCTGAGCTTTAACGCCAATGTGGGCGTCGGCCCCTATAGCGTGGTGATTCTTTCACAGTAGTTTTTCCCCCAAGGGGGCGAGGGCTGTAGTCTGTTGATTCAGGCAACCACAATGGGTTGTGGGCGGGAAACGATTCGGTCTGGCTCGCTGGATGATCGACTGTGAGCATTTCCTTCCACGCGTTCATTCTGCTACGATTTCAACGAGCCCGCACTCGATTTGAATTCTGTGAGGGTGAAGCATGGCTGAGTGGTTTTTCGAGCCCGGACATACTGCCGCGGAGTTCTGCTCACGGCACATGATGGTCTCTCACGTCCGAGGCCACTTCAAAAACGTCCATGGAAAGCTGGTATTTGATCCACAGAACCCACGCGAATCCCGGGTTCAAGTTCGCATCGATGCCAAATCGATCTGGACGGGAGAACCGGAGCGAGACGCGCACCTTCGCAGTGCGGACTTCCTCGATGTGGAGCATCACCCGGAAATTACCTTCACCGGCGACAAGGTTGAGCTGGTTGGCGACCACGATTACGTGCTGTTAGGGCAGCTGACCATCCGAGGGATCTCTCGCGACGTGAGTTTGAAGGTCAGCTATCTGGGGCAATGGGCGACACCTTGGTGGGAAGGTGGCATCGAAAAGGGACCCAGGACTCGTGCCGGATTCCTGGCCCAGACCCTGATCAACCGGCACGATTTTGGCGTCAGCTGGAACAGCACATTGGACAAAGGCGGCGTTGTTGTGGGCAATGAGGTGCAGATAACCATCGACGCTGAGGCTATCTTAAGTTGAGACCAAACGCCGAAGTTTTATTCATCGTTGCCCGCTGCGGCTGCACTGGTACTTCGTGACATAGACAAGCGTTCGATCCAGCCGCGTCCGAGCACGGCTTCGGAGGCTGCGGAAAAACCTATTGAGGGCCTCGGAAGGGCGGGGCTGGAAGCCCCCGCCTACCGGAGCGCGTCACAACAGTCTTTTCCGCAGCCTGTTCAGCCATGCCGAAAGGAAGTACGCTGGCAGGAAAATGGCCTTTTAGGCCCTGGGGCGAAGCGCCTCAGCAGCTAGCTGCCCTGGGCCTGCACCCTGATGTGACGCGAACCTGCATCACGAAGTGCCAGCTCGCACCCTCGCAGGGATCTGGAAGCGGTCTTTTTCCTGCCAACTGGGTGTGGAAGCATCGGGATCCATGACGCGAATCATCGTGCCCTCCATCGCGTCTCCATTCACCACAATTCTCACGTAACCGTAGTTAGGGAATGCGGAGTCCTGATAAAGGTCCGCAGCACCCCGCTGGACGGGGCGCGGCTTGGCGCCCCCGCCGCCCGCTACCAGGTAGATAATGTCATTCTCAAAGAAACGCTCGTAGTTATGGATGTGCCCCGCCACAACGACGAAGCGCACCTGTGAGTTCTTCGGGGCATTCGCCAGGAACTCGCTTAGGGCTTTCTCGTTGGGCCGGCCGTTGTGGCTGGCGTCCCCGCCTGCTTGTACGTCAACCACGGGTGGATGATGAAGGTTAAAGAACACGAAGCGCACCGTCGAAGGCAGACTGGCGAGTTGGTTTCGCACCCAGGCAATCTGATCGCTGCCTGGCATCAACGATGAGTTACTGTCGAGGCTGAGCAGATAGACAAAGTCGCCCAGTTGCACGGAGTACAATCGACGGCCTCGAAGTTCGGGGAAGGCATTCCACCAGTTCTCAAGACACTGCTTCTCGCTCCCGCCATTGAATTCGTGATTACCGAGCGCCGGGTAGACTCGAAGATGCTCTTCACGCCAGCTCTGGGTCTCCGAGTGGTACACTGCGTAGTCATTCGCTTGCCCACCCTTCCAGGCTACATCACCGCTGAGCAAGACGGCGTCCGGCTTTTCAGCGGCAATCTTCTCCACAAGCCAGCGGCGGACTTTTGGATTCGTAGCCGACGTCTCGCTTGGATCGGTAAAGCGCATATCGCCATAGACGACGATTTGAAGCGGTCGAGAGAGATCCTGAGTCTCAATGCGAAAGTCCGGGCCGCCGGCCCGCGGAGAGGTAATAACGACGCGCGGTCTGAATTGGACATAGACCAAAACCCCTACGGCAATAACAGCAAGAGCCGGAAGAAGAAGACGTCGAAAGCGGATCACGATGGCACGGCCCTCCGTAATAAAAGCTGTAAGAAGCAGGAAACCAGCTTGAGAATCGCTGCGGCTTAGCCCAGCCTGCCCAACAGCAATATTGTAAGGTTCGGGCTTGAGGCAGGGCGCAAATAATTCGGGCGTCGTTTGAGCTGAGCGCCGCTGGCGGAAAATCTCGACTGAGGGCGGTTGAAGACCTGGCCCCTCGAGAGTGTGCAGCGGCTAGAAGATCAGCCTTAGTCCGAACTGGATCTGACGCGGAGTCCCCGAGCCGACGTTGTCCGGCGCAAAGCTGTCGTTGTTGTTATTAAAGTTGACGATCGAGCTGATGATGCCAAACCCGCCCGGAGGAGAAACGGTGCTGGCTGGGGTAGGCACGGGAACACCAAGGTTGACGCTACAGTTCGCGTTCGGATCGTTGCAGGCAGGATTGAAGTTGAGCGTGATACTGGTTGGGTCTGCCAGTTGATCTTTGTTGAACATATTGAAGAACTGGGCGTAGAACTCCAGGCTCAAACGCTCGTTGATCTTGGCCTGTTTCATCAGGGAAAAGTCGATCTGCCAGGTGGTGGGCGAGCGCACGAGGCCACGCCCGGCATCTCCCCACCTCAAAAGATTACCGTTCGCGTCCGTGGGCGGGGATTGAAACGCATTGGGGTTGATCCAGTTGTTAGCGTTCTGGCCGGTGGGGACGACCGAGACTCCCGGCACGATGTCGGGCCGCTGGTCGCTGTTGTCATTGCCGTCGGGCAGCAGTGACCCGTCAGGACCAAAGAGCACAGTGAGGGGATGTCCGGTGTGAAAAATACCGATGCCACTCACCTGCCATCCCCCGAAGAGCTTACTGACCCAGCCCGAGGAGTTCAGGTGCGGTTTCCCGGGCCCGAAAGGAAGCTCGTACACGGAGTTGATGACCAAGTTTTGCCGCACATCAAAAACGCTCGGACCGCGATCACATCGGCGGCAAGCCACGTTTTCGGGAGCGTTCGCCTCCCCGCCGCCGATGGAACCGTCGTTAATCGAGTGTGACCACGTATAGTTGAGACCAAATGCAAAGCCCGAGGTCAAGCGCCTCTGCAAGGTGACGAGCAGCCCATTGTAAGTACTGTTTCCATCGTTATTCTTGATGTCGACGGCATTGACGCCGTAAAGTTGCCGGGTACACAGACCCAGGGCGCGCTCGGCCAGGATGTTGTTGCAGACGTTGACGTATGACCGCGCGAACAGTCTGACGCCGGCGCTGCCCGCGTAACCCACCTGCAACTGCCAATCACGGGGCAGGGACTGCTGGATGGAGAGTCCCCACTCCTGCGCGTAGAGGTCGCGGCGGTTCCGCTGCAGAGCCCGAGGAGTGCGACCTTGCTCCGATGCGCATGGGAGGAAAGGCTCCACAGGATAGGTTAACTTATTGCCCGCCGGACAAATCCCAATGGTGAGGTTGTCCTGTGTTAGAGAGATGCGGGTGTTGTCGCTCTCCAAACCTGCGTTCAGGTCGTCGTTCTGACCGGCGCCGTGGTAGATGCCATATCCAGCGCGAATCACAGTCTTTGCATTCAGGGCGCTCGGTGACCAGGCTACGGCAAAGCGTGGATCGAAGTTGCGGTAATTGGGGAAGAAGAAGGGACTGCCTTGCGGGCAGATGCCCGGGTCGCCCGGGGTGGTGTGCGCGCACCGATTGATGTCGAAGATTCGGCCACGGTTGTGAGCTTCCGTGATGGGAGCGTAGTACTCCCAGC
>Ga0306920_100011763_pt1 | contig 11850 bp, 7 predicted proteins | sample flu12Cox44000170_FD_204666 | JGI IMG/M metagenome (GOLD analysis project Ga0306920, IMG submission 204666) | Lab enrichment of tropical soil microbial communities from Luquillo Experimental Forest, Puerto Rico - flux4day.12C.oxic.44.000.170 (v2)... | ecosystem: Environmental > Terrestrial >...
CCTCGACCGGCGGCAATATCAGCCGCATCGTGGTGCCCTCGCCCGGGCGGCTCAGCACGACCAGGTCGCCGCCGGCGCCGCGTACCAGTTCGCGCGCCTGGTAGGCCCCGATGCCGCTACCCTCCGCCTTCGAGGTGCGGAACGGACGGAACAGTTCGTCACGGACGAACTCCGGCGTCATGCCAGGCCCGGCGTCGACGATGTCGATCAGCGCGCGCCGCGCCTCGTGACGCAACAGGATCCGCACCGGCTCCGGTTCGCCGCCCGCGGCCGCAGCATTCGCGGCCTCGATCGCGTTGTTCAGCAGGTGCGTAACCACGGCATCGAACGCCGGCGCCGCCATGCGGACGCCCGCCGATGCACCGTCATCACTGAGTTCGATCAGCGCCCCGCGCAGCCGGCGGATGGTCGCAACGATCGCTCCCAGCCGCTCGCCCGGCATCAGCACCGTCTGCCCGGGCTCGCCCTCGGGCACGCTCAGCCGCTTGATCAGCGCGCCGATCTTCTGCACGGCCGCGCGGATGGTCGCCAGCATGTCACGCTGGAAGTCGGGATTGGCGAGATGCGTCTCGGCATTACTGAGCAGCAGCGACAACTGGCTCGAGACGTTCTTGATGTCATGGGCAACGAAGGCGAACCGCTTGCCGTACTCGTGCAGTTGCCGCGCCTCGATCAGCCCCTCGGTCGCCCGCTGCTCCGCCACGTACGTCGCCACCTGCCGGCCGATCACGCGCAAAAGGTCGAACACCTCGCGGTCGAGCTTGAACTCGGCGCGCGGGCGCGCCACCACGATCAGCCCAATCAGCCGCCCGTTATGGTTCAGCGGCACCGCGAGCCAGGCGTTGGCGACCCCCGTCTGCAACGGCTCGGCCTCGACAATCCAGTTGCCGTCGCGGAAAGCCGCCACCAGCGGGTGCTCCGGCAGGATCGGGCCGGGCGCGGCGGCCGTGTTCCACGACCCCGCCCATTGGAACGCGTGGTCGCCGCGCTCGCGCAGAAACAGCACGCCGGCCGGGCTATCCACTACCTCGGCCAGGGCTCTGATCACTCGCGTGTGCAGCGCCACATACTCATCCGCCGCCGACAACGTGGCGATGCAGCGCATCCACTCCCGGCGGTAATCATAGCGGTGGCTGAAAAAATGATCGATCAGCAGCCCGCGCAGCCGCGAGCGCGTCGACCGCGAGGTCAGCAGGACGGCGACGGTAACCAGCCCGGCGAAGATCAGGCTGATTTCCGCTACCCCACCCCAGGCAGTTCCGCCGATGTAGCGGAAAGTTTCGCCCGCGATGACAAGCCCCAGCAGAAAAATGCCCGATACGACCAGCGTTGCGCTGTGGAACACGGCCGTGCGCGAGACGTGGATATCCACGCCCCAGCTCGAGCGATTGCGCGCCGCCGCGACCGCCAGCAGCGGCGCCACGATCGCGGTGGCCAGCGCCCGCCCATCGAACAGGATAATGGAAATCCGGCGGAACAGCAGCGCATCCGCCGAGATCGCGATGTCATACATCGCCAGCGCGCCGAGTGCGATGCAGGGCAGGTTGATATGCCAGCGCGCGTCCTCGGGCGTGTTGAGATACAGGTTTTCGATCAGCAGCACGCTGCACACGGCCACTCCGAGCCGCGCTACCACCTCGCCGTACCACATTAGGGCGACGGTCCCGGGCGACCCGCGGCTTAGCAGCGCAATCACTGCCACCACCAGGACCGCGATCAGCCCCAGCATCAGGAACACCTGGCTGCGCTGCTGTCTGCCGCGCACCGCCCGGAGGTAAAGGTGCAGAATGAAGCCGCACCATACGGCAGCGCGTACCACGTCCAGAGGACCGCCCGGCAGGCTCAGCTGGGAAACCGCCATCCCAGCCACCGCTCCCGCCCACACGGCGGTCGCCAGACAAGCGATCGCGAACAGCCGGCCGGTTTGGCTCAGGCGGCCGCTTCGGCTCAGCCGCCCCTGCACCAGGACCAGCCCCGACAAAACAACGTACAAGGCTGCGCAGCCGCCGTGCAGCACCGCGATCGCGGTCAGCCACCCCGGCATGTCCATCACGCCTTTACCGAGCGCCTTCCTGGAACAGGATCACACGGACGGTGGCGAACAGGATCAGCAGGTCCAGAAACAGGTTGCGGTGTTTCACGTAATAAAGGTCGTAGGAAAGCTTCTGGCGGGCGTCCTCGATCGAGGCGCCATACGGGTAATTCACCTGCGCCCAGCCGGTGATCCCGGGCTTCACGCAGGCGCGGTCACGGTAGAACGGGATGACCTCGGCGAGCTGATCGACGAAATGGGGGCGTTCCGGCCGCGGACCAACAAACCCCATTTCACCCTTCAGCACATTGATCAGCTGCGGCAACTCGTCGATGCGCATGCGCCGGATGAAGGCGCCGACACGCGTCACGCGCGGATCGCCCTGCGCCGCCCAGGCCGGCCCCCGCGCCTCGGCGTCGATCTGCATGCTGCGGAACTTCAACAGCGTGAACGCCCGGCCATGCAGCCCTACCCGTTCCTGCCGGTACAGCACCGGCCCCGGGCCTTCCAGCCGGATCAGGGCTGCCGTCAGGGCCATCACCGGCAGCGTCGCGATCAGCAGCAGCAGGCTGACCAGGACGTCCCCGAGCCGCCGCGCCGTCTTCTCCAGCTGGCCGCACGACAATCCGTCTGCGAACAGCATCCAGTCGGGTTCGAGATGGTCGAGATCGATCCGCCGGAGCTGCTGCTCCCGGAATTCGATATCGCTGAAGATACGAAACCCCGCGCGCTTGCTGCGCAGCAACCCCGCCGGCGGCACCGAGCCCCGCGCCTCCGACGTCACGACCACGCCCCAGATGCGGTTCCGGCGCAGCGTCTGCGGTGACAGCTCGGCTGCGTCCAGGGCCGGGATGATCCCGGCCACCATGAAGACTCCGCGCCGTAACGAGCCGATCGCCTCTCCCAGGCGGTCCGCATTCGGTGCCGATCCGACGATCAGGACGCGCCTGGCGAACAGGTTGGACCGCATCGCCACGCTGAACAGCAGCCGGGTCGTGAACAGGAACACGATCCAGGTGACCAGAATCTGCAGCAGGCGCGTCGGTCCGTGATCGAACAGGCGGCGCAGGTCGATCCCGATCGCCGCCGCCATCGCCAGCGAAGCCCCGCACGCGAGCAATCCGGCAACCGTGGCGTTCACCAGGAGCCGCCGCGTCTGCAGGCAGATCTCCGGCCGGTACATGCCGATCGCAACCGAAGCCAGCCCGACGGTCAACGCCAGCACCGCCGCCTGATCGGCCGCCGTCACGTCAAACCATGGCGCTCCGACCGCCGGCTCGCCGGCTTGCTCCAACAGCAGGTAGAGCACGAGGAAGCAGGGAAGGAATTCAAACAGCCAGAGAACCAACATCTCCAGCGCTACGTAATGGCGGAAAATTCGTGTCATCGGGCTGTCTCCCCTGCCCGACCGGGCCGTCGCGCCCGTGTCACGCAACGGAAGCAAAAGAGTTCCGACATTTTCGTGATCGCCTCGTTCCGCGGCCGCCGCATCGGGTATTCTGACTTCCTCATCCCGGCCATCCGGCATCGTGTCGACAGGCGATCGTCAATCTGCTTTGGCCGAGATGCTTCTGCTGCACTGAAATAACCAATGCCGCCTTCCTGGGGCGGCCTTCTATTGATAGAGAACGTAACGGAACAAACCCATCACGGTCAAGTCTCATTCTACCGGCGGCGGCCCCGTCTCATTGCGTTACTGTACGATTGTCTTGTTCCCGAGCGAGGAGCGGCCTACAGAGTGCTACCACAGCGTGCTTTGCAGGCGATGAAGCACCCACGCCGGACTACCGCCAGTTGCAGAGAGAGGCGGCGACCGCGAAACCGTCTAACATAATCTTTACAGTGAATTGGCAACGGTGCTACATGTTTCGATCAAGCGATCAGCGCCGGACGGGCGGGCCGCCGATGGACGTGGCACTGGAGGCGTGTAGCTCAGTGGCAGAGCGCTGCTATTACATGGCAGGGGTCGGGGGTTCGATTCCTTCCGCGCCTATTGTTCAAGGCCATGCGGCACGCAGCAAGGAAATTTGGCAGATATGATTATTATTCGACTCGTTCAGACCGGTTTCAGTATTATTTTGCTTCTGCTTATCGCCGCCTGTGGCAGTATTGGCCCCAGCGAAACCGGCGCCAACGCTGCGAATTCGGCAACCGCGGCGGCGGACACCGCGGATGGCGCCCCGGCGCCCCCCGGCGCCAACGAGTATGTCATCGGCGCCGGCGATACGCTCGGCATCTCGGTCTATCACGCCCCCGAACTGAGCGTGCCCGGCCTGCCGGTCCGCCCTGACGGGCGCATCTCGATGCCGCTCATTCCCGACATTGTGGCCGCCGGCAAGACCCCGACCCAGCTCGGCAAGGAACTCGAGGGGCGGCTGAAGGAGTACATCAAGGACCCCATCGTTACGGTGATGGTCACCGGCTTCATCGGCCCGTTCAACCGGCAGGTGCGGGTGGTCGGTGAGGCCACCGAGCCAGCCGCGATCCCGTATCGTGATCACATGACCGTGCTCGACCTGATGATCGCGGTTAAGGGACTGACCAAGTACGCCGCCGGCAACAGCGCCATCATCGTGCGCGGAACCGGCGACAAGCGCCAAACGATCCACGTTCGCCTGTCCGACCTGATCAAGTACGGAGACATCGATCAGAACATCGAGCTGGTCCCCGGCGATACCCTGATCATTCCGCAAAGCTGGTTCTGACATTCCGCCCTTAGAGGTGCCGCAAGCATGAGCACACTCCTGGTTCTGGCGCGCCGCCTCGCCAAGGCCGCCTGGCGCTACCGCTGGCTTGCCGTCGCCGTCTCCTGGATCATCTGCGGCGTTGGGTGGGCTTACGTCTATACGATCCCGAACTCGTACGAAGCCTCGGCGCGGCTTTACGTCGATGCCGACGCCGTCCTCACACCGCTGCTGCGCGGCCTCGCCGTCGACAGCGGGCTAGGCCAGCAGCTCGATATCATCCAGCGGACCCTCCTGAGCCGGCCGAATCTCGAAAAACTGGTCTCCAACACCGACCTCGATCTCTCCGTGACAGGCCCCGCCGATCTCGAGGCGATGGTCAGCGGCCTCGGCAACGCGATCAAAATCAACCCGCAGACCCGGAATTTGTTCACCATCAGCTACCGCAGCACCAATCCGAAACTCGCCTTCGACGTGGTGCAGACCATCCTCACCACCTTCATCGAGAGCAAAACCGGCAACAACCGGTCCGAGATGGAAAACGCCGGCCTGTTCCTGCAGCAGCAGATCGGCGAATACGAGCGCAAGCTGCGTGAGGCGGAGAAGCGTCGCGCCGAGTTCAGGGCGAAATATCTCGACCTGCTGCCGGAGGGCGAAAACGGGGGGACGCGTCTTGACCAGGCGCAGGAGACCCTCCGCCGCCTGCAGGGCGTATTGACCGATGAGCTCGCAAAGCGCGACATGCTCGCCCGCGAACTCGCGGCAACGCCGCAGATGGTGGTCACCGAGGCGAACGATCCGACGGGGGCGGCCCCCGGAAGCCCTGCGGCAATTTCGCTCAACCCGCGGGTCGTCGAGGCCCAGCGCGCGCTCGACGAACTCCTGATCACACGGACCGATAGCCATCCCGACGTCATCCTGGCGCGCAAACACCTGGAAGAGGTCAGGGCCTCCGTCACCAGGGAAGCCGCCGAACTGGCCTCCCAGGTCGCCGCCGCCAAATCCGCCGCGGCGGGCGTCGGCCCCGACCTGTCCGCGGCAAAGCCCGGAGCCAAAGGGAAAGGCGACACTGACAGCGCTTCGGCACAATCGAAACCTGGCGGCAAGGGAAAAATCGACGCCCAACCTCAGAAACCAGCCGCCAATACGCACGAAGTGCCAAATCCGGTTTACGAACAGCTCAAGGTGCGGATGTTCGAAACCGAATCCACTCTCGCGTCCCTCCAGCGCCAGCTCGCCGATGCCACGCGTGAGCGCGACCGCATGGACGAAATGGCGCGCAGCGCCCCCGGGCTGCAGGCCGAATACGTCAACCTCAACCGCGACTACGACGTGCTGACGGCAAACTATAAGGCGCTGCTGGGGCGGCGCGAGGAAATGCGGATTGCGCAGGCCGCCGACGCCAACGCCGACAAGATCAAGATCCAGGTCATCGATCCCCCACAGGTGCCGCAGAACCCGGTGGCGCCGAAGCGGGCGATGCTGCTGTCGGCCGTGCTCGCGATCGGTATCGGCGCGGGCGCGGCGTTGGCGGTATTGCTGGTGCAGTTCGACCAGTCGTTCCATACGATCGATGAATTGCGCGATCTTGGGCTGCCTGTGGCCGGCGGGATTTCACTTCTGAACGTTGCCGTGACGCGTGGGCGGCTGGCATCGGCCTTTGCCTTCAGCATGGCGCTCGTCTTGCTCGGCGCCCTCTACGCCGGATTGTTATATCGCCTGGCACATACGGCGGGGGTTGCCTGACAATGACACAGAATCCTTCGCATCTGGTCGAGCGCGTCGCCGAGCGCCTCCGCGGCGTGGGCGGCCTGGTCGTCCCCGATCAACCACCCGCGCGGGAGGCCCGGCCGCCCGACTGGTCAGGAGAGGAGCCGCCGCCGGAGCCACGCCGCGATCTTCGCCACCGCCTCCGGCATGGACCTACGCACGGCGATCGCGAAACCGCACCCGATGCCGAGCCGGCGGCAGAGCCCGAGAGCGAGTTCGAGGCTCCATCCTCGTCCGAGCCGCTCGAACCGGACTTCCAGGCCCAGGCGGCCGACACCGCGCTGCAAGAGCCTGACCCGGCCACCGCGCTCACCGTCCCCGCCGTATTCGAGCCCGGACGGATGCCGCCGCTGGACATGGCGGCGCTGGAAAAGGCCGGTCTCGTCGTCGGTCACAAGGTCCGGACGCGAATTTCCGAGGAATTCCGCATCACCGTCGGCCACCTGCTGCGCTCCATGCAGGCCAATTACAGCCCTGGCCGCGGCTCACCGAATGTCATCATGATCACCTCCGCCCGCCCCGGTGAAGGCAAAAGCTTCTCGGCGCTCAACCTTGCCGGATCGATCGCCCAGCACACCCAGCGCGAGGTGTTGCTGATGGACGTGGACGCGAAGCAGCGGTCGATTTCCTCACAGCTCGGATTGACCGACCGGCCCGGACTGCTCGACCTCAGTAACAATCCGACGTTGCGGATCGAGGACGTCATCCTCAAGACCTCGATCCCGCACCTTTCCCTGATGCCCGTCGGATCCGGCCAGAGCGGCGGCCTCGACATCACCCAGACAAGGCCGGTCACGACCCTGGTCGAGCGCATCGCCCGCCGCTTCCCCAATTCGGTCGTGCTGCTGGATTCACCCCCGTGCCTCTCGACCAGCGATCCCTCGACGCTGGCACCGTTCGTCGGTCAGATTATCCTGGTCGTGGAAGCCGAGCGGACGCAGCGTAACGAAGTCGTTGCGGCCCTGGACCTGATCAAGTCATGCCCCTCCGTCACCCTGATGCTCAACAAGATCCGCCTGACCACCAGCTACACGTTCGGGGCTTATCATTACTTTGGGACGTATTCCTGATCCGCTGATTGTGGCATGGCAATGCCGAGATCTCGCGAATCGGCCTTCCGATGCCCCGTCCCGCGCTTCGCCTTCTCGCGCTAGCAATGTTCCTGGTCGCCGGAACCGCGGCACGGGCACAGGGGTTTTTGCCGCCACCGGGCGGCGGCTACCTCCCGGGTATGGGCGGCACAGGCTATGTTCCGCCCGCCGGAATCGATACGCGCGTCGGCGACCTGCGGGGATATTTCGACCAGGCGTTTGGCAATGTCCCCGCCCCGCAAGGGCCAGCCATCACCTACAGCGCCGGCCTCGATGTCTCCGAAATTTATGACACCAACGCGGTTACCAGCGACAAGGGCACGCACGACCTGATCACGCAGGTGACGCCGGCAGTAGGCGTTACTGCCGATACGGCCCGCCTCACCGGCAGTCTGTTCTACAACCCCTCGCTCTTGTTCTTTGCCTACCACAGCAACCAGAGCCACATCGCTCAGAGCCTCAATGCGGCGTCGACTGCGATCATCGTTCCCGAGTGGCTTACTCTCGATCTGCGCGCCTATGCCGCCGACCAGGCAATCAGCGGCTACTATGGCCCGGGTGTTACGCCTGCCCTGAGCAAGTCGAATTCGGTCCTGACCTACAGTTATTCGGCGGCCCCGAGCCTGCACCACGCATTTGGGGGCACCGCCGTTGTCGAACTCGGCTATACCATTTCGTACAGCTCCTACGGTGGCTATAACAATGCGCCGTCGAACCCGGGGACGGCGTCGAACCAGGGGCTGAACCAAAGCTCCATCAGTCAGGAGGAGCGCGGCCTGATTGCCACCGGCGAGGATTTCGGCCGGTTCAGCAACTCGCTGCTTGCCGACGGGCAGCAGAGCACGGGGTCGGGAGCATTCACGAACTCCCATGACAACAGAATCAGCAACACCGTTGGGTATGCGATCAGCTACAACCTCTCGGCAAACGCGTCATTAGGCTACGAAAACCTTTCATATTCGGGCAGCAATGGTTACGCCACCCAAGGCGTGACCTGGAGCATCGGCGGACACTGGACTCCGAGCCCCGACAGTGACTTCACCGCCAGCTACGGCCGCAGCCAAGGCCAGAATTCGCTCTTTCTCAACGCGACCTTCTCGCCGGCGCCAAACACGCACGTTTTTGCCACCCACTCCCAGAGCGTCGGCACCAATGTCAGTAACCTGCAGCGGGCGGTCGCCAGCACCACGGTCGGACCAAACGGCGTCACGTTCATCAACAACACCAATATCCCGACCGTGCTCACCAACAACTTCATCGGCGTCCGGCCCGGATTGTTCCGCACCACCACCACCTCGGTCACGGCGGCCGTGACCCACCCCCGTGATCTCTACACCGTGTCGATAGCGCACTACGACAACTCACAGCTTGCGACCGCCTTCACCGGATCGACGGTCAACAATTCGACCACCAGCACATACGGAAGCATTTCATGGGGGCACGATCTGGCCGACGACCTGCATAGCAACCTCCTCGCGAACTATGGGATCAACGGCGGCAGCGGCGTTACCAACCAGGGCTTCAACAACAATCAGAACAGCTATCTGCTCAATGCGACCCTGACCTATTCTGTGAGTGATACACTTAGCGTTTCCGGAAGCTTTACCCAGACCAACGCGCCGAGCGGCATCAACGGCCGTGTCGGCTCGCGCGAGATTGCGATCGTGTCCCTGCATAAGACCTTTTTCTGACGGGCCCGCCCATGTACGAGAAGTTCTACGATTTCACCGGAATGCCGTTTCAGCTCACCCCGGACAGCCGGTTCTTTTTCGGCTCGAAGGGGCATAGCCGGGCGATCGCCCACCTGATTTACGGCCTGTCGCAAGGCGAAGGCTTCATCATCGTCACCGGCGAGGTCGGCGCCGGCAAGACCACGCTGGTCGAACGGCTGTGGTCGGAGCTCGATCGCGACACCTATACGCTCGCGAAAATAAATACCACGCAGGTCTCCAGCGAAGACCTGTTCCGCCTGACCATGAGCGCGTTCGGCATCAACAGCGCCGGCGTGGACAAGGCCACGCTCCTGCGGGACTTCGAGGACATGCTCCGCGCCTACGCGACCGGAGGGCGGCATTGCCTGCTGGTCGTGGACGAGGCGCAGAACCTGTCATTGCCGGCGCTGGAAGAGCTGCGGATGCTCTCCAACGTGACGGTAGACGGCAGGAATGGCCTGCAAACGATCCTGCTCGGCCAGCCGCAGTTCCGCCGCAAGCTCGCCAGCCCCGATCTCGATCAGCTCCGCCAGCGCGTGCTCGCGTCATATCACCTGGGTCCGCTCTCGGACGAGGAAACGCGCGCCTACATCGAGTACCGCCTGAGCGCGGTCGGCTGGCACGGGGATCCGAACTGGACCGACGGCGCCTACGCCGCAATCTATCGCTACACCGGCGGCATTCCCCGCCGCATCAACCGCCTCTGCTCGCGGGTGCTGCTCTACGGGGCGCTCGAGGAAAGCCACACCATCACCGGCCCGATGGTCGACAGCACCTCCGATGAGTTGCAGCACGACCTGGAAGGCGCGCCTATGGGCGCCGCCGCCGGCCTCGCGCCGGCAACGCTCGGGGCCGGCACGGCAGACGACCTCGCCGCGCAACTTGGCCGTGCGATTACCGCGCCGCTCGCCTATGCGGATGAACGCACGTACACCGAACTGCTCCATCGCGTGCAAGTGCTGGAAGAGACCGTGGCGCGGCGCGAGCGCGTGTTCCAGCGCCTGATGGACGTGTTCAGCGGCTTCAATCAAACGAAGCGATGACCATCCGCAATGCCATGAGCGTGGACGTGGAGGACTATTTCCAGGTCCAGGCCTTCGCGCCCGTCATCGCGCGGTCTGCGTGGGACAGTTTTGCACCGCGCGTCGAGGCCAATGTCGGTCGCATTCTGGATCGCTTCGCCGCCGCCGGCGTGCGCGGCACCTTCTTCACCCTCGGCTGGATCGCGGAACGTCATCCACGGATGGTGCGCCGCATCGTTGCCGACGGGCATGAACTCGCCAGTCATGGTTATGGCCATTCGCTGGTGCACACGCTGGATGCGGCGCAGTTCCGCGCCGATGTGCGGCGCGCACGGCAGATCCTCGAGGATATCGGCGGCGTTGCGGTCACCGGCTATCGTGCCCCCACCTTCTCGCTTGGCGCCCGCACGCCCTGGGCCTTCCCGGCGCTGGAGGAGGAAGGCCATCGCTACAGCTCCTCCACTTATCCGATTCGTCACGATCTCTACGGCGAGCCGGATGCGCCACGCTTTCCCTATCGACCCGCCGGCACGACGCTCGTCGAATTGCCGCTGACCACGGTCCCGCTCGGCGGCCGCAATTTTCCCCTCGCGGGCGGCGGATATTTCCGTCTGCTGCCGTACCGGCTCTTTCGTGCGGGATTGATGCGGTTGAACCGGCGCGAGCGGCGCCCTGGCATCTTCTATTTTCATCCGTGGGAGATCGATCCCGGCCAGCCGCGGATTGGCGGCGCCAGCCGCGTCGCGCGCTTCCGCCATTACCTCAATCTGGCGGCCATGCCGGGACGCCTCGACCGGCTGCTTCATGATTTTTCCTGGGATCGTATGGACGCCGTGTTCGCCGATCTCATCGCCGCACCCGCGCCGGCACCCGTGGCGGAAGCCGCCGTCTGAACACATGGGGCTTTCGCTGCGTCCGCTCGACGATGCCGCCGCGCCGGCGTGGGACACATTCGTGCGCACGCGGCCCGAAGGCACGTTCTTCCATCTCGCCGCGTGGCGTCATGTCATCGAGCGCGCGTTCCGTCACCGCACCCACTATCTCCTTGCCGAACGCGATGGCGCGGTCGCCGGTATTCTTCCACTTGCCCGGGTGAAGACGCGACTGTTTGGCGACGCGCTGATCTCGGTCCCCTTCTGCGTCTATGGCGGCCCGATCGCCGCCGATGCCGAAACCGCCGCGGCGCTCGCCGAACACGCGGCGGATCTCATGCGCCGGCTCGGTTCGCCGGTGGTGGAGTTTCGCTGCCGCGCCCCCGAGCAATGGCTCGATGCCGCCGAATGGCCGGCGCGATCGGACCTCTACGTGACGTTCCGCAAATCATTCACCGGCGATGATGACGCGAACCTCAGAGCCATCCCACGCAAGCAGCGCGCCATGGTGCGCAAGGGGATCGACCGCGGTCTGCGTTCCGTCGTCGACGAAGCGCCCGACCGGCTGCATCGGGTGTACGCCGAAAGCGTGCGCAACCTCGGGACACCCGTCTTCGCGCTCCGCTACTTCCGGTTGTTAGTGGAACTTTTCCGTGACAACGCGGAT
>Ga0306920_100011764_pt1 | contig 11849 bp, 12 predicted proteins | sample flu12Cox44000170_FD_204666 | JGI IMG/M metagenome (GOLD analysis project Ga0306920, IMG submission 204666) | Lab enrichment of tropical soil microbial communities from Luquillo Experimental Forest, Puerto Rico - flux4day.12C.oxic.44.000.170 (v2)... | ecosystem: Environmental > Terrestrial >...
GCAGCGCACGCGCTGTGGGTGCTGCTGTCGCGCGACTTGCCGGCGAACTCGGCATTGCCGGCGGAGTTCTGGCAGGGCGTGGATCGCAGCGATCTGTGGCGCTACCTTATTTTTCCAGGTCATGCAGACGTCGAATCTATCCTGCAAGGTGTCGCGGTCATTACCTTGCTGCTTGCGACGCTAGGGGTCATGGCGCGAACCGCCTGCTTTCTTTCCGCGCTTCTGCTCTACCATTTGGCTCCGCTTGAAACGATCTATTGGACCCCCAATCCTTTTCAGCGCGGCTTTACCGTCGATGTGCTCTGCCTGTTCACGCTGTCATGCTCACGCTGCGCGGATGCGCTGCGGCTGGGAGGAAGCCCGCCGACCGCTCCCTCGGCAGACTATTGCTGGCCATTGCGTCTTGTGCAGCTGCATCTCGCTCAGGTCTATCTCCTCTCTGGGACTTCCAAGCTGGTGTTGGCCGGAGTGCAATGGCTTGACCCGGCCAATCTCCGTGCCTGGTTCCTTGTATTTGCCGAACAGGATCAGGTGCGCCGGCTTGGTCCTTTCTTCAACACTGTGGGCCCATGGATCGCCGAACATTGGCTGTTATGCCTAACAGCTGCATTGTACGGGGTAGCGGCCAATCTCTGCTTCATTGCGGTGCCGTTCAGCCGCCTGGCCCGGCGTCTGCTGGTCCCAGATGCCTTCTTTTTTCACGTCATGGTGCTGCTGTCGCTCAACATCTTTTGGATCAATACGCCACAGCTTCTGGTCTACGTGAACTGGCATTGGCTCGTAGGTCGCCTGAAGGAGAAGCTAGCGGCAGCGGACGAAAGGGTAAATGTGCGGGCTTAGCGCCATCATTCATTATGAGCCGAGCGAGCAGCTGCTGGATCCGCTGCTCGCAATGCACAACCGTATCCCGCATCGCGGCCCGGATGGCGAAGGCTTTATGGTGATCGATGCCGCCTGCCGTGCAATCGGCGCGCGGACTGCCGTCGAGCTGCGGAACTCTGCAGCAACCCGTTTGCGTGTAGCAATGGCGTTTCGGTGGCTTCGGATTCAGGACCCCGGGGAAGCCGCCGCCCAGCCGATGGCGTCTGCGGACGGTTCGGTGTGGCTGATGTTCAACGGCGAGATCTATAATTTCCAGAACATCCGCCATGAGCTCGGCCAACTCGGCCACACTTTCATTTCCTCCGGTGATACCGAAGTCATTCTGGCTGCCTACCTGCAGTGGGGCACGGGTTGCTTCAACCGGCTCAACGGTATGTGGGCGATGGTCCTGGCCGATCTGCGCCACCGGAAGATCATTATCAGTCGTGACCGGTTCGGCATCAAACCGCTGTTCTACTATCGCGATCAGAACCGCTTGCTGGTTGCTTCCGAGCTCAAACAGCTTCTGGCAGCGGGGGTGCCGGCGGTGGCGAACCGCACTGCGCTCGCGCGTTTCATTCGTGGCCTGCGTCCTGCAACTCCCGAGGAAACCTTCTTCCGGGACGTTTTCGCGCAGCCGGCGGCGACCTTCGCGGAGATCAGTTTGCAGGACGCGGCGGAACTTTCGTTTGAGCGATATTGGCAGCTCGATCCGGCACCAACCGCATCCGCACCGCCGCTCGAAAAAGCATGCGCGATCCTGGACGGTCTGCTTGCGCAGTCCGTCGGTGAGCACATGGTGGCGCAGGCTCCGATCGGGCACCTGATCTCGGGCGGCCTGGACTCCTCGCTGTTGGCGGCGTTTGCGGCGCCAATCTACGCGCGCCGAGGCCAGCGCGGCATGGGAGCCTCCATGGTCACGACCAGCGCGAACCGCTATGACGAGTCGCCCTATATCGATCAGGTCGTAGCCGCACTGCGCCTGGAAAGCGTTCGAGCGGAATTTACCGGCGGCTGGCTGAAGGACAACATCGATCGGGTCACCCGCGCGCAAGAGGAGCCGGTGGCCGGCATGGCCGTCGCCGGGCAGTTCCTTGCTTATGAAGCGGCGGCGCGTCATGGCGCCCGCGTCGTGCTCGACGGCCAGGGGGCGGACGAAATCTTCGCCGGCTATCCTCGGCATCAATTCACAGTATTGAAGGATTATCTGCGACGCGGTGACGTGACGGCATTATTGCTCGAGATGGTATCTCTGTGCCGATACGACGCCAAATTCCTACGGGATACGTGGCGGCTTCGAATTGTTCCGCGCCTCGGTCTCGGATGGGGTAGCTATGGCTTGGCGTCCGACTCCCTTCTTTCCGACGCTACCACCAGCGAATCTCAGTGCCGAGCGCGGCTCGAGCGGCGGTTCTCCGCGCTGCACGTCGAGCTCCTGAATGATGTTTTGAGCGGCAATCTCAGGGCTGCGCTGGCTGTGACCGACCGCAACGCGATGGCGCATTCGATCGAAGCGCGCGTTCCTTACGTCGATCAGCGGATCATCGAGTTCGCGTTCCAGTTACCGGATGATTACAAGGTCGGCGGCGGCAAGCGCAAGCGCATCCTGCGCCGACTCGCCCAACGATACCTGCCCAAAGCCATCGTGGCACGGGTCGATCGCATCGGCTTTGGCGCGCCAATCGAGCACTGGCTGAGGACGTGCTTTCGCGCCGAGCTGGTGGACCTCCCTGGCGGCGACGTCTTCAGCCGCTCGATGCTCGTCAATCCACGTTTGCTGAGGTCCTATATCGACGACTTTCTGGCTGGCCGGCATGGCGACGTCGGCACCATGTGGCGTATCTATGCCGTTGATCTGTGGGCCCGCGTCCACCGCGTCAGCGGCGTGTGACCCAACCACTGCAAGGTGTCGCAACGAGCGAAGGATGGCGAAACGTCAACTGCTGAACGTGCTCGCCAATTTTGCCGGCGTTGGCGCGGGGTTGGTTTTTCCCCTGCTCTTCAACATCGCTTACTACCGCCTGCTGGGAACGGAAGGTTACGGGCTGATCGGCTTCTTCGGATTGCTGGTGATGCTCGCATCTCTGCTAGATCTCGGGTTGAGCCAGACGACCTCACGCGAAATCGCCCGCGAGGTGATCGCCCATGATCATCCCGGAGATTTGCACTCCCTCGTGCTCACGCTCGCAATCCTCTCCTGCGGCGCTGGATTGCTGGTTTGGCTGCTGACAGCAGCGTCTTCGCGGTGGCTTGCCATATCATGGCTGAGCAGCTTGCAGCTCTCGGGGGACGAGGTCGCAACCGCTATTGCGATTATGGGCGCCATTCTTGCTGTATCCTTCCCGGCAAACATCTTTAATGCGGCGCTGCGGGGTCTTCAGCGGCAGGCCTTGTCCAACGCGGTCACGATTGTGTCAGGCGCATGGCGTGGGGCTGCAACGATAGCGGCGTTGTACCTGTTCGGCCCAACCACGCTCTCCTTTTTTTCGGCTCAGCTCTTGCTGTCGCTGCTGGAAGTTTCCGTACTTGGATCGCTTGTTTGGGCACTCCTGCCGCGATCCGCGGTGCGGCCGCGTTTCGACCATCGGCTGCTCCAGTCTAATTGGCGATTCGCATCCGCAGTCTGGCTCTCGGGCCTGACCGGGCAGCTGATCATGTTGAGTGACAAGTTGGTGATGAGCAAGGTGCTTCCGCTTGATCTATTCGGTCTGTACAGTCTTGCTTTCGCGGTGGCCTCGACCGTGCACCGGCTGAGCACACCATTCAGCACCGCCTATTTCCCGCATTTCGTCGAGCTGGTGGAAAAACGCAGCCATGATCTGCTGCGAAATTCCTACTACTTGTCGACGCGACTAGCGTCGGCCATGGTGCTTTGCGCGGGCCTGGTAATGCTGATCTATGCACGACCGATCATGTGGCTGCTCACCGGCAATACAGTGGACGCGGAAATTATTGCCCCGGTATTCGCCATTCTGCTCGCCGCCAATACCATAGGTTCGTTGACCGTGCTGCCGCAGATGCTGCAGCTTGCCTGCGGAGCGGCATGGATTGCGCTGCGGATCAATTTCTTTCAAACTATCCCATATGTCGCTTTGCTTCTGCTGTTGGCGCCGCGGTTCGGAATGTATGCGCCGGCGGGTCTATGGCTCGCAGCATCGTTCGTCAACTTCCCGATCATGATCGTCATGACTCATCGGGTTGCGCTGCAAGGACATGCCTGGGTCTGGTTCAAGCTCGCGATCCTGCTTCCCGCCATTTCCGCTGCGGCCGTTCTGGTCGCAGGCGCCGCCATTGTGCCAAACCCGTCACCGGTTGCTCTGTTGCCATGGTTGGCACTCAATTATGCGCTTGCGCTCGCCGCTGCATTGGTTTTTGCCTTTGCGGCACGATTCGGCTTCTTTGACCCAGCAAACTCGAAAATAATGGGTTGCTCGAAGCGATAGCCAGTACCTCGTCCTCACCAACTTGTGGGGCCGCGGGGCTGCAGCTTTCCACGGGAGTTGTCGGGCCGGATAGTCGTCTTATTTACCAACTCGGAACCTGTGGCTTACGCACGAGCCAGCAACAGTCCCGCCCGAATTGCCCAGAACCCTAGAAAAAAGAAGATAAGCCCGGCAAGGACCGTCCCGAGCACCGTCGTATTGAGGATCAGATCGTTGGAGACCACATCGCGGCGGGGTGCATACGGGGTGTATATCTCCGCGGTTCGACTCGTGCGGTTGGCGGAGAACTCATCCTCGATCCGAGATAGCGCCATCCAATTGCCGTTCGCCTCCGCGACCGAATAACGAAGCTCCCGGTCCATTCCAGCGCGCGCGCTTTTATCGAGGTCTTTGTGCGGGGTGCCATCAGCGCGCAGCTGTGCAAGCAGCTCCTTCCAACGGTCCTGCTCGCTCCGCAGGGCGATTGCCTGTTGCTGAAGCTCCAACTGCTTTTGGGTGCGCTCGCTGATGAAGATCCGATCCTGCCCCGCTTCGCGGTCTCTTCGGGTTAATTCTATGATTCGATCGATGAACGTTTCCCCGACCTGCGGGATGGTCGCTCCACCGGCTACTGGTCCCCCTTCGGGTAGCTTTTTTTCGACCGGCCGCCCTTGGAGACCAGCGGTGGCTTGAACAAATTGCCCGATGGAGTCGCCGATTGCTTCGGCCTGTTTTGTAAGCGCGGTCGCGCGGACCTCGATATCGTTGATACGCCGCTCGACGATTTGTTGTAGCGTTGCGCCGCCATCCTCGAACCGGTATTGGACAAGGTCTGCTCGCAGCGGGTTGATGTGGAACAGCTCGAGGTCGCGAATGTCTCTCTCGAGGTCGCGGACGCTCCTGCCGGACACCGAATCGCGTACTGTCAGCACACCCGTTGTCTTCAGGAGCTCGTTGAGACGCTCGTTTAGCCGTTCGCCAGCTTCCATCAGTGCGACGATCGACAACGGAAGCGGTTGCTGATCGATTGCATTGGGATCCAGAACCTTTGTCGCGGCGAAAAATCCCGGGATTCGCAACACGCCTTTCTTTTCGATCGCAAACTGCGACCATACCATCGGGACCTTTTGGACGATTGCGCGACCAAGCGCGATCGAAATCACGGGCCTGCGCGGAGGGATGTAAGAGAGTTCCGCGGCGCCACGCGAAGCTTGAGCAAGCTCATCCTTCAACCGTTCCTCCAACCTTTCTCGCTCGACGAACGACAGGCGGCGGTCCGCCAGTTGTTGGCGGAACCGTTCCGAAATCTCGGTCTCGGCTAGCACAAACGGACGGATCGAAAACGAGCCGTAAAACTCGTTACGATCGACGTCGTAATCGCCGAGCTTCAGCTGATCATAGACGACACTAAGGATTGCCGGATCCAGAATCTCATTGATGGAAAAGGGGGTGTTGTTTGGATAGCGACCGGTCTCAGGGGAAGGAAAGGTGAAGTGGAATTGTGATATGAAGATCCTCGTCGGCGGGAAAGCTGCCCGTAGCGCGACCAATATCGCCACCGCCAGCAGGAGAAGACATATGCTCGCAAGCAGCGGAATTCGCCAGGTCGCATGCAGCGCTTGAAGTATTTGGCGCACCTGCAGACTCTCCTTTTGCTGCACCAGATTGTCCGCAGATAGGGGGGAGGCGGGGGGAGTATCGCGAAGATTCATGGTCCGAAGATTCCAAGCGATGCGGTGACAGCGGTATCTTAGACTAAATGGTTGGGTTGTTCACGGCTTTGTCGCAGGGGCCGTCGAATCGTGCGAATGAACGGCCGACACACCCGAGGACGCCAGCATCACGACTAGCTCCAAGCCCCTCATACGACTGGATCGCACCTATGCCCTCGAAAGCGCAGGCGGTGTGAGCATAATAGCGGCCTAGACCGGTTTCTCCATCATTCCCGCAGATCATGACCCAATCGAGCAGAAAGCCACGTGCGAAAATGGCAAATCGAAAATGGCAAATCCTTGGGCCGCATCGCCTCGCCGCATCCACGGACCTTCAGAGGTAGTAGGAATGCGGCGAAATCCGGGCTCGGCATTCGGCTTCGGCCGATTTGCTTGACGCCGTCGTCGCGCCTAGCAGTTTTGCCGGCATGTCGACCAGGATCGCGGCCGTCCAGGGCTGCCGATAAGGCTCGTCCTCGCTACCGGAAACATCGTCGTTCATTTTGTTCGTCGCCGCACATGAGCCAAGAAGCAATCGCTCCTTTGAGCGATGATCTCATCTTCAAGCTGCGTTGATTGATCCGGCCGCGGCCTTGCCGCAGTCGGGACGCGATCCCCCTCTCCTGACTGCCGCATTTAAGGAGGACAAAGCTCTAGCATGAATGCGACGCCACGACAGAATGACCGAGGTATTACGATCTTGTATTGACGACCATTCGAATTTGGATCTGTGTTGTCTGATGATGAGAATATAATTTCGTCTTGATAATGGGAAAAACGGCCAAAACCCTTTGCAGCAATTTCCGCGTGAGGAGTATGACCCGTCCCATCTGGAGAGCGCCTACACACATAACCGCTCGCGAATGCCGCATATCGTTACGCGTGCTTGTCTGTGAAGCTCGTCCTCGGCTCAGCGACACGTCGTCGCGTGCAGCGCCAGAAGCAGATCCACGCCAGAAGCGCGAACAGGTGGTCAGGCACCAACGTGATCTGATTGTTGGCCGGAAGATATCCCATCATAATGAGAAAGAACATGAAAACAACGGCGGCGCAGTCGTTGCGGCCAAATACCGCGTCGCGCCACGAAGCTCCGAAGATGCTTCCAATCAGTAACATGAAGATGGGGACCATCGGGAAAGAGATGTCGTTGGCGATCCATGGAAACATCGTGTCGTAGCGGTGCTCATCGCTCCATACATCGCGCAGGCGATAGGTATAACTGCGTTTGTAAAGCTCATCGTCTCCAGTCAGGCTGACATAGGCAGCCATTGCGAACGGAGCATTGCCCAGCCCCCAGGTCGACCTGAAACCGTCCAAGCTCAAGGCGAGCGCCAGGCCATAATAGCCTTCCGCGAAATAGGCCGCTGCCATCGACGCCGAGAAGCGCTGCGGTTCGTCGAGCAGGCCGAACCACGGGTGATCGAAATCTGCGCAGATCTCTGTCGGGATATTTTCGTTACCGCTGAGACAGATCGCGAATGTCACGTAGCGGTCTGCCTTGCGCTGGGCGAACAAGGACGCGGCGATGCCGAGCATGACGATGCCGGCAACGATCAGGACAAGGTAGCGTCGCAGGAGCGCGCGCAAGGTCAGCCCTTCATGCGCGCTCTTGCGGGCGAACAAGACCAGTCCGGTGCCCCCAGTGACGGCCATCAAATCCGCAATCTCCCGGTCGGTGCCCCGCAGGATGGAGGAGACGACGATAGCGGCGATCGTGGCGAGCATCAGGATACGCAGCCAAATTCGCATCTCGCTCCAATGCAGGATGCCGAGCGGGAGCACGGCGAATACCAGCGGCCACGTCAGGATGCGGGCGAGCGCGATCGGTCCGCGCTCGCCTGCGGTGAGTTCCAGCTGGTCCTGGAAGTCGTGGTAGGCGGCGCCCGGGTCGCGCAGGGCATCGAGAACCTGCCATGGCATTTTGCCGGTATAAACCGGTGCGGCGACGAACAGGATGATAAAGCTTGCTATCGCCCCTAGAATGATGACACGCCGCCATCCAACGAATGACGTTTCCGCCGCGGTGCGTGCCACCGTCCAGCGGAATCCCAGCCACAGCGCGAGCATGGTTGCGGCCAAGAAGCCGAGAAGTGAAGCCCAATTGTCGATCGGCCAATCGAAAGGTCCGTAAACGAACACGAATAGCGTTGCGGCGAAGTAGCCGAGGACGAGTCTTATCGGCAGTCGCTGAATACTCGCGATCCTGGTCAACATGCCGGCAATGCTGCTAGGCGCGACGGCGGCCGTCAAGCAGATCGGCCGAAAGCCGAGCCCTTACAGATTAGAATGGTCTCAGACACCGCGCTGACCCAACGAGCGCGAATATGGGGGCATCATCATGAAGAAGTTCGTGGTTGCAAGCTTCGCGCTCACCGCGCTCATCGCTGCGCCAGCCGTGGCAGCGGATCTCGGGGTCAAGGCGCCGAGCGTGCCTTATGTGCCACCGCTCTACAATTGGAGCGGCTGCTATCTCGGCGTCCATGGCGGCGCCGGTGTTCACCACTCCGACTGGACCGATGAAGACTTTGGGGAGGGCACCGGCATCGGCGCTGTCGGCGGGGTGTCTCCACAAAGCAACACAGGCCGGAAATCTGCGGAATATCCCCTCCGGCACCCACGGACTGCCCGACGGACAGCCATATTCTGATGCTAACATTATTGCCTCAGGGGGGATTCCAAATGAGCAACCGTGCCATTTCCATTATTTTCGGCGTTGCCTTTACCCTTGCTGCATGCGGGTCTGCTTTTGCTGCTGATCTGGCCCGCAAGACCGTCAAGGCACCACCGCCCCCACCGCCCGCGCCGGTCTACAACTGGACCGGCTGGTATGTCGGACTGAATGCGGGCGCTGCGATTGGGCACGCGACCCAAGATCCGACTTTCAGCGCACCAGCGTGCGACATGCCAGCAGCATGCCCGCAGGTGATTGGGTTTTTCTCAACTGGACAAAGCAGGAATTCCACTACCTTCACTGGCGGCGGGCAAGCTGGCGTCAATTATCAACTGGGAAGATTTGTCGTCGGAGCCGAGGCTGATATCGAATACATGCGGTTGCGAGGCTCGTTTGCATCTAGTGCAGCTATACGCGGCGGGGGCGGCGCCGGGGGCGACATCCCCCCCGGTACAGTCGTATTTAATACCCCGTCCAGTAGTGGTTCGATCAGCACCGATTGGCTCGTAACCATTCGTCCACGAGTCGGCTGGGCGTTCGATCGTTTTCTAGTCTACGGAACAGGCGGTCTTGCCATCACGAACCAGCACAATTCTCTGACTGACATCGATAGTACTACGTTTCAAGGGGTTATCGGGGTCTTGACCGCTTCTCGGTCACGCGATGTCGGTTGGGTTGCCGGTGGGGGTCTGGAATACGCATTCTCGAACAGCTTGAGCGCGAAAGCAGAATATCTGCATCTCGACTTCGGCGATGTCACGGGGCAAGCTGGCGTGATCGGCGGGATTGGCGGGATGGAAGGCGCAAGCGTGATCTTCACCTCGCATTTGACCGCAGATATTGTGCGTGCCGGGCTGAACTATCAATTCCACTGATCTGATTACGGCCTGCGCAAAAGCTCCAGCAGCTTGGCGCGGTTCACCACAATCCGTCGCGCCTCATCGCGGGTCAGTGGCTTCGCCGCTGCACGGGGATCGTCTTGCTGGCCGTCGTGGTCGCGCACTGCGAACCACGTCTCTTGTTCCTCGACAGTCCAAGGCGGCGGGAAGCGGGCATTACTGACACACAGCACAAACGCTGGGCGAAAATCGGGTCCCAGCTTTTTCAATATTAACAAATTGCCGTGGTGTCCTGTCGCAATTCGCGGCTTGGCTCACGACCATTCAGCCATCAGATACTCCATGAAAACCCGTGACGTGGCCGGATCGACATCGGCTAGCCTGCGCACAATGTGGACGGCGGTAAATTCCGGCTGCGCTTGGTTCGCTACATGATGCATAATGTTTGCGCGTAGCTGCTCGGCGTCCTCGTTTACAGTCACACGTTTCATCAAGGCGACGAGCCTGCCGTCGCGCACCGTCGTCCAGCCCGGATCGACTTGGCAAGCGCCAATATGAAGGCCAGTCTCCTCAAACAGTTCGCGACCCACGTTGTCGGCAAGATCGAGCATGCCGGCTGAGGTGATATCGTTTGGGTCCGGCATACCACCCGGAAAGACCCATCGACCGGCAGCCGCAGTGAACGGCGCCATCTGACCAAACAGAAAGGCACCATCGGCCGATTGCAGCGCAGCGGCGGCGACGACATTGACCACGCCGACTGCGGGACGACCCCAATCGCGCCAGGCCAGGTAGCTTGCATAGTCGGTCTCGAAGCTCGCCCCACGCAAAACGCCATTCTCCCGCGCGTAGCGATGCAGCAGCAGAGTGCGGCCGTTCCACAAAGCTGGCCTTTCGCGCTGCCGGGCGGCGAAATGGCGGTCGATGTCTGCGCGGCGCGCTTGCGCGAACGGCCAGGTCCATGGCTCGACGGCGATCTCGACCGCATCAAGCGCGGCAATTTCAATCGCCCCCAGTAACTTCATGATTCCCCCGGATCCATCTAGCGCAAAGGGCGCCATGTGCGTTTAATTAGGAACCGGAGCCCGAAGAGTCGAGTCGGTGTCTAAGCAGTTAGCGGGCCTCGGTCTGGAGCCAGTCACCGATGATTTGTGCACGTTGCTCACGATCATCCGGCCACGTCTTCGGGAAGCAGTAATTCACCACGTCACCGCTCTCGATGCCGAGTGCGTCTTGGATGATCTTAGCAGAATTGGTGACCATCCCGAGTCATAAGGCTGCGGGCGGTGCGGTGCGTGCGGCCGTGCGTGCGTTCCGTAACGTTTGCGCGGGACCAGAACGACGGGGGTGGGGAGCAAAAATCGCAGCGCGTCCGAACGTCAATCCCCCTCCGACATTTGCATGTGATTTTTAAAAACCGTCTGCCCCCAATGGCGTTCCCGAAAGCATGCTTTCCGGGATCCATCGGCAATCTCCTAATACCGGGTTCGCTGGCGCAGCATCCAGCAGAAAGCAAACTGCCACAATTTGATCCTGCTACACCTGTCATGCTGAATTTCAGGCCCGCGTTGACCGGTGGCAAAAACATTCCGTGACGTGTCGAGTGTTCCATCGTCAAGAATTCGGCTCGCTATGAGACTGATAGTTTATATCATCGGTGGAGCGGTGGTGCTTTGCGGTAGTTTTTTTATTACTTTATGGCTCACTGAGCCGGAAGCGCCCCCACAGCGATTGGAAGACCAGCGGATATCACACTACAACGACCTGCCGACGGCAGCGCAGAATGCCGGACTTCGCTATTCAGAGCAGATGAAAGGGAACGTAGATGTATTTAGCAGGATCAATGAGGGCGAGGTAAAAGTCGACGGGTGGATTGCGGACCCGCTGGGAGATTCCACCCCGTCAAAGGTGCTTGTGTTCCTCAATGGGTCCCTGGTTGCATCAGGGCAAACCAGCGGGGAGAGTCCTGTTTTAATGAAGGCACTCCATTTGAGCCACAGTGAAAATCTCGTTTTTTCATTGGCCTTCAATTGTCGACCCGGTGATAAACCGGTCGTCTTGGGCGTCGGCGGAAGAAAGCAATATATTCTTATGCAAACAAAGGAATGCCCATGACCGTCAGAGGGTATCTCACCAAATATTGGACTATTGCAAGTGTTTTCCTTCCCGCTCGGTCTGGGTCGGTATCATGTTCTCTGATGGGGGTAAAGCGGACATTCCATCAGCCAACCACGATGTCCGCTTTTGACCCAAAGCAAACATTCGGTCCTGAGGAGCCACGCAAAATGACGGTCGGACCCCATTCCGCCCTCCGCAAATCCCTGCTGTAATCGCGTCCTAATCA
>Ga0306920_100011765_pt1 | contig 11849 bp, 9 predicted proteins | sample flu12Cox44000170_FD_204666 | JGI IMG/M metagenome (GOLD analysis project Ga0306920, IMG submission 204666) | Lab enrichment of tropical soil microbial communities from Luquillo Experimental Forest, Puerto Rico - flux4day.12C.oxic.44.000.170 (v2)... | ecosystem: Environmental > Terrestrial >...
ACAAGAATGGGATGACCCCGCTGATGATCGCGGCGAACCGCGGCGACGTCGAGATCGTGCAGGCGCTGCTTGCCAAAGGCGCCAGTGTCACGAAGACCGATTACACCGGGCGAGACGCCGCGGGTTGGGCGGCCGAAAGCCACCGCCCGGCGGTCGTCCAGGCGATCAAGCGGGCGCATAGCGCAAAAAAATCGTAAACGTCGAACCTGGGCCGCAATCGGGATGCCGCCCTTGGCGCAGGTCATGACCTCGGCAGTTTTCGGTCGGTTCGTTGTTGTTATTCAGATTGCTTAAACAAAACGACGCGTATCGTCGCAGATTCATTGACGTCGCTTGTCCAAGCGAGCCGAACCAGCGGAGTGAGGGTCATGGTAAGGGTTGTTTGCTACTGCGCCCGGGTGGTTGCCGTCATCCTGTTGATGACCGCGCTGCAGACGCACGGCGTTGCGGCCATGGACGCAGAAAAGCGTGCCAATATCGAAGCATTGCTGAAGGATACGGGCATGCTCGCGAATATGAACCGAATGATCGACCTCCTGACGCCGCAAATCATTGGCGGCCTGAAAAAGACAAATGGCGGAATTCCTGCCGCGGTTTGGGATGAATTCACCGGTATCTGTACCGAGGAAATGAAGCGTTCCCTTCCCGAGCTCGAGGAGCCGGTTATCGCGATTTACGATGCCAATTTCTCGGCCGATGAGGTCAAACAGCTCGTAGCCTTCTACCAGAGCCCGGTCGGACGCAAAATCATAGTCCAATTGCCCCAGCTCATGCAACAGAGCGTGACCATGGGGCAATCCTGGGGACAGCAGGCGGGGGCGCGCGCCGTCGAGCGCATTCGCGCGCTGGCGAAGCAGAAGGGTTACGACCTTTAGAGTTAACAGTGATCACCCGACTGTCGGAATTTTTTACGCCTTGATTGGATGCGGGGTCAGGCTCGAACCGCTTGAATTGCTTGTATTTTTGTCGGAACGATCCTGCCCGCGATCGAGCAAATTCAGGCGCTGACTGTCGAATTCTTTTACAGATCCGAGCATACGCAATTGCACGCGCCAAATTTTTCAAGGGCTTACGACAGTGGTACAATTATTGCCCCACGTTCATTTGGAAATTGAACGCAGGGAGAGCCTGATGCGAAACCTACTCACGGCAGCCGTCGTCCTTGGTTCGCTTGTCGCCTTTACGGCGCCATCGCAAGCCACGCTCATCACCTTCGACGACCTCTCGGACAATGGTAATGGGACTCAGATCCCGAACGGCTATCAGGGCCTGAATTGGAGCAATCTTTACGTCCTCAATACTCAGTTATTTAGTACCCCTTCCGGCTATCAAAACAACACGGTCAGCCCGCCTAATGTGGCGTATAACGCGTTCGGCGCTCCTGCCGTTATCAGCAACAATACGTTTACGCTGAACAGTTTTTATCTCGGCGCTGCATGGAATGATGGGCTACAGGTCACGGTTATCGGTAAACTGAACGGGATCACTCTTGATGCGGCGACCTTTACCGCCAATACTAGCGGCCCGGCAGTATTGGAAACCCTGAATTGGTCCGGGATCAACGAGCTCGACTTCTCCTCTCAAGGCGGGGTCTCCCACGGCTACTACGGCAATGGGACGCAGTTTGTGCTCGACAATTTGTCCATTAACACCCCCGTTGTGAACACCCCTGAGCCGGCCAGCCTTGCTCTCCTCGGCGGCGGCCTGCTGGGGTTCGCCGAGATGCTGCGGCGCCGCCGCAATCGCGTGTAAAAGCATCCGACGTCCACTGGCCGGGGTTCGATACACGCCGGTTAAAGGTGAATTAGGGCAACCCCAGCTCGGCAGGATCAAGGTTGAACAGGATACTGCGCGGAATGCTGATGCCCGACGGTGGCTTGGCAATGCGGTCGAAGGTGGCCTTCACATCCTCGGCAGTCAGCTACGCTGCCGCGGGCGCATCACGTGATGGTGGTCGGCGGCGTAGAGTCGGCTCTCGGACTTGCTCTGGCCGGCAAGCGCGCGGCCGACCAGCACCAGTGCAGTGCGGGTGATGCGCGCTTCCTTCACCTTGGCGCAGATGTCAGAGAGGGTGCCGCGGATCAAGAGCTCGTCCGGCCAGCTGACGCGATAGGCGACGACCGCGGGACAATCGGCACCGTGAGACGGGGTCAGCGCGCGGACGACGCGCGCGAGGTTGGTGACCGACAGATGGATCGCCAACGTCGCCCTGCTTGTAGCGAGCCGCTCGATCGCCTCGCTTGCCGGCATCGGCGAGGAACGCGTCGCGGTGCGGGTCAGGATAACCGTCTGGGCGACTTCCGGCAGGGTCAGCTCGCAGCCGAGCGCCGCTGCGGCGGCGGCAAAGGACGGCACTCCCGGGGTCACGTCGTACGGGATGCCGAGCGCCGTGAGGCGCCGCATCTGCTCGGCGATCGCGCCGTAGAGCGAGGGGTCACCGGAATGAAGGCGCGCGACGTCGAGCCCGGCCGCGTGCGCGCGGCGCATATGGGCGATGATCTCGTCCAGGGTCAGGGGCGCCGTGTCGATCAGCCGCGCGTCGGACGGAGCCGAGGCGAGGATCGCACCCGGCACCAGCGAGCCGGCATAGAGACAAACCGGGCAACTCTCGATCAGCCGCAGCCCGCGCACCGTGACCAGGTCGGGAGCGCCAGGGCCGGCGCCGATGAAATGCACGGTCATTGGTAGTCGCGGAAGTAGCCGCGCGGTGTGTAGAGCCAGGGCGGATCGGTGTCGAGGCGGCGGGTGGTGCTGCTGCCGACAATGACGATGGTCAGCATGTCGACCTCGGCACCCACCAGCTCCGACAGCGTGAGGATATGACCTTCCTCGCCGGCCCGCCCGAGATTGCGCCCGAGAAAGACCGGGGTCTGCGGCGGACGGTGGCGCAGCAGGATCGCTACCGCCTGGGCAAGCGGGGCCGCTCGGCGGGCCGAGCGCGGATTGTAGAGGGCAATGACGAAATCGGCCGCCGCCGCGGCTTCGAGGCGCGTGCGGATTACCTCCCACGGGGTCATCAGGTCGGAGAGCGAAACCACGCAGAAATCGTGACCAAGCAGCGCGCCGGCCCGGGCTGAAGCAGCCTGCGCCGCCGAGACCCCCGGACAAACCCGGATCGCGACGGTGCGCCATTCCGGTTTTGTCGCGCGGTCGAGCAATTCGAAGACGAGCGGGGCGAGCCCGTAGATTCCCGCGTCGCCCGACGAGACGAGCGCCACCGACCGCCCCTCGGCGGCGAGATCGAGCGCCCGACACACCCGTGCCGCCTCTTCACCGAGACCGCTCGCGTGACGATGCTTGCCAACGATGGCGCTGCCGAGCAGGTCGAGGTAGAGGCCGTAGCCGACGATGTCGGTGGCATCCGCCAATGCCGCGCTGGCCTCGGGGGTACGCCAGGCGGGGTCGCCCGGACCGATGCCGATCACGGCAAGCCTTCCCCGCGGACGCCCTATCACATCGGTGTCGATCGGCGCCGGCGCGCGCGCCACCGCGCAGGTCGCCCGGCTCGATTTGCGCTTGGGCACGACGAGCACGCCGTCTGGCCCGGCGGCGGCGAGGGCGGCTCCTTCCGCAACCCCCCAGCAACCGGTCGCGCGAAACGCCGCCGCCGACCGCTCGGACAGGCGTTCGGTCTCGGCGAGCAAGCGTGAGGCCGGAAAAAACCGCGCGGGCACGTGGAGAGAGGCGGCGAGCTGGTGAATCCCCGGTTCGGCGAGCTTCAGCTCGACCGACATCACCGCGGCGACCGCCGCCGCGGCCAGCCCCGCGTCGGCCAAGGTCGAATGCGCGAGCGCGGCGATCTCCTCGGCCGAGCAGCCGCGTTCGCAGCCGACGCCTAGCGCCAGGACCGGCGGGTGAAAGACCAGGGCGTCGGTCGCGGGATCGACATTGCGGTCGGTCACCACGACCCGCCGTTCGGCCTTTTCCACCCAGCGGGTTGCGCCTGCACGCAGCCAATCCGCGCCTCCCGTCTCCGCGATCAAGGCGACGGGCTCGCCTCGTAACAGCGCTGTGGTTATTGGCCGGACTTGTTCCGGGTCGCCGATGCGCCAGCCCGGCGGCGGCTCGTCGAGCGCCAGGCCGAGCCTCAGGTCCCCCGCCGTTGTGATCGCCGCTATCCCTCCGGTCAGCGCGGCGGCGGCACGGGCCAGCGCGTTTGCTCCATGGTGCCCGCCGACAAGCGGCACCGCGACCGAACCGTCCTCGGCCACTGCGACCACCGGCGGCTCTATCCGCTTGGCGGCCAGCAACGGCGCCACCGAACGGATCAGGATGCCGCTGGCGCAGAGCCCGAGGATCGGCCGCCCGGCTTGGAACAGCCCGGCGATGTGCGATGATGCCCGCTCGAAGCGTTCGTCCCAATCGGCCGGGTGCGCCCGCGGCCCGTGCAGCCGGGAACCCGGCAATCCCGCCTGCAGCAGTCGGCCGAGCGGCGCCCCGGCGGGACCGAGCACGATGATCGCGATGTCGTCGGGCAGTCTCTCGGTCACGGTACGGCAGCTCCCAGCAGCGTTTCTCGATCATCGTCGGGCTCGATCTGCTAGAGTGCTCTTGATTGCACCGGGGGTGAAGCCTTGCGGCACCTTTTGATCGGCCTTCTTTCTGCAAATCTAGCCCTGCCGGCGCTTGCGCAAGAGGAAGCAACGCCGGCGGCGGGGCTAATTCAGCCGATTGAGCCGGCCACCCCCGGGCCGGCTGCCGAGGCGCCGCCTAGCCGGGTCGGGCGGGTGAGCCTGGTCTCGGGCAATGTCAGAGTTCGCACCTCGCAGGAGTGGCTCGACGCCGGTGTGAACTATCCGCTTGCGGCCGCCGGGGCACTGCGCACCGAGGCGGAAGCGCGCGCCGAGCTCGAGATCGGCGATGATACGATCGAGCTCGCCCCAGACAGCGAAATCGAGATCGACAAATTGCAAGATCGAGCCATCGAAATCACCGTTATCAGGGGACGGATTGGTGTGGCCTTGCGCCGGCTCGCCGACGACGAACGCGTCGAGGTCGAAGTTTCACGCAACACCGTCCGGTTGCTGGAGCCCGGCCGTTACGACATCGAAGCCAGCACCGGACGCGTTGCGATTTCGCCAGAACACGCGCCGTCCGATTACGACGAGACGCGTCTCGCGGCACCCTATTACGTCTCCCGATACGTGACCGGCCTTGCCGAGCTCGACGCCGCAGGCAGCTGGCAGAGCACACTCGAATATGGCGCTGTCTGGGTTCCCACCGGGCTGCCCGCCGATTGGGCGCCCTATCGCGACGGTCATTGGCGCTGGATTGCCCCTTGGGGTTGGACTTGGATCGACGATCGGCCCTGGGGATTCGCCACGTCTCATTACGGGCGTTGGGCCTTTGTCGGTGACCACTGGGCCTGGGTTCCAGGCAGCTTTGTTGGGGATCCCGTCTATATTCCCGCGGTGGTCGCCTTCCTTGGCACCGCCGGGGTGGGTTTGAGCGTCGCCGACAGCCCCGGCCCGGGTATTGGCTGGTTCCCGCTCGCTCCCGGCGAGGCATACTGGCCGAGCTACAGCCGTGATCTCGCTTACGTTCGCAGCCTGAACCAGGGCAGTGTCTTAGATCTCGAGACGATCCAGTTGGACGCCAACGGCGAACCGCCGGTCGAAGTCGTCGACGGACATTTTGCCAATCGCCGATTTGCCAGCGTGGTGCCGCGACCGGTGTTCGTCGATGGGGGTGCCGTGGCGCAGGCGTTGCTCACATTACCCGAACAGCGACTGCAGGACGCGCCAGTACTGATGGGTTCGCCGCAGGTCAGCCCGCCCGTCCGCCATGCCGCGAGCGCTGCTTTCGCGATTGCCCGGCCCAGCCGCACGGAGTGGGTGAACCACATCGCTGCGCTGGTGGCCCGCGGCATGCACCGGGCCAGAGCACTTCAGACCGCCTTTATGCATCGCCGGGACGCCGACCGGGCTTCTTGGCTGCACGGCGCCCATCTGCGGGCGCCGGTCTACGCCCAGGCGACTCAGCCGCGCCACTCGATCCTGCTCCGCGTTGCGCATGTCGCTCATGCTCCGGCGCATGGCGGGGCCGGGAAGGGTACTCGGTATTGAGCGCACGGCAGTGGAGCTAAAACGATGATCGACTTTCGCAGCGACAATACCGGCCAGGCCGCGCCGGCGATCCTCGAGGCGCTGATCCGGGCGAACCGCGACACTGCGTTGGGTTATGGCGGAGACGATTGGACGAAGGCACTGCAGCAGCACTTCTGCGAGCTCTTCGAGACGGCGGTCCGCGTCTTTCCGGTCGCCACCGGAACAGCGGCCAACGCTTTGGCATTGGCCTCGCTCGGCCCGTCATGGGGAATCGTCTACTGCAGCGAGGCCGCGCACATCAATACCGCCGAGGCCAATGCCACGGGGTTCTTCGGCGGCGGTGTAAAGCTCGTCGCCGTTGGCGGGGACCATGGCAGGGTCAATGCTGACCGCCTCGCTGGAGCATTGGCGGGTATCGCTCCGGGACAGATCCACCGGGGCCAGCCCAGCGCGGTCAGCCTGACGCAGGCAACCGATCTTGGGGCTGTCTATACGCTCGACCAGATCCGCGCCGTCGCCGAGGTGGCGAAAGGCCGCGATCTCAAGCTCCATATGGACGGCGCTCGCTTTGCCAATGCCCTGGCCCGGCTGGGCTGCAGACCGGCCGAGGCGACCTGGCGGTCGGGCATCGACATCATGTCGTTCGGGGCGACAAAAAACGGCGGCGCGCTGTGTGATGCGATAGTGGTCTTTGCGCCGGACCTTGCTGACGTTGTCGCCGTTCAGCTGCGTCGTGCCGGCCAGGTGTGGTCCAAGATGCGCTTTGCATCGGCCCAGCTGATCGCCTATGTCGAGAACAGTCTCTGGCTCGACATGGCCCGCGCTTCCAATGCGATCGCTGCTCGCATTGCGGCAGGGTTGCGCGACACGCCGGCTGCCCGTCTGCTGGCGCCGGTCGAGGCCAACGAGATCTTTCTCGAATTGCCAGGCGCAGCGATGGACGCGCTGGAAGCCGACGGCTTTCAGTTCTATCGGCGCAGCCGGAGCCTGGCCCGCTTTGTCTGTCGTTTCGACGCAACCGCCGCCGATGCCGATGCGCTCATCGCCTCGCTGACCCGCCACCTCATCGCTGCCGCCGCGCCGCGTGCCGCCGAATAGCGCGGCGATTATCCGGTTCAGCCGGGCCTATCGACGTATTCCGGCACCCGGTAATAGACCCACAAAAGGTTCGCGAGCAGTACCGCGGCAGTAATCAGAAACACCCAGCGCAGCCCTAAGGCTGCGGCAACGGCGCCGCCGGTCAGCGGGCCCATCGAGTTGCCGAGAAACATCGCCGATGCGGTGATGCCATAAACCGTGCCGCGCTCTGCCCGCGGGACGAGCCGCCCGACCAATGCATTGGCGGTTGGCAGGATGCCGCCGATGAACAGCCCAACCGCGAACCGCTGAGCTGTAAAAACCCAGTAATTGTCGGTGAAGGCCTGCGGCAGGGTCGTTAAACTCGCCCCCAGCAGCGCGATCAGCAATACCCGGCGATAGCCGATCTTGTCGCTCTTGTTGCCGAGGAACGGGGCGGCAACGACATTGGCAAGCCCGGTAATGGAGAAGGCGATGCCGCTCAGCGTGGCGAGATCGGGCCGCGCGCCGACTAGCTCCTTCACAAATAAGGTTATGACCGGCTGCACCGTGCGCACCCCGAACTGCGCCATCAGCAGTACGAAGAACAGCGCCAGCAAACCCGGTGAACGCGCTACTGCGATCAAGCTGCTTAGCAGGGCGCGCCCACCGCGCGCCTGCGCGGTGGCGACGAACCGTTCGTGCACGCCAAACCAGACGAAACCCGTCGACACCGCTATCGTTGCGGCGGTGCAATAGAACGGGATGCGGTAGCTCCCGCTAGCATCGGCCAAGAAGCCGCCAATCAGGGGACCGACCAGTGAGCCGACAAGCTGGCCGGTGCCGAGCCAGCCAAGTGCGAAGCCCAGCCGATCTTCCGGCGCCTGGCTCGCCACCAACGCGATTGCGGTGCTGGAAAACCCGGCGAAGACGCCCATCAGCGCGCGGCAGGCGAAGACTTGCCAGACATTGGTTGCGGCGCCCATCAAGGCGGCAAACACGCCGACGGCGATGCTCGAACGCAGCAGCATCAATTTGCGACCGTGCCGGTCCGCCAGCCGTCCCCACAACGGCGAGGCGAAGGCGGCGACAAAGGACGTCGTGCCGGCAAGGATGCCGGCCCACAGCGCGACCGCGCTCGCCGAGCCGACGCCGAGCACCGGCAGAAACAGCGGCATGATCGGGCTCAGCATCGAGAACGCTGCGGTCATGACGAACTGGATGCCGACCATCGCCCATAAGGTGCGCTGCCAGGTTATGGTCGCCGCCCCATGATGTCGCTCCTCGATCTCGCCGCCGCGCTCTCTGCCATCCGTAAGCCGCTCCGTTTTGGCCCGGCTGAAGCGTCCGACCGGGTCGGCGCGTTGTAAAGCAGGCTGCAATCATCGGCATCTGTTGCGACCGCCGGTCGGCATCCGGGCGCGGACGGAGGAAAAAAAGCTCACGACATTCGCGCATCGCTGCCATACACTCCCTGCAAGGCTCCGATACGGTGCCGGATTGATCGGGAGGGGGCCATGGCGGCGGTCGAGACGATGAAGTCCATCCCGTGGTGGAAGGAGCCGACCAAGGACCAATGGCTGGCCTGGTCCGCCGCCTGGCTCGGTTGGACGTTAGACGCCTTCGATTTCACGATTTTCCTGCTGATCATGCTGCCGATCTCGCAGGAGTTCAACGTCCCGCTGACGGCTGTAACAGCGGTTTTCACCCTGACCCTGTGGATGCGGCTGGTGGGCGCGACCGCGTCGGGCTGGCTCGCCGACCGGATCGGGCGGAAGATCCCGTTGATGATCTCGATTGGCTGGTATTCGCTGTGCAACTTCATTGCCAGCTTTTCCCCGACATTCTGGTTTCTGTTTCTGTTTCGCGCGTTGCTCGGCATCGGCATGGGAGCGGAATGGCCGTGCGGCGCTGCGCTGGCGATGGAACAATGGCCGATCCGCTCGCGCGGATTTATGGCCGGAGTGCTGCAGGCCTCGTGGGGTCTCGGCGCGCTTTTGTCTAGCGCGGCCTACGCCTTGCTCTATAACTCGATCGGCTGGCGCGGTCTGTTGATGATCGGCGTGCTGCCGGCGCTGTCGATCGTCTATGTGCGCCGCTTTGTCAAAGAACCGCCTGTCTGGGTCGAGAACCGAAGGCTGCAGCGCACTCAGCAGCGCGAGGTCCGTGTCCCGCTGGTCAAGATCTTCAAGCGGGGGCTGCTCTACAACACCTTGACGGCATGCTGGTGGATGGCCAGCGCATTCATCGTCGGCTACTCGGTCGGCGGGATGTTCCCGACCTACCTGCAAAAAGATCTGCAACTCAGCCCGGCGCTGGTTGCGCTGCCGGTCATGCTGCAGAGCATTGTGTTCTTTTTGTCAGGTTCGTTCTGGGGGATGGTGGCGGACCGTGTCGGGCGCCGCATCGCCATCATAATCCCCGCCCTGCTGACGATCCCGGTCGCCCCGCTTTATCTGATGACCGGCGACTACACGATGATCGTCGTGTGGTTCACCGTGCAGGGGGCGTTTGGCGGCGGCGGCATGCACACGCTGTACCCCGCCTACCTCTCCGAGCGGTTCCCGACCGAAGTGCGCGCCACAGCGAGCGGCTTTGTCTATCACCAGGGTGCGATCTTTGGCGGCCTGACCGCGCCGGTCATCACCTATTTTGCCGTCAATTGGCATACGGGGTTTGCGATCCCGATGCTGGTCGGCACCGTGCTCGCCAGCATCAGTGTCGCGCTCGCGGTAATGACCGGCCCGGAAACCCGGGGCAAGGTTTTGACCGCGGAACTGTCGGTGGCCTGAGGGCGCTGGCCGGTGCAGCAACTGGCACGATATTTGCCGCCAAACTTTATAAGAGAGGGAGGTCCACTATGATGACGACGACAGCGATTGCCGACACTAAGTTCGTGCCATGGTGGAAGGAGCCGACCAAGGACCAGTGGCTGGCCTGGGTGGCGGCGTGGCTGGGCTGGACGTTGGACTCCTTCGATTTCACGATCTTTTTGCTGGTCATGCTGCCGATTTCGCAAGAATTCAACGTGCCGCTGACCGACGTCGCGATCATTTTTACGGTCACGTTATGGATGCGCCTGTTGGGCGCGGTCAGCTCGGGTTGGCTCGCCGATCGCGTCGGCCGCAAATTGCCGCTGATGATCTCGATCTCGTGGTACTCTCTGTGCAACTTTATCGCCGGCTTTTCGCCGACCTTCTGGTTCCTGTTCCTGTTCCGCGCGCTGCTCGGCTTCGGTATGGGCGCCGAATGGCCGGCCGGCGCGGCCCTGGCGATGGAGCAGTGGCCGATCCGCTCGCGCGGCTTTATGAGCGGGGTTCTGCAAGGGTCGTGGGGCATCGGCTTCCTGCTGTCGAGCGCGGCCTATGGGCTCCTCTATACCAGGATCGGCTGGCGCGGCCTGTTCTGGCTCGGCATCCTGCCGGCGCTGACCGTCGTGTATGTGCGGTATTTTGTCAAAGAGCCGCCGGTATGGCTCGAAAACCGCCGTCGGCAGCGCGCCGAAAAGCGCGAGGTGCGCACGCCGCTATTCAGCATCTTCAAACGCGGCATGATCAGCAACACGCTGCTCGCCTGCTGGTGGATGGCCGGCGGCATGGTCACCTATTACTCGATCAACGCGATGTTCGCGACGCATCTGCAAAAAGATCTGGGCCTCAGCCCGGCAATGATCGCCACGCCGATCGTTTTCGCCAACCTCGTGGTGTTCCTCGCGAGCGGGGTGTGGGGCTTTGCCGGCGACCGCATTGGCCGCCGCTGGGCGATGATCATCCCGGGGTTGCTGGGGATCCCGGTGGCGTTCTGGTATATGCTCAGCGCCAATTACTGGGTGATCGTGATCGGATACGTCATCCAGGGGGCCTTGCTCGGCGGCGGCGCCGGTGCGCACGTACCCTCTCTGATGAACGAGCGGTTCCCGACCGAGGTTCGCGCAACCGCAAGCGCCTTTTGTTATCATCAGGCGACGATCTGGGGTGGGCTGGTGCCGCCGGTGATTACCTATTTTGCCGTCAATTACAATATGGGTTTCTCAGTCCCGATGCTGGTCGGCTGCGTGATCGGCGGTGTCAGCTGGTGCCTGGCACTCTTCCTCGGGCCCGAGACGAAGGGCAAGGAGATGATGCCGGATTTGGTTTTGGCCTGAGCTCTCCTGGCGGCGCTCGCCGATTTCGCATGCCGGCAAGCGGCATGGGTTGAAAATCACCCGCGACATCCCGCCAGGGCTGTATTCGCTTGCCCATAGCGCTCCACGGAGAGGAGCCGTCGGGAGCAGAGAGGTGGAGCGATGGCGGCGGTCGAGACCGTAGAGACCATCCCGTGGTGGAGGGAGCCCACCAAAGATCAGTGGTATGCCTGGGTGGCTGCCTGGGCCGGGTGGACCCTCGACGCCTTCGACTTCACCGCCTTCCTGTTGATCATGGTGCCGATCGCCAAGGAATTCGACGTGCCGGTGTCTGAGGTGGCCTTCGTCCTGACGATCACCTTGTGGATGCGGCTGGTAGGCGCCACCGCCAACGGCTGGCTCGCCGACCGGATCGGCCGTAAGGCGCCGCTGATGATCTCGATCGGGTGGTATTCGGTCTGCAATTTCCTCGCCGGGCTGGCGCCGAGCTTCTTTCTCTTATTTCTGTTCCGGGCGCTGCTCGGCATCGGTATGGGCGCGGAATGGCCTGCCGGCGCCGCGCTGGCGATGGAGACCTGGCCCGGTTCGCTCGCGCGGCTTCATGGGCGCCGTGATGCAGGGGT
>Ga0306920_100011766_pt1 | contig 11849 bp, 10 predicted proteins | sample flu12Cox44000170_FD_204666 | JGI IMG/M metagenome (GOLD analysis project Ga0306920, IMG submission 204666) | Lab enrichment of tropical soil microbial communities from Luquillo Experimental Forest, Puerto Rico - flux4day.12C.oxic.44.000.170 (v2)... | ecosystem: Environmental > Terrestrial >...
ATCCGCAAGGACAAGGAAACGGGCCACGAGAACTTCACGCTACGCTGGGCGCGCAATCAGGCTGACAAGTTCGTGGAAGAGTACCCCGTTGATTTTGGCCTGCTCTTCGTTGGGCCCGCCGGCGTAGGAAAGACTCATCTGGCGGTCGCCGTACTTCGAGAACTGATCCTTCGCAAGGGCGTCGAATGCCTCTTCTATGATTTCCGCGACCTTCTGAAGGAAATCCAGGACAGCTACAATCCCGTGTCCCAGACGTCGGAATTCAGGGTGCTACAGCCCGTGCTGGATGTGGAAGTACTGTTGTTGGACGAGCTTGTGGCTGCCAATCCCAGTGACTGGGTGAAGGAAACTCTGGCCCATGTTATCAACTCTCGCTATAACCAAAAGCGGGTTACTTTGATTACTACCACACTCCCTTTCAGCGATAGCGCGAGCCGGCGGGAAGTACGAGCGCCGTCGGGAGAAGCTGTCCCGAGCCTGGAGCGTTCTCTTAACCAGTTTGGTACTACACTTAGTTCGCGTCTTTATGAAATGTGCAAGCTGGTGGAGATGCACTCCGACGACTACCGCAAGGCCATCAAGCAGGCCGGGTATCACTTTCACAGTGAATAGCGGCCCCCAGGACTCCCCTCCGGCACGATTTTGGGCTGCAACCATTACATCAGGGGCCCATCCGTTCGGCAAATCGCCATAAGGGTTAGGTCGTCCTTCAGCGGCGTACCGGAGAGGAAAGTTGACAGATCGTCCAGGCAGGCGTCGACGAGAGCCCGTGGCCGAGGAGCATGACGCTCGCCGGCGAGGTTCGACAAACGTTCCTCGCCGTACTCCTCATCGGTAATGTTCCTGGCCTCCGTGAGGCCGTCAGTATACAGCAGCAGGGTGTCACCCGGGCGCAACCGCAGGGTTTCAACAGAATACTGGCCTTCGCAAAACAACCCCAGTGGCAAACCCGTGGCTTCGAGCCTTGTTACCTGCCCCTCCTGAATAACAAGGGGCCGACAGTGGCCGGCATTGCACAACTCAACTTCGCCGGATGTTCGGGCTCTCCCGCAAACGAGAGTTGCAAAGTAGGGTGACACGGTGCTCTCGCAGAAAACACGGCTCGCTCGTTCCACCAATTGGCGCATGGGCAATCTGCTAGCGACGAGGGCGCGGAATATGGCATGGAGATGGGCCATCAGCATGGATGCAGCCACCCCTTTGCCGGAGGCGTCACCCAAGATGAAGAACCAGTCCTTGCCGTCCTCTGCGCTTTTGATGACGTCGCAATAATCACCACTGACCGGGCCCAGCGTTCTGTAATGATAGGCGACCTGCCAACCGTCCAACGCCAGGTCCTCTTGGGGGAGCAACCCCCTCTGGATTTGCGAGGCCAAGTCTAAATCGTCCTGCAGCACACGGCGCTGGTCGGGCGTGAGATGGTCCAGGCAGTAACGGACCAGAGGGTCGGCGAGCAGCCGCGTTTTCTCAACGGACTCGTGGCAGGTTTCACACAGGCCGTAGGTCCCCTCGTCCAGGCGCTCAAGTGCTGAGTCAACCTCGTTTAGCAAGGTTACAAGGCTTCCGGCCTGCCGCGAAACCGCCATGGCAGAGTGAAGCCTGTCCCGCCGCTCCAGCAGTTGTTCGCGAAAAAAGACATCGGTAAGACCACCCATTCGTTTTCCTCCACTTCAGGACAGTGACATAATCCCTCTGCCCTGTTCTATCCGTTTTCGACTTTCTTACGCTGCCTCTTACAGGTGGTTCCGGCGAGCGCCGTCGCCGAAGACCCTCTTTCGAACACCGAGAATCGTCGATCGGCAATCCCAAAACCCCACGCCATTGGATGCCGTCGGACCCCTGTGCGACTCTTCTCGCAATAGGCTGGCGCAGACCTTTAGGTCTGCGGGTCCCGTATCCACGCATACACACAACGCAGACTTTAAGGTTTGCGCCAGCCGGACTGTATGGGTCAACCTGCAACTTTGATCAGGTATCGATTCACTAGTTTCCAGCGTCGAGTTTCGAACTGCCAATCTTAAATCGCAAATCGGCAATCCGAGCGGACTACTGCCGGCTGTAGATTCGTATCCATTGCCCGCGGCGCTCAAAATTCGCCAGCAGTCGCAGATGATAGCGGGCCACGAGCGTCCGTTCGGGTATTTGCGGTGAATACCCGAAGTAGCGTCGCTGCATTTCTTGGAGAAGCGCCGAGCGCGCCAGCCAGTTGTTCTTCGGCTCCCACCGGCGCGAATAGAGGTAGAGCAGGTCGAACGATTCCGCACTCGTGTTGGCGAAGTCCTGGGAAGTGAAACCTGGGATGGTGGTCACGTGTAGCGGCTTACTTACGTAGCCCAGAGTTGGAATGGTGAGCTCTCCTGAAGCCGGCCACGCGGTGAGGACCGAGGGATCGTCCGGGCCCTTCTCCAAAAAGTGCGCTGCTTGCTGGTGAAGCCGGATGAAGTCCGCGTAAGCCAGATTGTTTTCAAACGGAAACGGATACGGAGGATTGACGAACCAAGAACCAACCAGGCAGGCAGCAGCGAACGTGCAGGCGGTTCGCGCCAGTTTTCTCGGCAGCCGCCAGATGAACGTGACCACAACGAGGTAAAAGATCGGAAATACGGGCAGAAGATATCGCGGAAGGATCGCCCCTCCCACCAGGCTAAGCGTCAACAGATAGAGGGTGCACAAGCCGACGACCAGAAAAGTGAAATCGCTGGTCAGTTGTGGTGTTTCCGTTTCCCCGTTTTCCCCTTTACCCTTTTCCCCCGTTCCCCCTGGGAGGCTACCGCCTAGCCGTAGCCCCATCACACCCGCGAGCAGCAGCACCCAGTTGCAGCCTGCCGCAAATAACTCCCAGACACGTCGCAGCAGCGTGAGGAAGATTCGCACCGGGTTCAGCGTCGAGTATAGGTTATATTCCAGGTACTGGGCATTGCCGGTCCAGAATCCCGTGACTCGATGATAGTAGAGTGCCCAGGCCAGCAGCGGAACACATGGAAGCGCCAGGGCTATCCAAGTTCTCCACCGCTTCTCGAGTCTTCGGCGCCACGCGAACAGCCAGGCAACGGGCAGAAAAATAACGGCTGTCTCCTTGCTCAGGACGGCGAGGGAAGCGACAAGGGCAAAAGCCACCATGCGCTTACGCAGCAGAGCGACGACGGCCAGTGTAGTGAACAGCGCGACGAGAATCTCCGGGTGAGCGAGGGAGCTCTGTGCAAAGAAGAGAGGAGAAAGCGCCAGAAACAAGGCACTCCACAGTATGATTTCGCGCTTGGCTTGGCCCCGTACGCCGCACCTTCCGAGTACGCACGAGGCGACAACGGTCAGGCCGGCGACCAGAATTAGCGCGGCCCGGGTCACAAAGGGCGAGAATCCGAAGAGGCGCCACACGACCGCCAGGTAGGCGGACAGCAAGGGGGTGTGGCCGGTGGGCAGTGTGCTCTGCGGCACGAGCAGCCCGTGACGGCTGAGGTCCAGGGCGGCTGGGATGTAGTAGCCGGCCTCGTCCCAGAAATAGGGCAGCGGGAGCAGTGGAGCGTGCAGCAAACACAGCGCAAGGAAGACACCCAGCATGGCCATGATCGTCAGCAGAACTGAATTCAGCCGAGGAAGCCTTCGTATCTCGGACCAGGACAGGAGATCGCCGATTCGCCAGCTCACACCCTTAAGAACGATCCTTCCGGCTGATGCCGCCGATTTCGACACCAGTTGTTTCGCATGAGATAAGACGCTCGTCCTGATATTAGTGTCTCGCCAGGAGCGCGTCAATTGACGCAAGTAATGTAATGCACTCGTATTGCGTAATGTGACGTAACGGCCTTGACCCGCTCCCCGCTGGCCTGTTGTACGGCGTGAAGCCGACCCCTCGGCCTTCGCTTCGATGTCGGTCACTCTGAATCTAGCTCGCTGGTTTCTTCATTTGGCAACTCGGCCTTTGTTCCTTCGTGCCCAGATAACGTAGGCGGCTGAGACAAAAGCCAGCCAGGGCAATCCAGCCTTTAGAGTATTGCGCATTCCTTCTACCCACCACGTGGTGAGCAGGATGCCGAGTAGCAGGGCGAGACCGAGGAGTGAGGTGTAAGGGTAACCGGGCATCTTCACCGCCGAGCGTGTGCTCGCGGTCTCGCACGCTTCCCTCTTGCTACGGAAGCAGAGATGGGTTACGAAGATCATGATCCAGGCGAACAAACCGCCAAAGAGCGAAATGCCAAAAAGGATGACGTAGGCGCTATTGGCAAAGAAAAAGGCGACAACCGTCGCGACGACCATGCCGGCAGCGGAGGCGAGCAGCGCCTCGAGGGGCGTGCCTCGCGCCGACACCCGCCCGAAGCGCTCCAGAGCGTATCCTCCCCGCGCCAGCGAGAACATCATGCGGGCGTTCAAGTAGAGGTTGCAGTTCATGCTGGAGAGCGCGGCCGTGAGCACGACAAAGTTGACGAGGTGCGCCGCAGCCGGAATGCCGATGAGCTCGAACAGCCTCACGAAAGGGCTGGCGGTCACGTCGACCCCGGACTGAATCTGCGTCCACGGCACGAAGCCCACCAGGACTGCCATCGACCCGACGTACAAAGCGATCAGCCGCGCAACCATCGAGCGCACCGCGCGGGGTACCGTTTTCGCCGGATCACGCGCCTCGCCGGCCGCGACCGCAATCACCTCAGTACCAATGTAGCTGTAAATCACGAAGACCAGGGCCATCCATACGCCCTTCAGGCCGTGGGGAAAGAAGCCTCTGTAGTTCCCCAGTCCGATCGCAGGATGCGACCCCACGATGCCGCTGAGCGCCCCCAAGCCAAAAACGATGAAGAGGACAATCGCCACCACCTTAATCATCGAGAACCAGTACTCAAACTCGCCAAAGCTCCCGACGGCGCGAGTGTTGACATAAATCAGCAACGCGGAGAAGAGGATAATCCACGCCCAGGCGGGCGTCCCCGGAAACCACCACCGGCAATAAATCGCTACGGCCGTCGCCTCGCCCCCGATAGCAATGCTCTGCACCGCCCAGTAGGTGTAACGCACGGCGAATCCGGCCCAGCGCGAGACGTAAATCTCGGCGTAAACGCCGAAGGAACCGGCTGTAGGGTGTGCCAGCGCCATTTCCGAGAGGGCGCTCATCATCAGCAGCGCCACCACGGCTCCCAGAAGATAAGTGACAATAACTCCGGGCCCCGCCAGGCGCACGGCGAGCGAGCTGCCGAGGAAGAGCCCTGTACCTATGGCGCCGCCGATGGCCATCATGGTGAGCTGTCGCGCCGTCAACTGACGCGCTAAGCCGCGCTCGAGTTCCATCACCTGTGAAGATTGAGGATCCATTGATCGGTGGCCCACTATCATTCCAAAACGCTGTTCCCAGCCGAGTTTCCAGTCCAGCGACCTAAGAACCGCGTGCTTAGACTTAGCACACTGATGAAAGCAGGCACCTGTCATGCCGAGCGTAGCGAGGCATCTGCTGTTTCTTATTGGAAACAAAACGAAAAGCAGATCCCTCTCCCGCATGCGGGATCGGGATGATAGGGAATCAGATCAGAGCGAATCAGCTATCTTGCCCTCGCAGCAGGCGGACAGGGTCGGGCAGGGCGGGTTCTTTCTCGGGCTCTGATTCCTTTTCCGGCACGGTCTCGTCACACTCGCCCGGAGCCAGGAACAGATTGCTCTCTACGCCGTGCTGCTTAGTATAGAGTTCGTAGTAACGCCCCTCCAGATCATAGAGTGAGGCGTGGGTTCCGCGCTCGATAATGCGTCCGGCTTCCACCACCAGGATCTGATCGGCGCGCCGGATAGTGGAGAGACGGTGGGCAATGACAAAGGTGGTGCGACCGCGCATGAGGTACCCCAAGCCTTCCTGAATCATCGCCTCCGACTCGGAATCAAGGCTCGACGTCGCTTCGTCCAGGATCAGGATCCTGGGATCGGCCAGGATGGCCCGTGCGATGGAGACCCGCTGGCGCTGGCCGCCCGAGAGTTTGACGCCACGCTCACCCACGACCGTGTCATACTTCTTCTCAAAGCTCTCGGCAAATTCGTCCACCCGCGCGATGCGGCAGGCCGCCCTAATCTGCTCCTCTGTGGCCTCAGGGCGCGAGAAGGCCACGTTCTCCCGAATGCTGCCGTCGAAGAGGAAAGTCTCCTGCAACACCACACCCAGTTGCGTGCGGTAGGAATCTAGCCGCACCGTGGCCAGATCCGCTCCATCGACCAGGACTCTTCCGGCCGTCGGAACATAAAAGGCGCAGACCAGGCCAATGATGGTCGACTTGCCTGCCCCGGACGGCCCCACCAGCGCCGTCACGGTGTCCGGCTCGGCCGCGAAGCTGACCTCACTGAGCACCGTTTTGCCTGCGTCGTAGGCGAAGCTGACTTTGTCGAAGACCACCGTTCCCTGAACCGGTCCGAGCGTCCGCGACCGGCGCGGGTCCTCGTCTTCCGGCCGTTCGTCCAGCACTTCGCGGGTTCGTTCAAGTCCCGCGACGGCCTCGCTGAGCTGGGTCCCGATGCTCACCACTTGGACGACCGGGACAATGAGCAAGCCCAGAAACATGGTGTAGGTGACGAAGGTCCCCAGCGTCATCGTTCCCCCGACGATCTGGTGGGCGCCAAGAAACATGATGAGAGCGCTGACTACGCCCATGGCCGTAGTGCCCGCCAGGCTCATCACGGACATGGTCGTCAGGGTCTTCAAGACGTTCTGCAACAACCGCTCCACACCGCCCGCGAACACCTGCGCCTCGCGTGCCTCGGCGTGGTATCCCTTCACCACGCGTACGCCGCCGAGCGATTCCGTAAGCCGGCCGGTCACTTCGGCGTTGATTTTGGAACGGGCGCGAAAAATGGGCCGAATGATCCCGAATGCTTTGCGCATGAAAAGCCCAAAGCTGAGCAGAATGACGGCCGCCACCAGCGTCATGAATGCGCTGATCTTCAGCAATACAAACAAGGCAAAGGTCGCGGTCATCAACCCGCCGGCAAACTGCACCAGTCCCGTGCCGATGAGGTTGCGCACACCTTCGACATCGCTCATGATGCGCGCCACCAGAGTCCCCGTCTTGTTCGAGTCGTAGTAGGCCACCGGCAATCGCCCCACGTGCCCCTGCACCTTGCGTCGTAGCTCGGCGATCAGTCGCTGCGCCTCCTTGGAGAGGAGCTGGGTGAGGCTGTAATCGGTGATGCCCTGGAGAGCAGTGGCACCGACAACCGCCACCACCAGCGGCAGGAGAAGATTGATCTGCCGCTTGGTGATAACGTTATCGATCAGAAATTTCGATGAGCCGGGAAGAACGAGGCCTGCGGCCCGGTTGATGACCATTAGGGCAAAGCCCACTGCGAGAAGTCCGCGGCGAGGGCTGATGAATTCCCAGATATCGGGCAGAAGTTCCCAGACCCGCATGGACTTTTCGGTCTTAACCACGGACTCATCTCTAGGAGTCGTGCTCATGCGAATAGGCACCGCGGCCCGGCGAAACATCTAAAGCGCGCGCCCCTGTAGCACATATATCTTCTTCGCGTGCCGCGATTTTCCCTCACATCAGTGCCTCTGCGCCCTCTGTACCGGAAAAGTCTCAACACAGAGGTCACTGAGACGCTCTGTGTACTCCCTAAGGCTTGAGAGGCACAGAGGACACGGAGAATCCCTTTTGGTTTGTGGCCAAAGCGCCCGGTCAGTCACACTACTTGGATGAATCACCAGTCGATGGCGGTGCAGTGAGGGCCTGCTGCACGGAGGCTGGTAGCTTGTCGGCACCAGCCAGCAACAGACTAACCTGCCACAATTGTTCGTCGGAGAGGGAAGCTTGAAAGCCTGGCATACCCGACAGGCGAATCCCATACTTGGCCTTCCAGAAAGTTACCCCAGCAGGATCGTCCGTTACCATTTCGTCCGCCTGAAAGAGCTGCGGGGGTCGAGGGTACATCCCTTTCGAGACCGCCGTCGCCGGCTGATGAGGTAGCCCATGGCAGACGGCGCAGTCATCTCGATAAACGCGCGCGCCTGCCAGCAATGCGGCGTCATCCGCAGGGATGGGAACGGTCTTGGGCGCTTCTTGGCGCAGCTTGGCGTGAAGAGCACGAGTGGCGAGCACCCCTTCCATCGGCATCGGGGGGGCGGATGTTGCCACAGGCGCATCACCGGAGAGCATGTACAAGTAAAAGGCTGTTGGAACCAGTGCAACCCCCACAATCAGCCCTGAAACGAATCTCATGCCTCAGTATGCCCCCCTCGAGCGCGAGCGCCGGGAACTACTACCTTTCCGTCCTCGTTCCACACGCAGCCCTTCGAGCGTTGCCTCGACAGTTTCGGCAGTGAAGGGCTTGGACGGACGCCGCTTCGGCAGTGCCACTACAAACTTGCCGCGGCGGACGAACCGTAGCTCAATCGGCACTGGTTCGATCTCGATCCGGCTGTCTCGGCACTGAATCTCGAGCAGCGCTCCCGGTTTCAACCCCGCGGCTTGCCGTACCTTCTTCGGAATGACCAAGCGACCGGCAGAATCCATGGTTGTCCTCATGGCATGATTCACACCGTAGTCTGCTTAGACTCTTGCCGCATTCTGCTTAGACTCTTACCGCGCGGGCTGACGCAGTTGCAGGGCCATCAGGGCAAAAGAGCCGGCAATGGTCAGCACCGACAGAAGGGCCAGAGTGTTCCAAAGGTTCTCACTCGCCCGAGTTGTCGGTTCACCTTCCGGGACGAGATAGCCGAATAAGAAGCCGGCACCTAGACCGCCGATATGGGCCGCGTTGTCAGCGGCGAAGAACAAACCGAAGATGAGGATATAGAGGACCCAGCGCCAGAGCTGGCTGCGCATCTCCCGGCCCAGACCACCGTGGTGCATGCTGGCGCCGATAAGCACTCCAACAAGGCCGAGAATCGCCCCCGACGCGCCAATGGAGAGGCCATAAGGACTCCAAAGAAAACTGACGACAAACCCTGCGACGCCGGCCACAAGGTAAAAGAAGATGAATTTAGCCGTTGAGAAAAGCGACTCCACTGCCGGACCGAGGTCGAACAGACACCAGAGGTTCAAGACGATGTGAAGCAGGCCGGCGTGGAGAAACACGGCCGTGACCAGCCGCCACCACTGCCCGGCGACCATCAACGGTCCATACTTGGCGCCGAGCCGCATCAACACGCGGCTGTCGATACCACCCATCGCCGGGGCGGCGTTGAGCTCGGAGGAAGCCAAGTTCTGGGTGAGGTACCAACTGATGGCATAGAGGGCCAGGTTGGCGGCCACCAAAGCCGAGGTCGCGGTAGAAGGAACAGGAATGATACCGCCCAGGACCCGTCCTGGCGTCGAACTGGCACGCGAGCGCGGCGGCTTAGTGGGTGCACCACACAAGGGGCACTTGGATGCGCCACGCTCGATCAGCGCACGACAATTCGGGCACATGCGGTGCGCCGAATCATACGACTGCTCCTTGGAACCGAGCGCCGAGAGCCAACTTGTCTTCAATCTTTGCAGTCTGAACCACAATTTTGGGGACAAAGCCATACCTGGCCAGTATGAAGGATTCGGTATAAAGTGTGAAGGGTAAACTGCGCTGGACACAGGGCGGGCATCACCTGTTTCATCATTTCTCATTGTCCGTTAGTCCCAGTTCGGATACCATTCGCAAGAAGTGGCCGGAAGCAGTGCAAGAAGTGCTCCGACCCGCACCAAAAATTCTTCGCTTTGCTGCTTCCGCTCTGCCAGATCAGATGACGAGTCATCCTGAGTGAAGCGAAGGATCCAAAACGGAGGAGGCTATGAATTTTGAAGAGGCAGGAAGACTCATCGATCAAGAACTGAAGAATTTCGTCGAATTTGTGGAACAAAAGGTAAGGCCCAAGACCAGACAGGAGATGGCGGAGTTGCTGCGCAAAGCGTCTAAGAACCTGACGAAGATGGCGCAGAACTTGGAAAAAAAGTAGACGGTAACGGTATACGGTAGAGAGGGACTCCCAACCCGGTTGCGGAATGTCCGGCGGCGTGGCAACGAGACCTCGTATGCCGCAGACCGCGTGCCGCCTGCTGGTGCTCGGTGTGGCCGTGCTGGCTGTCGGTTGCCACCGTGGCCATCGACCTACCGCACATGTTCCGCAGCCTCCACCTCCAACCAGCACCGGAGCAGTCCCCGCCGCCCCAATCATTCAAGGTGAACAAGGCTTGGCCTCCTGGTACGGGCACCCTTACCATGGCCGTCCAACCACGGACGGCGAAATTTATAACATGTACGAACTGACGGCCGCTCATCGCACCCTCCCCTTCAACACTCAAGTGCGGGTTCACGACCTCGACAACGGCCGCGACGTGACGGTACGCATCAACGATCGCGGCCCCTTCGTCGAGGGCCGCATTATCGACCTTTCATACGCCAGCGCTCGCGCCATCAATATGATTGGACCTGGAGTCGCGCGCGTGCAACTGGAGATACTGGGCCTGCCGCCTCCGGAGAGCCCCGGCGGCGAGCCGGGCGTCTACGCCGTGCAAGTAGGCGCCTTTAGGAACTGGAGCAACGCTGAGCGCCTGCAGGCTCGGGTCAGCCCGAGCTTTAACCCCGTGATCATCCAGAGCTTTGACCGCGGCGACGGCCTCTACCACCGAGTACGCGTGGGCCACGAAGCCACTGAGGAGGGCGCGCAGCAACTCGCGCAGCAGTTGCGCGAGGCCGGCCTTGCCACAGAAACTTTCGTCGTTCGGTTGAATTAGCCCGAAAAAAAAGCCAAGGACTGAAGACGTATGGAAAACTGCATCTTTTGCCGGATCATTGACCACCAAGCTCCTGCGAAAATCATTCTGGAGGACGAACTGGCGGTAGCGATAGAAGACATTCATCCCCAGGCGCCCGTTCACCTGTTGGTGATCCCCCGCATGCACTTGCCCTCACTAAAGGAAGCAGGCGAAAGCGATGAGCCGCTGCTCGGCCGGCTCTTCACCCTGGCGGCGCGGCTGGCGCGCGAGCGGGGACTGGAAGGCAAAGGTTACCGCGCCGTTATCAACAATGGCGCGTGGGCGGGACAGACAGTATACCATCTGCACGTCCATGTGCTCGGGGGTCGGGTGTTCCATTGGCCCCCCGGGTAAGATTAGGTACCAGTTTCAGGTGTCAGACCAGTGTTTTGCTCGAGTCCGCACAAATAGGGAGGACGAATGACGATCAAGAGGTATGGCGATCTAAAGAAGGGCTATGGACCTCGTTGTCAGGAGCTATCAACTCGCGAAGCTACTTCCCAGAGACGAGCTTAATGGGTCAGTCAGCCAGATCCGGGCGCCGTTTGTGTTCCAGCTAACCTCGCGCAGGGTCACAGTAGAGACCATCTCGGCGATTACCGCCACCAACCTGACAACCGGCACCTGACATCTGCTCTTAACGAACCACCGCCAGAATCTCATCCTCGTCGATCTCGACCCGTGACGGGCTGGTTGTGGTGGTGAATCGGAAGGGCCCAGCGCTCCCGCTGACGGCCACGCGGCCAAGTGTAGTCTTTCCATCCTTTCCAGACACCGCTACAACCGGCACCAACATCTCGAAGTCGGCGGGTGCCTCTACCTGCTCAACACTCCCTTGGACAACGAACTTGTTCGTGCCGAGACTCTTCACGGAAGCGCGCAGGCGGTACGTGGGGATGCCCGTGTTGTAAACCCATTGGTTGAAGAACCAGTCCAACTTCCGGTCGTGATCCAAGTTGCTGGCAGGGCTCATGTATTTCTCCGCGAAATGGATGAAGTCTTCGGTCGAAGGTGCTTGACCCTTGTAGGCGGCGACGAAAGCCCGCAGCATGTCGAAGAACTTCTCACTGGCGTCCGCGCCGCCGCGCCGCCCGGAGGCCTCCGTCGCAGCCGGCTGCTTCATCAGGCACCGCAGCATATGTAACACCCACCAAG
>Ga0306920_100011767_pt1 | contig 11849 bp, 10 predicted proteins | sample flu12Cox44000170_FD_204666 | JGI IMG/M metagenome (GOLD analysis project Ga0306920, IMG submission 204666) | Lab enrichment of tropical soil microbial communities from Luquillo Experimental Forest, Puerto Rico - flux4day.12C.oxic.44.000.170 (v2)... | ecosystem: Environmental > Terrestrial >...
ATGCCAGCATGGCGAGAAAAATCACCGCAAGGCCGAACGTGGCCGTCCCGATCGCGCAACCCCTCTTCGGCAGGATCGAAAATCGCCCGTACACAAACTCGATGTGCACCCAGTACACCAGCAGGGAGGTTTGTCCCAACTGAATCACCGGGCTGAATCCCTTCTCGGCGAGTCCCCAGCGACACCACGCATGCACCAACGCCAGGATGATCAACAGCACTCCGCACCGTAGCAGCAGAAAACTGGGATGGGAGTGCCAGTAGTCGTACACTGCGTACCAGCGGATCGACGACCGATCCAACACCACGGACAGCGCAATCGCTGCGACTCCGGCCAAACCAGCCAAGGCAAAAAACTGCGCCTCCCTGCGTCCGGCAAAATCCGTGGACATCAGAAACCCGATACCGAGACCTGCAAACGCGAATGCACTCCACGGAAAAAGCGGAAATAGCCAATGCTGCGGCTCGCTGAACGTGTGTACGCCATTCACATACGACTCGATCGGCCACGGCAAAAACTGGAGCCGCCACGTCGTCCACAGTGGAGGCGTGAGCATGGCGACCAGCGCGGCGGTCACCAGGGCAGCAACGATGCTGCGCTGACGCGCAACCGAGACCGCGGGAGCGGCGGCCAGCCAACACAGCACTCCCATCAGCATCATCGAAAGCCCCAGAATATTCAGAATGTCGACACGCAGTAGATCGGTCCACGGAACCCATTTGTATCCGAGGATGAACTCCTGTACCCGGAATAGCATCCCCAAGGCAAATATCTCGGCGCCGCGCCACATAGTTTGTTTTGCCACCACATTCCGCGTCACGCCCTTCCGGCGAAGCTTCTCGGTGACGAGCGCGCAAGACACTCCCGCGAGAAAGATGAATAGGGGAGCCGGAAGCGTCCCTCCCAACTGGGACCATTTGTAGACTTGGGTCTCCCTCAGGTCCGGCCGCAGCCAGGAATCATAGCAGTGCGTCGGGAACATCAGCAGGCAGGCAAGACCACGCATCCAGTCGATGTAGGAGAGGCGTTTCACGGCGTGACGCTCTGCAGTTAGTGTAACGCCTCCGACGGCCGCCATTTCTACAGCGCGCTACGGAATGTGTAAAGATGGAACCGCACCGCGTGGGGCGACAAAAAAGATGAAGCAACTGGGCGTGCGGATGGTACTCGGAATTTGGGCAGGGTTCTGTTTGGGTGCGGGATTATTTGCCTCCTGGCAAGGCTACGGTGGCCGTCCGCTTGCCGCGACCCTGACGGCCTTTTCGCTCTTATTGCTCGGGGAATTAGTCCTGGCAGCCCGCCGGATTGCGGATGGAATGGCGGCAACGTTGGGTGCCGGCAGCGGGTTCTTTCTGGGCGGCTGCGTATTCCTCGTTTACCTGATGTATCTGCTGGGCACGAATACCTTCGAACTTGCAAAAGCCGCGACCATGGCCGTACTGGTTTTTGTGCCCCTCGGGTTGGCGCGCTGGGCGAACGGCGCCGCCGCGGGAGCCTGGCAGGATTTTCTCACTCTAGCGGGAATCTGGGTTCTGGTGAAATTTGGTCCCACCCACTGGTTGTGGAGCTATCCGGCGTCGCGGTTGGGGTATGTGTTTACCGTCATGGCGGCGGTAAACACCGCGATCGCGGCGTTTCTTCTGATACGACGCGCAAAAGGAATAGGCTATTCCATCGGATGGGGAAGGACTTGGGCCCTCTACGTGGTCGGCAGTTTCCTGGTGTTTGCCGGCATGGCCATTCCCCTTGGAATTTCTATGCACTTTATTGCGTTTGCTCCGCAGTGGCACAATTGGACCACCTACCTCGGACTCTCCGTCGCCATTTTCATGTTTACGGCTTGGCCTGAGGAGTTGTTGTTCCGCGGCTTGCTGCAAAATTTTCTGTCTAAGGCCTCGAAGAGTGAATTAGCGGGATGGTGGACGGCGTCGGTGCTCTTTGGGTTTTCGCACATCACCAACTTGGGGTTTCCTAACTGGCGATACGTTACCCTGGCCACCATCGCGGGGCTGTTTTATGGATGGACCTGGCGAAGGACCGGATCGATTTTCGCGTCCGCCTTGGTGCACGCCGGGGTTGATGCGGTGTGGCACTTCCTGTTCCGCACCGTATGAGCCCAAGAATCAATCAGAGACAAGCTCCAGACTAAGCGAACCACTCGCTGCGGTACGCTAACCACCAACAGAAGCACAAAATCGGAAAAGTCGCCGCGATGGCCCACCAAAACGGCAGGAACAGATCTGCCACCAGTCCAAGCACCCCAAAGGTCATCCAGAAGATCTTGCGCTGCATTCGACGAGTTTAACCCTATTCCAACACCCGCGAAGGGGGTCCCTAGCAATTCGTGTCCCATTGGGATACAAGGGAGGCAGGTGACCCCCACACTGAGGACAGGAGCGCCTTATGGCCGATACACGCCTGAGCGGCACGCGAGGTTTTCGCGTGGAATGCTATGAACTGGACGAAACGTTGGTCGCCGAATGCCATGGGAAATTGACATTCGAAAATACCCCCGCGCTGAAAGATGCTGTGCGCGACAAGATTGGTGTTCACAAACGGATCGTTCTCGACATGAAAGAGGTCCCGCTGGTGGACAGTTCCGGGCTCGGCAGCATCGTCGGGCTGTACGTTTCGGCGCGAACGCGCGGCTGCGACCTGCAGGTGGCCAACGCCAGCGAACAGATTCGAAACCTGTTTAGCATGACGAATCTGCTTTCCCTTTTCGAGCACGCCGGACGGCATCACGGCAAGACCATCTGACGCGCGCTTATTCCGCTGGAAGCAATACGACTTTGCCGGATACCTGCGATTGCTCAAGCATTTCATTGGCTCGAGCCGCCTCGCGCAACGGAAGCTTCGCGGCAATCACCGGCTCAATCTTGCGAGTGGCGAGAAGTGTAAACAGGCGGGTGAGGTCTTCCCGAAACCACCCGGGCTGCTGGTCGCGAAGAGATTTTACGTTGAACCAGGATGCCTTGCGGCCGTCGGGCAAGACTTTCATGATACCCAGCGCGGCAAACCCCAAACCCGCCACCCTCTTCCCTTGCGAGGTAGCCGCCTGAACACCATAACAGACCAGGCTGCCACCGCGTCCGAGACAGCCATAGGAACGCCACCAACTCTTTCCGCCAATCGGGTCGAGCACGCCATCCAGACCTTCCGGGACGAGTTGGTGGATCCGGTCGACAAAATCCTCGGTTCGATAGTCGATGGGAGTTGCACCATACCCCCGGATCAATGGGTGTTTGGGCTTGCTGGCGGTTCCGTACATCACGACTCCGACCATCTTTCCGAGTTGCAGGGCAGCCGTGCCAACGCCGCCTGCGGCACTGTGAACCAACATTGTCTGCTGCGCACGGAGTTGCGCGACGCGATGGATCATTTGGTAGGCCGTGACATAGTTGAGCACCAGACTCACCGCTTCCGCGGGATCGAGCCCCTCTGGCGTGGGTACAAGATGAGCTGCGGGAACTTCCGCAAAGCGAGCATAGCCGCCGGTCATGGTCAAAGCGGCCACACGCTGACCTACCTGAAAGTCGGCTACTTTTGCTCCTAGTGCGTCGATGTCTCCGACAAGGTCATAGCCGGGCGCAAAGGGAAATTTGGGCGTACCTGGATACAAACCGCGACGCATAAGAATGTCCGCATAGGCAACACCGGCGGCAAGCGTTTTTACGCGCACCATGCCCGGCGCGGGATCGCTCAAGTCCTCTTCAACCCATTGCAACACCTCCGGCCCGCCCTGGCGCGTTATGACCACCCGCGCGTTCTTCTGAGAGGCCCTCGGCACGATTTACCCCTTCACACGAAAAATGAATGCGCTCGGCGAAAACTCACGAAACCAGGGAGGCGAAAGGCTCGCGTTCCATCTTTATCGGACCACGCCGCTGAGAGGCGAGGACGCGGATGCATAGAGACGCTTTGCCATGCGACCGGCGAGATACGCCTTGCGTCCGGCAATTACCGCATCGCGCATCGCTTCGGCCATCAGAATGGCGTCGACGGCTTCGGCAATCGCGGTGTTCATCAAGACACCGTCGGCGCCGAGTTCCATCGCAACGGCCGCATCCGAGGCCGTACCCACACCGGCATCCACGATCATCGGAACCTCCGTGATCCGCTCGCGGAGGATACGAAGATTGGCGGGATTCTGAACACCAAGCCCGGAACCAATGGGCGCTGCCAGCGGCATCACGGCAGCCGCACCGGCATCGATCAGCTTGCGCGCAGCAATCAAATCGTCATTGGTGTACGGCAAAACGACAAAGCCCTCTTTCACCAAAGCTTTCGTGGCCGCGATGAGCTGCTCGGTGTCTGGAAATAGAGTCTGCTGATCGCCTATCACTTCCAGCTTGATCCAGTTGGAAAGTCCCACTTCGCGCGCCAGCATCGCCGTACGAATCGCTTCGTCCGCTGAATAGCAGCCGGCCGTATTTGGCAAAATAAAAATCTTCTCGCGGTCAATGTAGTCGAGCAGTGACTCCTTCGATTTGTCCGTCAGATTCACGCGTCGTACCGCCACCGTAATCAGGTCCGCTCGAGAGGCGGCGTGCGCGCGAGCCATCTCCGGGAAACTGCGGTACTTACCGGTTCCGACGATGAGGCGGGAATTGAAGGCACGACCGGCGATGACAAGTTGATCGGACATAGTGGGCTCCCGGCCGATTGTAGTACGCGCGGCGCACCCGCACCAAGGCCCGCATCGCAACCGGCTTGCCCCTCAACTTCGTCAACTATCCGCTCCGGCCGGAGTTAGATGGGCCTCGAGGAACCACAAGTCCTTATCGAGTTCGCGAGTTATCTGCGTGAACAAATCGGCGGTGATGGCGTCGTTCAAATCGCCAGATTCCTGAACCGCGCAATGCATTGGCATGGTGCGCCACGTTATGCACAAGGAACTTCAGCATGGCAGGACCACCGGAAGCAGTCAGGTCCGCTTCCTTGAGATCCGATTTCGACGCCACTTCCCGCGCTGTGCCATTCGCGACACCGCCCAGCGTGGTGATGCGCTCCGCGATCGAATCGGTCTGTTCTTCGAGATGGGACGCGATCGCATCGAACAATTCGTGGAGTTGAATAAAATGCAGCCCCTTCACGTTCCAGTGGGCCCATTTCACCTGGGTGCGCAAGTCCGTGCTATCCGCGAGACGCTGTTCAGCAATGCGATGAGCGCTTGACGGTGGTTTTCCGGCACACCGACGCTGCTCGGGAAGATGCGTACGGTCCCCGCTGCGGGTCTTGCCATGGCAATGACCTCCTGAGGAAGTAACATCCCGACCGGTAAGATGGCCCGCGGCGGGAAAGAGATACAAAAACCTTCCCTGGCCACGCGTTCGGTGGCAAAGACACTCCGCTAATCGCGAACGAGGGGTCGAGGCTCCGTCACATCGGCGAAGAGTTTGTCGATCAGGCTTTGATACTGATGCTCCACGACACGGCGCTTGAGTTTCATCGTGAACGTGAGCATACCGGTATCAAACGTAAAATCGTCAGGAAGCAAGGCGAAGCGCTTGATTGTTTCGTACTGCGCGAGATGCGGAGTGAGTCGCTGCACTTCCTTCTGGACGAGGGCGTACGTCCGCGGATGCGCCGCCATTTCCGCAGCCGATGAAAACGTCAATTCTTCCTCCGCCAGCTTGGCAGAGATGGTGACCGCATTGATGACGATCAGCGCGACGACAAACTTTCGTTGATCCCCTACCACCATGGCATTCAGAACAAAGGGACTGGCCTTCAGCGCATTTTCGATCGGCTGCGGCGCTACAAATTTCCCGGCGGCCGTCTTCAGCAAATCCTTCTTGCGATCGGTAATGAAAAGGTAGTTATCCTGGTCCAAATAACCGATGTCTCCGGTTTTGAACCAACCGTCTTCGGTGAATGCCTCGGTGGTAAATCCCGGCGCCTTGTAGTAGCCCTGCATCACGCAAGGGCCCTTGGCGAGGATTTCGCCGTCGTCCGCAATGCGGATCTGCACATTCTCAATGGGCCGCCCGGAACTCCCTATCCTATTTTGCGGATAATTCGAGGTCAGCACCGGCGACGTTTCCGTAAGTCCATAGCCCTGATAGATCGGGATGCCGACGGCCCAGAAGAATTCGCCCAGCGCTTTCGATAGCGGCGCGCCGCCCGAGAGCACTACGCGCAAGCGCCCACCCGTTCCGCGGCGGATTTTCGAATACACCAGGCCATCCGCGAGCGCCCATTTCACCTTTACCGCGGCACTGACGTTTTTCTCGCCGGTTCGCCACGGAGCGGCTTCCCGTGCGGTGTTCATGGCGAAATCGAAAATCTTCCGTTTCATTCCTTTGGTCTTGCTCCCCTGCTCCATCAGGCGCGCATAGATTTTTTCGAAGAAGCGCGGCACCGCCGCGATGACCGTCGGATGCACTTCGACCAGTGCTTGGCCCACGTTCTCGACCGCCTCGACGTAAGCTAGCGGGCAACCGCAAAACAAATAAAGGTAGTCGACCATGCGGCCGTATACGTGGGCCAAAGGCAAAAAAGATACGGCCAGGTCCGTTTCGGGCTTCAGTACCAGTTCATGGCAGGTATCGGAAACATTGGAACTGAAATTCTCGTGCGTGAGCATCACGCCTTTTGGCTCACCGGTGGTACCGGAGGTGTAAATGATCGAAGTCAGTTGCTTCGGTGAAATTTCCGCAACACGCTGACGGTAAGCTGAAATCTCCGCTGGGCCTGCGGTCGCAAGAAGCGTTTCGTAACGCAGGAACTCGCTGGGAACCGCATCGCCGGCTTCCGCGACAATGACCTGCTGAAGGTACTCCAACTGCTCGCGCACTTGCAGATACTTTTCGAGTTGTCGAACTCCCGCCACAAATAGGATCTGTGCACCGCAATGATTCAGGATGTACGCCATTCGATCCGGGGATTCGTTGAAATAAATGGGCACCGTGACCGCTCCGGATCCGCTAATGGCGAAATCGGCGGTGTGCCACTCCGGACAGTTCGGTGCAAATAAACCTACGCGGTCACCGGGTTTCACTCCGAGTTCCACGAAACAGTCGGCGAGTCCCGCCACCCGGCGCAGAAATTCCTGAGACGAAATGGCATCCCAGCGCTCTCCACGACGCACCATTTGTGCACGCGGAGACGGATGCTCGTCCACGGCTTGAAGAAAACGGCAAGGCAGCGTGCTGTAGCCCATGCGAATTTCGAATTTACATTACCAGCCAGCGGGACGCAATCCAACAAGACAGCACGGGTGATGAGGGAAGTACTGTACAGTCTGGAGAATACCGACGGAAATCCGCATTCCCGAGTTGCTAAAGAGCAACGACAACTCCTCGGTCCCGGTCGATAGTTGCCCATCCGATGGGTCAAGGTACGCAGGCTGAGCTCGGTTTAAGTATGTCCGGCCGTGCGCTACGAGGAACAAACGCCGTGGAGAATCGGGACGAATTCCCAACCAAGCTCGAAGCCTTCATCGCGGTTGCTGCGGCTCTCCGTAAAAGCATCGAAGCACCGCGGAAAGAAAGTCGTCGACGGTATCCCCAGGCGCGCTTTGGCGTGTTCCGAAAGGAGCGGCCCGACGGCGCCATCGTGACCAAAGCAAGAACAGCGAAACGCCGGCAAGCACCCCGAGTCGTGCGGGCCACAGCATCCAATCCACCGTACGAGCCAAAGAAGGTGCGCTGAAAACAAGCAGGCCGAGAATACCTGGAAACATGATCCAAGCCGCAACCTTTTTAGGCATGCACGCCTCCGGCGAACACGCCGCAGCATATCACCGCGTAGTACCACGGGTAACGCCGATTATCCCTCCCTCTCGAAGCTGCGTTAAGATGAGGGCGGGAGCAAATGCGATGAGTGCCTCCACACCGGTGATGAATGACCCCGCTACCAGCCGCGGGCCTTTTCGGGCGCCACGAGGCAATACCCTCAGCTGTAAGGGCTGGCAGCAGGAAGCCGCGCTGAGAATGCTGCTAAACAATCTGGACCCCGAAGTCGCCGAGAAGCCCGAGGATCTGGTCGTATACGGCGGGACCGGGAAGGCCGCCCGCAACTGGGACTGTTTTCGCACAATCGTGAAATCCTTGCGCGCCCTCGAGGCGGACGAAACACTGCTGGTTCAGTCTGGCAAGCCCGTGGCGGTTTTCCGCACCCACGAATACGCTCCGCGCGTTTTGCTCTGCAACTCCAACCTCGTGGGCCACTGGAACAATTGGGAGCGTTTCAACGAACTCGACCGCGCCGGCCTGATGATGTACGGGCAGATGACCGCCGGGAGCTGGATTTACATCGGCACCCAAGGCATCTTGCAAGGCACCTACGAGACGTTTGCTGCGGCCGCGCGGCAGCACTTTGGTGGCGATTTGAGCGGGAAATTGGTGGTTAGCGGTGGTATGGGCGGAATGGGCGGTGCCCAGCCCCTAGCCGCGACCATGAACGGCGGTGGGTTTTTAGGCATCGACGTCGACCCGGAACGCATCAAGCGCCGCGTCAAGACCGGTTATTGCGATGTGATGGTGACATCGCTCGACGAAGCTTTGCGCATTCTGAAAAACGCGCTCCGCACTCGTGAAGCAACTTCCGTCGGGCTGGTGGGTAATTGCGCCGACCTCATTCCCGAGTTGGCAAAAAGAGGCGTGGTGCCGGACATTCTCACCGACCAGACCAGTGCCCACGACCCGATTAGCGGGTACGTGCCTAACGGGATGACTTTGCCGCAAGCGCTCGAGCTGCGCAAAAAGGATCCCCAGGAATACAGGAAGCGTGCGGTTGCCGCGATCGGCGCACACGTGCAGGGAATGTTGGATCTGCAGAAACTGGGCTCCGTGACGTTTGACTATGGCAACAACATTCGCACGTTTGCACATGAAGCGGGCGTCAAGCAGGCCTACGATTTTCCGGGATTCGTTCCCGCGTATATTCGCCCGCTCTTTTGCGAAGGCCAGGGGCCATTTCGGTGGGCCGCGCTTTCCGGAGAACCGTCGGACATCGCGCGCACGGATCAACTGGTTTTGCAAATGTTTCCGGAAAATGAGCATCTGCGGCGATGGATCACTCTGGCGCGGAAAAAAGTCAAATTCCAGGGCCTGCCCTCACGCATTTGTTGGCTGGGCTATGGCGAGCGCGACAAATTCGGCCTGGCCATCAATGATTTGGTCGCGAAAGGTGAGTTGAAGTCCCCCATCGTCATGGGTCGCGATCACCTCGACTGCGGTTCTGTGGCTTCGCCGTACCGCGAGACCGAATCGATGAAGGACGGCAGCGACGCCGTAGCCGATTGGGCACTTCTCAATGCCTTGGTCAATACCGCCAGCGGTGCTTCGTGGGTTTCGATTCATAATGGCGGTGGCGTCGGGATCGGGTATTCCCAACATGCGGGCCAGGTTACCTGCGCAGACGGCACAAAAGAAATGGCCCGGCGCATCGAACGCGTGTTGACCAACGATCCGGGCATGGGCGTGGCTCGCCACGTCGATGCCGGTTACTCCGAGGCTAAGGAATTTGCGAAGAAAGCGGGCCTGAAGATCCCCATGAGTTAACCGCGGTTGTGGTGCTTTGTTCACGGCGCGGGAAGTCTGGGGCTCCAGTAGGAAAAACAGGGTGGGGGGAGCGGAACGATGTACACGGTACTCGGTGCTACCGGTAATATCGGGTCGGTAATTGCACGAAAACTGTTAGACAAGGGCAAAAAAGTACGAGTCGTCGGACGCAATGCCGCGCGATTGCATCCCTTGGTGCTAAAAGGCGCCGAGCCCATGGTTGCGGATGTAACGGACCGCTTCGCCTTGACCCGTGCTTTCGATGGCGCTCACGCCGCATTCCTCATAATTCCGCCGGGCATGACTTCTGCCGATTATCGCGCCGACCAGGAGCGCACGAGTGACGCGATCTCCAACGCGGCGGCGAACGCTGGGTTGCCGTACGCCGTCAATCTAAGCAGCATTGGCGCGGGAGCGCCAAAAGGCACGGGACCCATACTCGGACAACACAATTCGGAGAAAAAATTGAACGCCATCGAGCCCCTGAACGTGCTGCATCTGCGCCCGGCGTACTTCTTCGAGAATCATCTGGCGGGAATCAGCATGATTCAGATGATGGGCATATTCGGAGGTGCTCTGAGGCCGGAATTAAAAATTCCGATGATCGCGACGAAGGACGTCGGGGCGTACGCCGCCGACCGCCTGTTCCATCTGGATTTCCAGGGAAGCAGCACGCAGGAACTGCTCGGCGAGCGCGACCTGAGCATGGCTGACGTCGCGACCGTCGTGGGCAAAGCTCTAAATAAGCCCGATTTGCGATACGCCCAATTTCCTTACGACCAGGTGCAGCACGTCATGGTGCAAATGGGCACGCCACCCAAAACGGCGGCGTCCCTGATCGAGATGTTTCGCGCTTTAAACGACGGTATCGTCACCGCCGGCGAACCCAGGTCCCAGAAAAACAGAACCCCCACAAGTATTGAAACGTTCATGAGAGACGTGTTCGTACCCGTTTATCAAGGCATGGCCGTTGGCGCGTAAGACCGGCACTCCCGATACTGCCGGCGTGAACAGCGATTTGATGCCCAGTCTGCTGATTACCGGCGCTTCGCAGATTCTCACCTTGCGCGGCGGGAGTCCCCGCCGTGGCAGATCTCTTTCTGACCTAGGTATCGAGCGAGACGGCGCGATTCTCGTACGCAAGGGCCGAATTGCGGCTATTGGAAAACGTACCGACATAGGCAAACAAGAAGGCGCAAAACGAGCGGAGCAGCTGGACGTTGGGGGTCGTGTGGTCTTGCCGGGCTTTGTCGATTCCCATACCCACCTGATTCACGCCGCCAGCCGCGCGGAAGAATTTGAATTGAAAATCCAGGGCGCCAGTTACGAAGAGATCGCTCGAAAGGGCGGCGGGATTCTCAACTCCGTGGCCAAGCTTCGCGCCGCCACGTCGGATGCGCTGAAATCGCGCGCCCGCATTGCGCTCGAACAATTCGCCGCCTCCGGCACCACCACAATTGAAGCAAAAAGTGGTTACGGGCTCGACCTCCCGAGCGAACTCCGAATTCTGCAAATCCAGCGGGAACTGTCAGAGGAACAGCCCATGGAAATCGTGTCGACATTCCTCGGCGCGCACGTCGTTGCTCCGGAATTTCGTAGTCAGCCAAACGGCGCTGAACGGTACCTCGAGCTGCTCTTGGAGCACATGCTGCCGGAAGTCGTGAACCGCGGCTTGGCCGAATTTTGCGATGTGTTTTGCGAGCGAGGAGCATTTACTCGCGAACAGTCGCGCCGGATCCTAAGCGAAGCCAAACTTCATGGACTCCAACCCAGAATTCACGCCGAGCAACTGTCGCGTACCGGCGCCTCACAAATGGCCGTGGAACTCGGCGCGGCAAGCTGCGACCACCTGGAGCAGGTGAACGCGGAGGACATTCGCGCCCTCGGAAAATCCCGCACCGTTGCGACGCTCATGCCGGGCTGCGATTTTTACCTAGGTTTCAAAGAGTATGCCCCGGCGCGGGCCTTGATTGATTCGGGTGCCATCGTCGCGCTGGCCACCGACTACAATCCCGGCACAAGTCCCACGGTCAGCATGCCCATGATCTTGTCCATCGCCTGCACCCAATTACGGATGACCCCCGCTGAGGCGATCGCCGCGGCCACCCTCAACGCCGCGTATGCCTTGCGCCGCGATAAAACGCTGGGTTCTCTCGAGACCGGCAAGCAGGCGGACCTGGCGGTCTTCGAAGTGGAGGATTATCGCGAAATTCCCTATTATTTTGGAATGCAGCGCTGCTGGATGACAATGAAGAGCGGCGAGATAATCTACATGCGGGATTAAACCGGAGTGGCGCGCTGGCGGCGGTGAGCGACCGAAACAGCCGGTCCTTTCCCGCA
>Ga0306920_100011768_pt1 | contig 11849 bp, 8 predicted proteins | sample flu12Cox44000170_FD_204666 | JGI IMG/M metagenome (GOLD analysis project Ga0306920, IMG submission 204666) | Lab enrichment of tropical soil microbial communities from Luquillo Experimental Forest, Puerto Rico - flux4day.12C.oxic.44.000.170 (v2)... | ecosystem: Environmental > Terrestrial >...
GGGTCTCGAAGCGCATGGTAATTCCTGCTAGCGGTATTCGGAAGGGGCTGGAATGGCCGAGAGTGACCTATCTCACGCATCGCAGGAAACTCACCATTGAACGGGGCCACTGCGATCCTGCCGGCGCACTGTCCAACAGACGATACCTCGAGTATTTCGACTGGAGCACCTGGTTGCTGTTCGAGCATGCGCTCGGGCTCGCTCCCGCCAGCCTGCGACCGACTTTCGGGGTATCGATGCCCCTGGTCGATGTCAAAGCGCGCTTTGTCGTTCCCGCCAAAGCAGGTGACGTGGTCGAAATCGACTCGACGATCGGAGAGTTTCGGCGCTCAAGCTTCGAAGTGCGACACCGGATGTGGAAAGACGGTCAACTCGTCGCGGAGGCTCAGGAGGTCAGAGTATGGGCCGAGTCTGATCCCAACGATTCGCTGCGCCTTCGATCAAAACCAATTCCGGCCGAAATCATTGCGCGATTCAGGGGAGGCTAAGCGCGCGGCCGCAGCAATCCCTTGATGATCTTGCGCGTCGGCGTCATGGGCATCTCGCCGATGAGCTCAACGCGCTCCGGCCACTGCATCTTGGCGACGCCATTGCTTTGCAGCCACTCGCAGATCTCGTCCAGAGTCACAGTCTCGTCATTGCGCGGCACGATGAACGCACAAGCCTTCTCGCCCATGATCTCGTCGGGCATTGGCACAATCGCGCACTGCAACACCTTCGGATGCTTGTCGATGAGCACCTCGACATCGGTAGGATTGATCTTGATGCCGCCGCGATTGATGAGGTCCTTCAGGCGCCCCGTGATTCGGAAATTGCCGTCGATATCGCGCACGGCGAGGTCGCCGGTGCGAAACCAGCCGTCGACGAACGCGCCATCGTTGGCCTGCGTGTTGTCGAGATATCCGGCAAAGACCGAGGGACCGCGGATCTGCAGTTCGCCGGGACGAGCGTCGTCTGCGGGTTGGCCGCTGTCATCCACAATGCGCAGCTCCATCTCCGGCGTGGGCCGACCGACGGATGCGGACCGCACCGACTCGGCATCGTGGGGCCGCGTATTGAGGCCCATGAACAACTCGGTCATTCCCCACATCTGCATGACTTTTCCGGTCGGCATGCGCTCCTGCAGCGCGCGCGCGAGTTGCGGCGCGCAGGCCGAACCCGAGATCGTGGCAAAGCGCAGCGACGACAAATCAGCCTGATCGAGGAGGCCTGCATGCAGACAGGCGGCGATATGGGCAGGCGCTGCAAACAGCAGGGTAGGGCGGCCTTTCACGATTGTCTGCACGAGCAGGTCGGGCCGAAACGCAGGCAACAGCAACTGCGTGGCCCCGACCGAAAGCGCAAAATTGATGATGCAGATGCCGAAGGCGTGGGTGAACGGCGCCCCGCTCAGCAGGATGTCGTTGCCGCCAAGCTCGTAGAACGGCCCGCAAAGCCGGTTGTTTGCCAGCATCGTATAGGAATTGTGCACCACGGCCTTCGGGGCATCGGAGGTCCCGGAGGTGAAACAGAGGATTGCCGGATCGGATGCCACGCCCGGGTTGCGGATGTCCTCGAACGGGCCGGCCTCGATCAGCTGCTGCAATGTTTGAGCGCCGGGGCGAGCCGCTTCGATTGGCACCACATGGGACAGGCTGTCGACCTCTTTGCGCAGTGCCAGGAACATCTCGACCGGAACATGGTCGCCGACCGCAGGGCCACAAACCGCAAGGCGCGCCTTCGCATGGCGCAGCAGCGGGACCATTTCGCGCGCGCGATAGGGCATGTGCATGGGGGCGAGAACCGCGCCCATTGTCGCGGCGGCAAAATACGTGATCATGAACTCGGGCACATTCGCAAGCTGGATGGCGATGACATCGCCTTTGCGCAGCCCGAGCGCGGTGAAAGCGCGCGCAAGACGCTCGGAACGCCGTAAGGTTTCGCGGTAGGTCAATGTCGCGGCGGGCGCGATGATGGCGGCCTTGTCGGGCGTCGCGCGCGCAGCCTGAGACAGCCAGCGCCCCACCGTGTCGCCGTTCCAACAGCCTTGCTCGAGCATGCGCTGGATATGCGCGGGCGCAAATCCGACGCCTTCGCGCAGGCGCTGCGCGTCGGGGCCCATGGCGAAGCGCTGTTCCGGTGTCAAGTAACGCTCGTCCCGATATCGCTTGCCCGCCCCCAAAGCCAGAATGCGTTGATAGTGGCCGGTGCGAAACCGGCGATGCTCCATGATGATGCGGATGGTGCGCGCCTGTTCGAGCGAAAGTCCCAATCGCGCGCCGATCTCTCCGTCGGACATGCCGAGATCGGCGCGCTCGCGCTCGATGACATCGAATTGCTTGAGGCGGATCGGGTCGCCGCGACGGATCTGGATGTTGTTCGAAAGACGGAAGACGAGGTCGCCATAGCTCGCAATCATACTTTCGGTGACGCCATATTTGTGCGCCGGCACGAGCCGCTCTCGCTATTTGTGCGGCGCCTCGGCATCCGCCTTCGCGCGCGCGGCCGCGCTGCGCAGGATCGGATCGGCAAGCGGCGCCTTGGTCGCAATCGGGCACACCCGCATGCATTCGAAACATTGTCCGAACATGGCGTGCGAGCCGGTCGAAAGTTTGTAGAACAGGAGCTTGCTCTCGAGCGCCAGCAGGTCGTCAAAATCCTGCGGATCGTGCTCGCGCATGGCGTTTGCCAGCACCTTGGGCATGGCCTCGAATTGCTGGCTCATCTCGGCACACGCGGCCATGTCGTAATACATTTCTGCCTGCCGACCTTGCTCGTCGAGCTTGCCCGAGAGGCACTGAACCGGACAGAATTTCATGCACGGAGTCTTGCCGACCTCCCGGTACATCGCGACGCAGGAAGGCGCCGGACACGGATTCTCCTTGAGCGGCTCGTCGGGAGCGAGAACGAGCTCCGTGAACACCGACGCAAAGTACATATAGCCGAACTCGGGGTGTAGCAGGATGTCTCCGGCGAGCGAGCGAGCGCCGAGACCTGCGAGCTCGGCATGCAGCTTGAGCGACTGGAACGGGACGCGCGCGCCGGCTTCGCTGTCCATGTCCGGAGGGCAATAGACGGCCGGAATGCCGAACGTATGCTCGATGTAGAAGGCAAGACCAAAGGCGATTTTGTAGGCGCGCGCCTCGGTCGAGCCGAAATAGGTGAGCGCCTTGGCGGATACGCCCCAGGCGCCGCGAGTGTTGCCCCCCACCCCAATGGAAACGACGGATTTGACTTTCGGCATCAAATCCGCCGGGCGATGGCCGGCCGGAGCGACCCTGTTGATCGCGTCGAGATCGGCGATGCCGGCGCAGAGGGCGCCTTTGCGCAGGCAGTAGTCCAACACCTTGCGCTTTGCGAGTGCCGAATCAACGCTTCTTTTCATGGCGCATACCAGTCAACTTCAGCGTGGCGAGACTAATGCATCCCGAGCGGGTTTGCTTGCAATTTTTGCCGCCGGGATCTTAAGTTTTTTCTTTCCAAACGCGATGGGCGGCGCAACAATCCGGCCGGGTCGTACGATCCATCAGAAGGGAAAATGACATGCCGTTGCTCGAGCGGGCCTTGGTCGCTGTTGTATTGTGTGCTGCCGCTGGAACTCCTGCAGGCGCACAGGACAAGCTCAAGATCGGGCTCATTTCGACGTTGTCGGGACCGCCCGCCGTCATCGGTCAGCAGCAGCGCAACGGCCTCAATCTCGGAATCAAGCAACTGGGCGGCAAGCTCGGCGGGCGCGAAGTCGAAGTGATTGTTGCGGATGACGAGCTCAAGCCCGACCTGGCAATCAGCAAGGTCAGGACCATGATCGAGCGCGACAAGGTCGATTTTTTGGTAGGACCCGTCTTCTCCAATATTCTGCAGGCCATCCTCAAACCGGTGGCCGATCGGGACGCGATCCTGATCAGCGCCAATGCCGGACCTTCGAGCTACGCCGGCAAGGAATGCAGCCCCAATCTATTTGTCACGTCCTATCAGAACGACCAAGTCCATGAAGTGCTGGGCAAGCACGCACAGGATTCCGGAATGAAGCGGCTATTCCTGATCGCCCCGAACTATCAGGCCGGCAAGGACGCCATGGCCGGGTTCAAGCGCGACTTCAAGGGCGAAGTCGTCGACGAGGTGTTCGTTCCCCTCGGGCAACTGGACTACTCAACCGAGTTGGCAAAGATTGCCAGTGCCAAGCCTGACGCCATTTTCGTGTTCCTGCCAGGCGGCATGGGCGTGAACTTCGTCAAGCAGTTCCGTCAGGCCGGCCTCGCCGACACGGTCACGTTCCTCTCCGCGTTTACGGTCGACGAAGGAACATTGCCGGCGCAGCAGGACGCCGCGGTAGGCTTCTTCGGCGGGGCAAATTGGGCCCCCAATCTCGACAATCCGGAAAACAGAAAGTTCGTCGCCGCCTACGAACAAGAGTTCGGGGCTGTTCCCGCGACTTACGCGTTTCAGCCCTATGACACCGTCATGCTCATTGAGAGCGCGCTCAAGGAGGTGAAAGGCAATCTTGCCGACAAGGACAAGGTGCGTGCCGCGCTGCGCAAGGCCGATTTCAAATCCGTTCGCGGGAATTTCAAATTCAACCGCAACCACTACCCGATCCAGGATTTCTACCTAGTCAAGGTTGCCAAGCGCCCCGACGGAAAATTTCAGACCGAGATCGTCAAGAAGGTGTTTGCAAACTACGAAGATCATTACGCGCAGGACTGCCCGATGAAGTAAGGCGGGCCGCCGCGCTTGTAGGGGCGGGCTTTAAACCCGCCCTTATGCCATAGGCTCGCTGCGAGAAATTGTTCTCACCACCTGATTGCCCTGCCTTGGTAGGGAGGGGCAATTTACTCGCGTTTGTCGATGATCCGCGGCGCCTTGATGCTTGCTTCGAATTCTTTTGCAAGCGTTCCGAGCGGCAGTATGACGATTTCCGGGCTGAGCTCGAACGTGCCCCTGATCACCTTTGAAAGATCGAGGCTCGCCGCCTGCGCATCGCATCCGCGCTTGATCTCGACGAATACCCGCAGTGCATCCTCGGATCGAACGGTCACCGCTTCGCACTTGAAATCGTTGATGACACGCTGGCGAAACAAGAGATCCTCGAGCTCCGTGTGGCTGATGTTCACGCCCTTGATCTTAAAGAACCCGCTGGTGCGATGCGCATGGCGGACAACCGGAAAGACCGAGAAGGGGCCATTGCCGCTCGCGCGGGTCTCACAGGTAACGAGATCTCCCGACATCCAGCGCAGGAAGGGCGTGATGTTGTTGGTGAAGAGCGGGGTGACGACGAGGGCACCCACCTGGCCATCCGGCACCGGCTCTTGCGTATGAGGGTCGACCACTTCGATGAAGAAGAGATCGGTCCAGATACGGAATCCGCCAACCTCGCCGTCCTCGGCTCCCATCATGCCTGCTTCCGTCATCCCGAACGAATCGCGCAGCCGGGCTCCCCACATAAGCTCGATCTTCTCGCGTTTTGCGCTGGAAATAGGCTCTGCCGAGCAGACGACGAGCTTGACCGAACCGCTGGCGAGCTCGCGTCCGTTCTCATCGGCGAGGTTGGCGAGATGCAGGGCGTAATTCGACATTCCCATCCAGACTTCGGGCTTGACCTTGTCGATGAGCTCGAGCTGCAGCGAGGAAGGTGTGGTCGTGCCTGCGCCCGCCATGAGCACGCCCATCCCGCATTTCTCGGCTGCGCGCGCCATCATCTGGCCTGCCGGATGGATGCCGAGCGGAAATGAGCAGTGCACCCGCTGCGGCGGAGTCACTCCGGCGCAATGGAACACGCGGCAGAAACCCAACATCGCAGCGGCAAGATCCCGATGGCTGCGGGGGTAGAACAGCGGCCGCCCGGTGGTTCCTCCTGACCGCCAATATTCCGAGACACCGTCGCCGTCAGAGCCCGGCAGGCAGAAATCCCGGTAGAACTCCACATCCGACATGCTGCGCAGCATGTCCTTGTCGAGGATGGGGATCCTGCTCCACTCGGCCGGATCATCGAGGCCTTCGACATTCACATGGTCGAGCTTGCCTTTGAAGAACGGGGCACGTCTCGCCTGCGCCACGGCATGGCGCTTGCGCTGCGATTGGATGCTGCGGATCGCCTCGCTGCTCTTCGGAGGCGCAAGCGAAGGCGCAATCGAGCTCATGAGGATTTTTCCGGGATCAGGCTCCCGATCCAACGCTCCTGGGCCCTATAAGGCTCGGGCAAGTCGTTGCGTTCTTGCGCCCGGGCCATGTCAACCAGACGCAATTGCTTAGCCGGCGTATCCTCCTCGATGACTTCGAGAGCATCCGCCAGCATCCCGTAGTCGTCGCCAACCGGGCACACGTCGGCGCACCGGCGGCAGCCGGTGATGACGCCTGCGCCGCGCAGAATGCTCTGCCACAGATTGAACATCGTCTCGCTGCGCAAAAGCTCTTTCTTCTTCTGCAAACTCGGCTCTAGCAGCACGGTTTCGATGTGGCCGGCCAGCTTGGCGAATCCGTAGGGCGAGCGGTACTCATCGCACGCCTGCCAGTCGCGGTCCCAGTGACGCACGGCATCCGCCGGACAAGCTTTGAGACAGCGCCCGCAGGCGGGCCCGAGACAAAGACTGTCGGTGCGGCGTTGGTCCGGCTCGACGTCGAGAGAGGACAGTACCGCGGTGAGGATCACGCGCGGACCGAATTCCGGCGTGAGCAGCTGCAGATTGAGCCCGAGCGTGCCGAGACCTGCCTCCACCGCCGCATGCGGCAGCGACAGCATGGTCGTCATATGCTGCGTGGGGTCATCCTGGTGGCGCCACGGATCGACGTGGGTCGGCGGCACGATGATTGCGGGATACCCCAGCTCCTCCAGCCAATAGACGAGCTCGAGTGAAATCTCCTCCAGCGTCGAGATCGCGAGCTCGTCGTTGTAGAATTTCGTGCGATCTCCCCACGGGATGATGCGAGCGACACCGCTATTGAGGCGCTTTGCGAGCACGATGACGCGCCGGTAATCGAGTTCCGTGATGTCGATCGGCCGGCGTGGGTCCGCAGGGTCGGGCGGATGACGATTCATCAGCTCGCCGTCTGCAATCCCGACAAGATCAGCGCCGAGCTCCCGGGCCTTGCGTTTGACGTCATCTGCACTGACAGGCTGGCGAAAGATGCCGACCATGATGGTTTCCTAATCCGGAGGTTCGACCGCTGCCGCCGCCGCGGCGCGTTCCTGTTGCAGGCGTTTGAATTGCTGCAGCTGCCGGGCAACGATTCCCTTGTAACCCTCCGCGCCGACCCAGCGAATGTTCCAGTCGTTCAAGCCGTCGCCCGCCTCGCCTCGCCGTCGCGCCGCCTGCATTTCTTTGGCGAGCGCTACCTTTTCCGGCGTTTTCTCCGGGATGACCTTCTGGGATTCGGCAAGATGTGCGTGATAGTCGTTACCGACCGGGCAGACCGCCAGACAGCGCGGGCAGTCGCCGAAAGAGCCGACAACGCGCAGCAGCCCCTGCCAGAAGCCGTAGAAATCCCGTGACCGTGCCATGGCGATGAGATCCTGCGCCGTCGCGCCTTCGGCCTGTGCATCCAAGGCGCTACCGAGGAATTTCAGAATCTGGGCAAAGCCGAATTCCTGCGCGTGCTCGGCGCAGCCTCGTTTGTCGATGCCGAAATGCAGCACCGCGTCGCCGGGGCAGGAGTGCAGGCAGCGGCTGCATGACTCGCCGATGCACACCTGCTCGGTCATCGGCCGATCCGCCTGGAGCTCCACCTCCGTGAGCACCCCGGTAAGGTAGAGACGCGGCCCGTATTCGGGTGTGAGAATGTTGACTTCGAGGCCGAGCGTTCCGAGACCCGCCTCCACTCCGAGATGGCGGGTCGAGAGCCGGCCATAGCTTGCTCGTTTCAGACTCCATTCGGTTTCCTGAGCCGGCACCACAAATGCCGGATGCCCCGCCGCCTCCAGCTCCTCCGCGAGCCGGAAGGCCACCTTGTCCATTTTTCGCAGCACGAGCATGTCCATGTACTGGACCGGGACATTCGATTTGCAGCGGAATGCGCCGGCCGGAATGTGCTGGACCAGGACGATCACGCTCTTGATGTAGGGAGAAATGCGCTCCGGCGTCTGCGGCCAGAGCGGGTCCGGCGGAAACGCATTCAAGATCGTCGCATCTGCTATTCCGACGAGATCAGCGCCGAGCGCGCGGGCACGCTGTTTGACCGTTTCGGCCATGATCTCCGCGCCGCGCGCGAATGGGCTTTCCCCCGCGCCGTTACCGATGCCGCTCCAACGCTTGCGGGCGCTCGACGACAAAGCATTGGGCATCATGCTTGCGACCTCAAGCTTAGTCTCCCCTCTTTGGCCTCGCGAGCAGCGACTGTGGCGCCTTTGCGAGGCGCTGTCAAAAGCTCAGGCCGCGACCAGACAGAAGTTCTCCCACCGCGTCGGCGCTTCTTTCAAGATCGGCGTCCAGCTGCCGCCATTTCGCTTTTTATCGGTGCTGATGAGCCGGCCCGCAAACGCAAATTCCGCGCCATTGGCCGCAAACGGGAACGGCGAAAGCTCGTACACGCCCGCTTCCCGCGGCTTGACCGTGATGTCCACGTCTTCGGAAGCGTTCGCCGGGACGTGCACGAAGACCTCCTTGCCGCGTTGTTTCGGGTGGACGCGATGGAAATAGAGCGCCAGCGTGTCACAGAATTGAAGTTGTTTGTAGTTCTGAAACAGATGCGTCTGCTCGATCCACGCGGACGTTTCACTTTTTAGGGCGAGCTCGCCCTTGAGCCGCTTTTGACGGGCTATTTCGTCGGCGAGCATGCGATCGGCCAACGGCCGGTCCTTTGCCGGGATTTTGTCGATCAACACCATGCTGGATAGGCCGTAACGCCCGTTATAAAGACCCCAGCTGTGCATGCTCGACATCAGCCCACAGTAAGGGTGGTGACGTTCGTTGAAATCCGGAGAGCGGCGGCTAGTCACCGTGATGTACTGCGCCGGAGTTTCGACCAGGTTGTACGGCAGGCCGGTCTTCTCGTCGGTTGCGGGATTGCGGTCGAAATCGGCCCAGCCGGCATCGTGATTGCCGATGATGTAGAACATCGGCTCGTGCGGCCAAATGGACTCGAAGCGCTCGTTGCCGAAGGCGCGGGCAAACTGCTCCGATAGTGCGGTGTGCTCGTACATCATCACCGCGAGACGAGACTCACCTTCGCCTGCCGTCTGAATGATCATCGTCAGGAACTCCTTTTTTGGCTGCCGCCGCTCTATCAGCAGTTTGCTAGCTGCCAGCGCTCCTGGGATCTTCTGCCAAGGCTGATCAGCTATAGTGCGCTCCGGTGAACTGGATGAATGAACCTCATCGTAGCATGGGAATTGGCGCGCCGCTGGCGCGGATCGAGGACAGGCGGCTGGTCAGCGGAAGCGGACATTTCGTTGACGACATAGGGTTCCCCGGCACGGTGCATGCCTTCGTGGTGCGTTCGCCGCATCCCCATGCCCGCATTGTCGCGATCGACAAATCCGCTGCCGCCGCGATGCCCGGAGTACATCTCATCCTCGCCGGCGAAGATGCTGCCGCCGACGGGCTGCGCGGGCTGCCCTGCAACGCATATCCGCCCCAGGGCGAAGGGAGCCGCCCTTACCGGCCATCGCATCCGATCCTCGCGACCGGCAAGGTGCGCCATGTCGGGGACCGCCTCGCGCTTGTGGTGGCAGACACGCTGGCGCAAGCGAAAGATGCCGCCGAGCGCCTGACAATCGACTACGAGCCGCTGCCGGCCGTTACTCTTTCCAACGCGCTCGCCGAAGGAGCAGCCAAGGTCTGGGACGAGTCGCACGGCAACGTGGCATTTGCGCTCGAGCGCGGTGATCGGACCATGGTCGATCGGCAATTCGCGCTCGCCGCGCACGTGACCAAGATATCTCTGCACTACCCGCGCGCCTGCGCCAACCCAATGGAGCCGCGCGCGGCACTCGCCTATCGCGATCAGGCCGACGGCCGCTACACGCTGTGCACCACGACCCAGACGCCATATTTGGTCAGGAGCACCGTGGCAGAGGTGCTCGGATTGAATGAGCTCGAGCTGAAAGTCGTCGCTCCCGATGTGGGCGGCGGATTCGGCATGAAAGCCGCGATCTATCCCGAAGAGGCGCTGGTAGTCTGGGCCGCCGGAAAGCTCAACCGTCCGGTCAAATGGACCGGCGAGCGCAGCGAATGCATCGCCTCCGATACGCACGGACGTCATCAAATCACGCACGCGGAACTGGCGCTCGACGCGCAAGGCAAGGCGCTTGCGCTGCGCGTATCGGTCGAGATCGATCTCGGCGCATATCTGAGCAATTCGGCTGGCGTTCCACCGCTCAATGCTGTCATCAGCTACAGCAGCACCTATGATGTCCCGCTCATCCATGCCGTCTCGCGCGCAATCTTTACCAACACGTGTGCGCTCGGGCCTTATCGCGGCTCCGGCAAACCGGAAGCCTCCTTTGTCACCGAACGGCTGATCGATAAGGCCGCGCGCGAAATGGGAATCGGCGTGGTGGAGATGCGTCGGCGCAATTTCATCCCTGCCTCTGCCATGCCTTACAAGGCGCCGAGCGGTTACGTGTACGATTGCGGCGAATTCGAGCACATTCTGGCAAAGGCGCTCGCGCTCGCTGACTGGAACGGATTCGGCGCGCGCCGGAGAGAGAGCGAGCGCAGCGGCGTGCGCCGTGGAATCGGCCTTGCGATGCATTGCCAGCGTGCCGGCAGCCAGTCCGAGAGAATGGAAATTCGCGTGGCGCCGAACGGCTCGGTCGCCCTGCACGTGGGCACCGTGTCGACCGGACAGGGTCACGAAACGGCGTTTGCACAAATGGTGTCGGAATGGCTCGGTGTCCCCATCGCCGAAGTGACCACATTGCAGGGCGATACCGATAAAATTCTCTTCGGCCGCGGAACGTTCGCTCAGCGGAGCATGATTGCGGGGGGCTCCGCGCTTAAGCTTGCTGCGCAAGAAGTGATCAGCAAAGGCAAGCGGCTCGCCGCGTGGATGTTGGAGGCTGCCGACGCGGATATCGAGTTCGAGCGCGCCACGTTCCGCATCAAGGGCACCGATCGGCAGCTGAGCTTCTCCGAAGTGGCGCGCAAGTCCTACCAAGGAACGGGATTGCCGACCGAGCTCGGCATCGGGCTCGACGGCAACGGCAGCCATCCCGGCCCTGATACATTTCCGAACGGCTGCATGATCTGCGAAGTCGAAGTCGATCCCGAAACCGGCACGGTCGCAGTCGTTCGCATCTGCGCGGTCGACGACACCGGCACCGCCATCAATCCAATGCTGTTGGAGGGGCAGCTGCACGGCTCGATCGCGCAGGGCCTGGGCGAAGCGCTGACCGAGGAGATGGTCTACGAGCGCGACACCGCCCAGCTGCTTACGGGCTCATTCCTGGACTATGCCATGCCGCGCGCGGGCGATATGCCGGCCATCATCTCCGCGCTGCATCCCGTTCCAACCTCGACCAATCTCCTTGGGGTCAAGGGCGGCGCGGAGGCCGGCAATGCCGGAGCACCTGCTGCCATCATTCACGCCATCATTGATGCGCTCTCGCCCTGGGCCATCGCGGATCTGCCGCTGCCGGCAACTCCGGAGCGCGTCTGGCGCGCCATCAGGATGGCCTGATGAACTCGTGAACGATACGGGCGACGCGGTCCGTTTGCTCCACGTGCGGCAGATGACTGGCGGCCTCGATCAGCTCGATGCGCGAATTGGCGATGTGCCGAGCGAACGCCTGCGCATAATCCGGCGCGATAATGCCATCCTGCCTGCCCCAGATGATCAGTGTCGGCGCCGCGATGCGGTGAATATGCTTTTTCAGTCCCTTGTCGGGAATAGGCCAGACGAACTTGCCGGTGCACGCCTGCGACCAGATGAAGGAG
>Ga0306920_100011769_pt1 | contig 11849 bp, 5 predicted proteins | sample flu12Cox44000170_FD_204666 | JGI IMG/M metagenome (GOLD analysis project Ga0306920, IMG submission 204666) | Lab enrichment of tropical soil microbial communities from Luquillo Experimental Forest, Puerto Rico - flux4day.12C.oxic.44.000.170 (v2)... | ecosystem: Environmental > Terrestrial >...
CGAAACTCTGGCCCACTTCTTCCAGAGTGTGTTCGCTGCCGTCATCGAGGCCGAAACGCATCTTGATCACTTTCTCTTCGCGCGGCGTCAGAGTCTTCAGCACCGCCTCCGTCTGCTCCCTGAGGTTGATGTTGATGACCGCCTCGGCGGGCGAGATCACCCCCCGGTCCTCGATGAAGTCGCCCAGGTGGGAATCCTCCTCCTCACCGATTGGCGTCTCCAGCGAGATGGGCTCCTGCGCGATCTTCATCACCTTGCGCACCTTGATGACGGGAATATCCATGCGCTTGGCAATCTCTTCCGAAGTGGGTTCCCGGCCGTATTCCTGCACCAGTTGCCGCGACGTACGAATGAGCTTGTTGATCGTCTCAATCATGTGCACAGGGATGCGAATAGTGCGCGCCTGGTCGGCGATGGCCCGGGTAATCGCCTGCCGGATCCACCAAGTGGCGTAAGTCGAGAATTTGTATCCCCGCCGGTACTCGAACTTGTCCACCGCCTTCATCAAGCCAATGTTTCCCTCCTGGATGAGGTCGAGGAACTGCAGACCGCGGTTGGTGTATTTCTTGGCGATCGAGACCACGAGGCGCAGGTTGGCCTCAATCAGTTCCCGTTTGGCAGCCTCGGCTTCCTTTTCACCATTGACGATGGTCTGGTAAGTGCGTTTTAGCTCCAGGGCCGTGCACTGGTTGCGCTCCTCCAACTCGGTTAGCCTGGTGCGGAGCTGCTGAAGTTCCCTTCTCTGTTCCTTGTGGTTATTGGCCCGCCCCGCCTCCAATCGCTTCTCCAGGCGGCCCACTTCGCGCTCGACGGGGCGGATCTCGTCCACCGCCTGCCGGATCTTGTCCACTAGCCGCTTGTATTCGGCGTGGGTGAAATCGACGGATCGGATCAGTTTCGAGATCAGAATTCGGTGCCGTGCCTGAGCCAGGTCGTAGCGGCGATAATCGCGGAAGCGTTTGCCGCGCGAGGCTGGGCCGCGTTTGGCCTGCTGATCGCGCTTGGCCTGAAACTGCAACACCCGTTTGTTCAGTCGCTCGATCTCGTTGACGGTCTCGATCACCTCTTTCAGGCGCTCAGCCACCTTCTCTTCCGTCAGCTCGTCATCGTTGAAGACCACCACTTCCTTAATGGACTTCTGCCCCGTGGTCAGCTCCTGACGGATGGCCACCATCTCCCGAACGGCGAGTGGCGAACGCGAGAGCGCTTTTAGCACGTTGAGCTGCCCGCGCTCGATGCGCTTGGCGATCTCCACCTCGCCTTCCCGCGTTAGCAAGGGCACAGTACCCATCTCGCGCAGGTACATGCGCACCGGGTCGTTGGTCTTGTCCAGCGATCCCGGCGTGAGATCGAGCTCGACGTCTTCGGCCTCTTCCGGCTTCAGCTCCTCCCCCTCCAGCTTAGCCTTCGGTGACTCCAGCACTTCGATGCCGGCGTTCTCAAACATCGTCAGCATGTCATCCAGGTCCTCGGCAGTGTGGACGTCGGAGGGTAAGAGGTCATTGACCTCGTCGTACAGGAGGTACCCCTTCTCTCTGCCCATGCTGATGAGCTTACTTACTTGGTCAAACTTGTCCTCAAAAGCCAACGGCGTGGCCTCCCTGAAGAAACAAATGAATGTGCGACCCCCAATACACCAAATGAGCGACACACGGCAGTCCCCGCTCCCCGGTGCCGCCTTGGACTACTCTACGAACTATTCTGCGGAGCCGCACGCGCGGGATCTCCCGCTTTCTTAGATGTAATATCCCACAATCGCGTTCGAGTTGGAACAAGTTTTTCACAGCGCCAGAGCCGCTCCAAACCATCCGGGACCTACCAGGAAGACCCGACTTATCTACATCTGCTTCTGCCCCTGAGCCTTCGCCGCGTCCACTCTCCTCGGACAGCCATCGTTGACACTAGTAGGACGCGGAAGGCAGGCTTCCCGATATTCCCTTAGACTTGGTATTTACGGACCCGGCGATAGCGTATAAAGCCTCCCTGGCGAGAAGGAAGAGAGTGGCTACGTCCAACTATGCGCTCACCCTTTCGCCAGTGCGCCGGGTGTGAACTGAGACCCTCCCGTCCGGCTTAGCTGGGCTAGGTCCTTTTCCAGCCTGACCTTAGCCTGCAGCAGCTCCGCCAGTTCGTCCCGTTTGGCGGGATCTTGCTCCGCCGCCCGAATCGCCACCATCAACTGATCGCGCCGTCGCTCCGCCTTTCGTCGGCGCAACGCCAGGCAGCAGGAGAGCACTTGCTTCCGGTCCGTGGGTTCGGCAGCAGCGAAGTGAGTGGAATAGAGCAGGCGCTGCTCGTCCGGCTCGAGCAAAGAGGCGAGATCATTGAGCTCCACGCCGCCCTTTCGCCGGCCAGCTTCCAGCAGCTTGCGGAAAATGCCCTCGGCCAGCAGCCCCTCGCAAATGCCATCCTCCACTAGGCCTGTCAGGAACTCGTCCCTTAACTCAGGGCTCTCCAGGAAAGCGCGCAGCAGCTGAGTCTCCGCAGGACTAGCGGGCTTGTCCTTGGAAGGGGAAGGAGAGGAGATCTGGCGGCGGCCTTCCCCGGCAGCGCGCCTCAACTCTTCACGCAACATTCGCTCGTCCAAGCGCAGCCGCTCCGCCAGTCGGTTAGCGAGTTCGGCGCGCAGCAGGGGGCTTGGCACCCGGGCGAGATACGGCATCACCACGTTGGCCGCCGCAACTCTCCCCTCCGCCGTCTTCACATCGTACTGTGACGCGGCCCGCTCCGTGAGGTAGTCGAGATAGCTGGGGGCCGAGTCCAGCAGCTTGCGATAAGCGTCCGCCCCCTGCCGGCGGATGAAAGTGTCGGGGTCCATTCCCCCCGGCAACGCCAGGACTTGCGCTTGGAAGCCCTCCTCCAGCAGCAGGGTGAGGGAGCGCTCGGTGGCTGCCACGCCGGCAGAGTCTGGGTCGTAACTCACGACCACCCGGCGCGAGTAACGGCCCAGCAGGCGCACCTGGCTTTCGGTCAGGCTGGTGCCACAGGAGGCGACTACGTTCTCGAATCCGGCTGTGGCCACGGCGATGCAGTCCATGTAGCCTTCCACCAGGATGGAGCGGTCAAGCTTGCGAATCGGGGTCCCGGCCCGGTCCAGGTGATACAGTATGCGACTCTTGGTGTAAATCGGCGTTTCGGGAGAGTTAAGATACTTGGGTTGATCGTCACCCAACGCTCGGCCGCCGAAGGCCACCACCTTGCCACTTTCGTTGGCGATAGGGAAGATGACCCGCCGGCGGAAGCGGTCAAAATGGCGCTCGCCCTCAGCGGCCCTCAGCACCAAGCCGCTCTTTTCGAGCTGCTCGATGGGAAAGCCCGCCTCGGAAAGGCGCCTGGTAAGCGCCCGGCCTTCGACGGGCGCGTAGCCCAGCCGGAAGCGTCCGATTACCTCATCGCTCAGCCCGCGATCGGCGAGATACGCTCGCGCCGCGCGGCCTTCTACCGTGCCGCTCAGATGCTCCGCGAAGAACTTGGCGGCCACCTCGTGGATCTTGTAGAGCGTGGCCCGAGCCCGGGCGTTGGCATCGAAGGTCTCGTCGCCCGCTATCTCTCGCAGGGTGATGCCCACCTTCTCCGCAACCCGCCGCAGTGCCTCCGGGAACGTGAGGTTTTCGATCAGCATCACGAATTTGAAAACATCACCACCCACACCGCAACCGAAACAATAAAAGACTTGCTTGGTGGGATGGACGGAGAACGAGGGTGTCTTCTCCTGATGGAACGGGCACAGTCCCTTCAGGTTGACACCACCTTTGCGCAGTTGGACGTAATCACTGACAATCCTGACGATGTCAGCCGCGGCTCGGACTTCGTCCACTTCGCTCATGAGACGGCTTACAGCTTACAGTCCACGTGCCGTGTCTAGTCTACCGTCAAGGACAACGGAAGATCGACGTTCGAAAAGGGGTCAGACGTGCCCACCGCGTTCAGCGATCAGGCGCATGACGGGAGGGCTTACCCAGTCCTGATTATGGAATTGGTGGCCCCAGCCCAAGGGCGTAACGTCGCGGTATTCATGCATCGACTCGTCAGTGAGGAATCGCAATTGTTTCCGCAAAGAAGCGCGGACGTTGGGGTTGGCTCCATGATCCAGCAGCAGGCGAGCGAACTCGTCGTCCTTGCGACAGTTGGCGCGGTAAGGTTGCGAGACGACGCAACCGAACAAAGCCGTATGTCCGCCAAAGCCATCGGCGTCAACCGCGGCCTTCACGTCGACATTGTGTTGCTCGATCATCCAACGCGCAATGTCGATTTCGTCGAAATCGACGCAGAGATGCAAGAGCGTCCCGCCCTCCAGAGGCGTGCCATGTAACCCCAACGACTTATCGGCGCTGCACCCCAACTCGGGCGGATAAATCTCCTCGTGCGAAAAGGTTCGAGTGAAAAGATTGTGATCGCGATGCAGATGTTCTTCCAGCAGGTCGATTCGCCCGCGATGCACCGCCATGGGTGGCGTATCTGGAAAGGCCATGCCGCGTTCGGCGAGCGCTTCGAGACAGCGATGCTTTCCCTTCGGGCTACGGCTATACGTCTGAAGTAGGAGGGCGACAGGCGCGAGCTGGTTGCCGTGCTTGTCCGAGAATTCGGCACCGAGTTCGAACAAGAACGCGAGACCCGAAGCATTCAAGGTTTCGCAAGGCCCCATGACGCAACCGGGACTCGGCCGCGCTCCCATAGCATACAATTTCCGCGCAGTTGCAATCCTGCCCTGGAGGCATGCCCGGTCGAACGCATGCTGTAAATCGGTCGCGCCGAGCTCGCGGAGCAGCTGGACTATCGCGTCCTGCCCGATATTCGCCGCATACGACATCGGCGGACCCCAGTTGCTGTCCGGCTGACCGCGGGCACTTTCATACAGGAGGCGGGGATCTTTCAAGATCAGTTCGCGAACTGTTTCGATGTCGCCGCGCCAGATGGCATCAGTCATAAGGCACGCGATGACGAGACGAGGCCAGCTCGGCAGGCCGTAGCCTCGAGCCAGCGCGAGTTGGGCGTCTCGGAGCTTGGCATCACCGGGCTCGATGGGTTCGGGGTGGTGCTTGCCTAGCTCCTCTACTGCGGATGGATCGCCCCGGCGAATAGCGCGAAGCAAATCCTTCGCTTGGTGCCTGAGCTGAACGAGATTAGGACGAACCGGAAAGTGGCGATCGCTCATGACGGACCTCCTTCGCGCTTACCCGAAGTCCGCTGTGCCGGGCGAAAAAGGAGGTTCGTATGAACCTTGAGCTACCGCTTGCCAGGTGGACTCAGTCCTCTCCGCGGATGGGCGGCGTCCTGATACGCCTCGCTCAGTATACCATAAAACGCACAAGAGGTTATGTACGTCAACCTTGAAAGTTACAATCCGGTCGCCGCTTTAGGTCGTGTATTTCCGTCGCTCCTAACGCCCGAGGCGCACTTATAATGGGACTGCTGTTTGGGTGATCGCTGCGGTCAGACGACACCTCAAAGCAGGGTTTTAAGTTCCGGACCTACCGTGGGGGAGCTCGGAAGGAAGGGACGCCGTGGATAAGCACCCTGAACGCGATCAGTTGAAAATGAAGGCTGCCGAGGCGGCGGTGGCCCAGGTCAAAGACGGCATGATTGTCGGGCTGGGCACCGGATCGACAGCGTGGTTTGCCGTGGAGGCTATCGGCAGGCGTGTGGCCGAGGGCCTGCGCATCACCGCCATCCCGACTTCGGAGCAGACTGGAGAGCACGCACGTCGCCTGGGCGTGTCATTGTCAAGTTTAGCCGAGCATCACCAGATTGATCTGACCATTGACGGCGCAGATGAGGTGGAGCGGGGCCACCTGAACTTGATCAAGGGCGGAGGCGGCGCCTTGTTGCGCGAGAAGATCGTCGCCAGCGCGAGCGCGCGACTCGTCATTATCGTAGACGAGACCAAGTTGGTGGATCGCCTGGGTCACTTCCCTGTGCCCGTCGAAGTGGTCCCTTTTGGTTGGCAAGCAACCGCACGGAGGGTTGTGGCCTTGGGAGGTAATCCTTCTCTTCGGGTTGGCGCGGGCGGTAAGGCGTTTGTGACGGATGGCGGGCACTACATCATTGACTGCGCTTTTGGATCCATCCGAGCGCCGGCGCAGTTGGAAAGCGACCTGAACAGCATCGTTGGAATTGTCGAAAATGGCCTTTTCATTGGGTTGGCATCGCAGGTCATTGTAGCCGGGACCGAGCATGTGAGCATTCTCCACCCGGGAGAAGCGCAGGTGTAGGGGTGGGCCCCTGTGCCCGCCCAGCCGCACGAACACCATGCCTTCGGCGTTTGAAGCTGTGAGAAATTCGCTGGTCCCCGGCTCTGCGGCTGCGCCGCTTGATGTGTGGAAAGCCTGCGGCTTTCCTTCGAGTTTCCACATTTGGATTCACAGCGGGGCCGCATTTGATAACGGCCCTCTCCGAGGGGAGAGGGTACGGCGAAGCCGGGGGTGAGGGGTTGTTTTCTTCGCGCACAATCAGCGAATCCCTCACCCATCCCGCATGCGGGATCCCCCCTCTCCCGCAAGCGGGCGAGGGCTGTTGGCAACTGATATTTCGTCGTCAGACCAAAATGTAGAAACTCCAGGGAAAGGCTGAGAGCCTTTCCGCACAATCAGTCGGCTGAGCCGCGATTTTTTCACAGCTTGTTTGCGACCGGTGGGGGAGGTTGTGCCGATAGAGGGCCAGGCACCGGGGCCCGCCCCTACGGAGCACGGACGTGGCGAGGTGCGCATTGCGTGGCGTCAGCGGGGGAATGTATCATCGTGCGAGGCGATGACGGCTGAACAAACCCACAAGGCATACCTATCTCGGATCCTTATTCTCCTGATTGTGTCCACGGTTTTGTTCCCCGCGCCGAGATGGGCACAGAGTCCCGAAGGAGACTTAGCCGGCAGGGTGGAGGACCCGAGCGGCGCGCGAATCCCATCTGCCAGGGTCGTGGCTCGAGCCTCCGAACTCTCCTTCGAGCGCGAAATATCAACGGATGACCGCGGCGAATTTCGCATCAACTACTTGAGGCCTGGCGCCTATCACGTGAGTGTGAGCGCCCCGGGGTTTGCCGAGGCTCGCTCAGAAGTGAGGATTGTCGTGAGCACGGTGCGGGAGATTGCGGTCACGCTGCGGCCGGCCGTCGCACCTCAGACAGTAGCCGTACATGCGCGGGTCTCATCCATCAGCGCTCAACCGCTTGACACCTCGAGCGCCGTATTCGGGGGCGCGGTTAGCACTCTGGACCTTACAAACCTCCCACTGGCGGCGCGGAGCTTTGCCAACATCGCTTACCTGGTTCCAGGGACGGAACCGGTGGAGCCCTCGGATCCGACCAAGGCGCGCATTACCGCGGTTTCTTTCGGCGGCAGCTCCGGGCTGAACGTCCAGCTTTCCGTGGATGGCGGTGATGATTCCGACGATTACATCGGTGGCTTCCTGCAGAACTTCTCACCCGATGCCATCCAGGAGTTTGCCGTGCAGGCCTCGCAGCAGAATGCTGATACCGGGCGCACGACAGGCGGCGCCGTGGTGATTACCACTAGAAGCGGCACCAACCAGTGGCAAGTCGATCTTGCTTTCTACGAGCGGGCCGCAGCGCTCATGGCGCGTTATCCGATTGAGAACCCTCCGCCTTTGCCCAAGCAGCCGTTCTCGAGGCAGAACTACATCGGAGCGATCGGCGGACCCCTAAGAAAGGACAAGCTCTGGTTTTTCTCCTCTCTGGAAGCCGTTCGTGAGGACGCGAGCATCGCGTACAGCCCGGCCACTCTCACGCAGTTCCACGCTCTCGAGACGCTCGCCGCGCAGGGACTGATCCCGGGCGTGAGTTCGATTCCGGTGCCGCTTAACGTTCCCGTTCCCTTCCGCGACACTCTGGCTACAACGCGGTTCGACTGGTCCCAGTCGCCGCGCTCGCGCTGGTTTCTCCGGGCGGCGGGCGATAGTTACATTACCCAGAACGACTTGGTGCAGCAGGCCACCTTACCCTCGACAGGCGCGACCTCCCACTCCAACTACTTGAGCTTGGTACTCAACCAGGAGTACACATACCGATCTACCTGGGTAGGATCGTTCACCTTTAATGCCAGCCTCCTGCACCACACCGAGACGCGTAACGCCAACCTAGGTTTCGCTCTGGCTTTTCACTTCAGCTCCACATCCCTGACTACTTCCGGCTTCGAGACTTTCGGCGACAACCAGTTTGTAACACCCATTACTGCCTTCCCCGTGTTGCGCAATCAGGAAAAATACCAGTTCCGATATGACCTCACGCACGTTTCCGGCCGGCATGCGCCCCGCTTCGGCGTGGACTTCATCCATGAACCGGTGCTAAGCGGCGCACTCTCCGGCACGGCGGAGAACTTAACGATATTCGCTCTAGACCCGACGATTTACCTCGGGAACCCTCAACAGTTTTCCAAAGACTCGGCGTGCGGCCAGGGCGCTACCTCGGGTACGACCTGCATGGACACGCCTGCTTCCAACGGCAACTTCTCCCAGAACGTGCAGCGGTTGGGTTTCTACGCTGAGGATTCCTGGCGAGCGACGCCACGTCTCACTGTGAACTACGGACTGCGCTATGACACCACCTTCGGGCTCTTCACGGCGTCAGAGCGTTCCCAGTTGCAAAATCCAGCCTTCCGGACGCTCCGAGCCCTGCAGATACCGCTCGTGAGCGACGCGCCTCATGATTACCGTGGGGCCGTGGCGCCACGCCTAGGTATGGCTTATGCTCTAGGATCCAGCGGAACCACTGCGATTCGCGCCGGCGTGGGCCTTTACTACAATGATCTGGCACAGAATGGTTGGGTAACCGCGTTTCAGTCCGTAAACACTCCTTCGGGACCGTGCGTCAAGCCCGGGGATCCAGGTTGTATCCCTGGCGCCGCCTTCGGCGGCTCGGGTACGATCGTCGACCCGCAGTATAAGACTCCGTATGCGCTGCATGCCAGTGCAGGCATCCAACACGCTTTCGATTCGAAATGGGCGCTGGGTGCGACCTGGGTCCACGAGCAGGGCGTACACTCCTACGCTCGCTACCAATACCAGGCAGGCTTCACACTGTTCTCTCCCCTTTTCCCTACCAACATGATCGAGCAGATGAACAACGTCCCAAACATCACCGACTTCCGTTCCGATAACCGCTCCAGTTACAACGCCATGTCAATCCACGTACAAGGAAATGTGACGAGCCGCTTCAACTTGACCGTGAACTATACGCTCTCCAGTGCCAAGACGTGGGGCTGCACGCTCGGTGAACTGTTTGACTACGTCAACGGCGTCTGCGATCCATTGAAGGCCTTCGGGAAAGGTGATTATGGGCGGTCGGGAGAAGACGCTCTCAACCGGCTCGTTGTGGCGGGAGTGTTCCAAGTGCCGGCCGGCTTCCAGGTATCCCTGCTGGGTCAGGCGGAGAACGCAAGGCCTTTCACGCTCACCACTCCTGTGGACGTAAATGGTTTTGGAGACGCCCAGGACGACCGCGCCGTGGTCAACGGGGTCCAGACCAGCCTCGACCAACTGGTTGGAACTCCGTACATCCAGGTTGACATGCGGGTGAGCCGGCCCTTCCGCTTTCGGGAGCGCTGGTCGGCGACACCTTTCATAGAGTTCTTTAACCTCTTCAACCGCAATAATCCTGGTGCCAACTACGTTACGGATATCGCGGCCCTGCCTACGCCCGTCAATAGCCTGTACAACGCCACTGCGCTCTGCCCCACACCGGCTTGCGCCGTGCCTATTACCAGCCTAAATCAGTTGCGCGTGCCGGCCGGAGCCCTGGGCGATTTCTTCGGTCCGGGAACGACGGTGGGAATTTCTTTCGCGGCCCAACTCGGTGTCCGCCTGACCTTCTAGCGCCCTGTTTTCGCACTCGAGTTGTTGAAGTGACTGTGATGCTGAGCTAAGGAGTGGCGTCCGTCCCGCCAGTGGCAATCGTCAATCAAAGATCGCACATCAGCCATCAAATGAACCCCAGAGTTCTCTCGATATTCATCGGTCAAGTTCGGCATCGGGGTTTCATCGCTGCTCATCGGGCGCGCCACCGCCTCGCGCGAAGGTCTCCACCGCGTCTCGCCGCTCTTCGGCGCTCCACCCCAGCCGGGCGGCGAAGATCTTCGCCACGGCCGGCGCCGCCTCCGACAGCGTGCAGGCTTTCCAGCTCAGGCCAGAGCGGCGCAAGAGAAAGTCTTCAACCTTGAGGGCCATTTCGTGGCGGATGGCGAAATCCACCTCGGCGACGAGCAGCATAGGCGATCCCGGCAGCACCTCGGCGAGTGACTTTTGTTCGCGCAGCGGCTCCAACACTTCCCGCCAGCGGCTCCCGTAAGTCCGAACGATACGCTGCGCCACGGGGCCCGCCAGCGAGAACTCCCGAACCGCATCTTCTGTGGCAGATTTCACAAAGGTTGCGAAAGGCCCTGTCCGGCCGCCGGGCAGCGGAGCCGTGCGTGTCGGATGGTTGGACAAAGCTCGGGACGCGCGCCCTCCTCCCAAGCGAGGCAGAAGAAAGTCGATGAGCTTCTCGCCCAGCGCCCGATGGGTGGTAAGTTTGCCGCCACAGATGGAGACGAAGTTCTTCGCCCATGGGTCTTCGTGGAAGCGATACTCGCGGGTGTTGGCGGAAGGAGCTTTGCCAGCGGCGTGTGGCCCCACGGCGAGCGCCCTCAGACCCGCCCAACTGCCCGCAACGTCGGACAGCAGAATCGGGCGGCGGAGAACGCGATTCGCCGCCCCAAGCAGGTATTCGGTTTCGGATCGCTCGGGCCGCACCGCCGCCGGGTCGCCCTGGTAGTCCGTGTCCGTGGTGCCCAGCAGCGCGTACTCACCCCAAGGCACCATGAGGAACACACGGTCGCCAGGCAGGACGGCAGCTAACAGTGCGTAATCGCCGGTGACCGGCGAGATGGTGAGGTGTGTCCCCTTGGTCAGCCGCACCGTCTTCGAGCCATCAAAGCCTGGGAGCAGCGCGCGGACGTGATCCACCCACGGCCCGGCAGCGTTCACCCAGAAGCGCGCCGAGATTTCCTGCCTCCGCGCAGTCAGTAGGTCCTCAACCTCAGCGGAGACCACCTTGCCGTGCTCCCCGCTGGAACCACCGGACATGGAAAGGGCGCGTACTTCAGCATAGTTTGCCACCACGGCCCCATGGTCGGCCGCATCGAGTACATTCTCGAGAGTCAGCCGGGCGTCGTCGGTCTGCGAGTCGTGGTAGAGCGCCGCTGCCCGCAGGCCCTCCAAGCGCAGCGCCGGCACCAGTTGCCGCGCGGCCTCGGAACTAAGCATGCGGTGCCGGTCCTCGGGCCCGAGGCTTCCGAGCAGATCATAAATGGAAAGCCCCAGGCGGATTCTTAAGGGCGAGTAAGGGTCGCCCCGATAGATGGGCAGAACGAAGGGGACGGGCTGCGCCAAGTGGGGGGCCAACCCGAGCAACCGACGACGCTCGCGACGCGCCTCACCCACGAGCTTGAAATCAGCCTGCTCCAGATACCGCAACCCGCCGTGGATGAGTTTGGTCGAGCGGCTGGAAGTGCCGCTGGCAAAGTCGCGCGCTTCAACCAGCGCCACCTTCAAGCCGCGCAGGACCGCCTCCCGCGCCGTGGCGGCCCCCTGGATACCGCCTCCGATTACCGCCAGGTCGAAGGTCTGCTGAGAAAGCGATTCAAAGTCCCGTATCATGCTGAAGGCTAGCCTGGGCGGCCAGTTTGTCTTTCGACGGGAGGCCACGGTACACGCGCCCGGCGATTTCCGCGGCGTGAGGACCGAACATGGGACGCCCTCCACGCAGCAGCACCACGACCGCGTACTGGGGACGCTCCTCGTTGGAGTAAGACGCGAACCAACCCAGTCGCGCGCCACCTTCGCTGCACGTTCCCGTCTTGCCA
>Ga0306920_100011770_pt1 | contig 11848 bp, 8 predicted proteins | sample flu12Cox44000170_FD_204666 | JGI IMG/M metagenome (GOLD analysis project Ga0306920, IMG submission 204666) | Lab enrichment of tropical soil microbial communities from Luquillo Experimental Forest, Puerto Rico - flux4day.12C.oxic.44.000.170 (v2)... | ecosystem: Environmental > Terrestrial >...
CAGTTTGCCCGATGTCGGTCCCTGCAGGGCCAGCGCCGCGAGTTGCTCGGTGATGTCTTCGATCTGAACGTCAAGTCCGATGGCATTCTGACGAAACCAGCGCAGATTGGGGTCGGCGGCAGTCCAACGATAGGTGTTTTCTTCCAGTCGTGTAATGGTGCCGTCGTCGATGACCTTGCCGTCTTCATCGCACCAGCAGCAATAGATGACCTGATTGACGGCGACTTTGTTGATGTCGCGGGCCAGCACGCGATTGACGAACCGAGTGGCATCACGACCTGTTATGAAATACTTGAACAGCGGTGTGACGTCGATCAAGGCAGACGCATTGCGGATGGCGTTGTATTCGTGTTCGTGGTGCGTCTCGTACACGCTGACGGCGTAAAAGCCCGACCACTCGCGATAATTCAAGCTGGTGCAAAGGGGAAGCGTACGTTCATGAACGGCGGTACCGATGGGCACTTGGATTCCTCGTGCTGGCTGATCAGCGCGGATTATAGCGGCGCGCGCGAGCGGGCGGCAAGGACACCCATCACTCTCCTGCCTATCAGTCCCGTGCTACAGACAAAATCGCCGTGCGCCATTTAGAATGTCGTGTTTTCATCGCGCAAACCTATGCCATCCAACTCCTCCGGAAAATATGACGCCATCGTCGTCGGTGGTGGACACAACGGGCTCGTCAACGCGGCGTATCTCGCCAAGGCAGGGAAGAAGGTCCTGGTCCTGGAGCGCCGGCACATCGTCGGTGGTGCGGCCTGTACCGAAGAGATTTTTCCCGGCTTCAAGTTTTCGGTGTGCTCTTATGTAGTCTCGCTGCTGCGGCCGGAAGTCATCCGCGAGCTTGATTTGCCGCGCCACGGCCTGGAGATCCTGCCGCTGGACGGCACATTCACACCGATGCCCAATGGAGATTACCTGTGGCGGGTGAACGATCATGGCATCACCCGTCGCGAAATCGCCCGCCACTCAAAACTCGATGCTGAAGCGTATGACGAATTCGGCAAGGCCATGGTGCAGATGTGCCGCTTTGTGAAGCCGATCTTGAGCATGGTGCCGCCCGATCCGACGACGCTCAATCCCAAAGATCTCATGAAGCTGCTCTTCCTAGGTCGACGTTTCAAAGATCTCAACGGTGAAGACAAATACAACCAGGTGCAGCTCATGACCATGAGTGCGGTCGACTTCCTCGACCAATGGTTCGAGACCGACGTGCTCAAAGCAACCATGTCGGCATCTGGCATCATCGGAACGTTGCTTGGTGTGCGCTCGCCGGGCACCGCGTACGTTTTGCTGCATCACTACATGGGCGAGATCGACGGAGCGTTCCGCGCCTGGGGATTCGCGCGCGGAGGTACCGGCGCAATCTCCAACGCTATCGCGGAGGCCGCTCGGGAGGCGGGAGCGGAGATCCGCACCAAGACCGGTGTCGCGCAGATACTGGTGAAAGATGGGAAGGCAATTGGGGTTGCGACCGCAAACGGCGACGAATTTTACGCACCGGTGATTTCGTCGAGCGTCGATCCCAACCTGACCTTCTTGAAAATGATCGCGGCGCAGCATCTGCCCGACGACTTCCGCGAAGAAGTCAAGCGCTACAAATTCCGCGGATCGTCCGGCAAAGTGAACCTCGCCCTCGATGCGTTGCCCAATTTCACCTGTATGCCCGGAGAAGGCAAACATCTTCGCGGAGCCATCTCTATTTCGCCCAGCGTCGATTACATGGAGCGCGCCTACGACGACGCCAAGTACGGCCGCTACTCGCGCCGGCCGTACATTGACATGGTCATCCCCAGCCTGACCGACCCGTCAGTCGCCCCTCCGGGCAAGCACGTGATGTCGTGCTTTGTGCAGTACGCGCCTTACAAGCTCAAAGAAGGTAACTGGGACGAGCAGAAAGAAGCGTTTGGCGATAACGTGATCGACACCGTTGCTGAGTACGCGCCCAATCTGAAAGACATCATCGTCGGCAAACAAGTGGTGACGCCGCTCGACCTCGAACGCGAATGGGGGCTCACCGAAGGCAACATTTTTCAGGGCGAGCTCACGCTGGAGCAGTTGTTCTTCCTGCGTCCCGTGCCCGGCTACGCGCAATACAAAACGCCGATCAAGAATCTCTGGATGTGCGGCTCGGCGACGCATCCCGGCGGCGGCATTATGGGCGCCAACGGCCGTCTCGCGGCGCTGGAAATCCTGAAGCAGGGGAAGGGAAGCAACTAGGCTATGGCGGAGACGCGCGACGTTGTCATCATCGGAGCCGGACACAACGGACTGATCACCGCCTTCTATCTAGCCAAGGCTGGCTTCAGACCGCTCATTCTCGAGCGCCGCCCGCAGGCCGGAGGCTGCGCGATTACGGAAGAGATTTATCCCGGCTTCCGGTGTTCGAAGCTGGCGCACGCGACCGGCCCCGTGCGTCCCGAAATTGTTGCCGACATGAATCTCGCACGCCACGGACTGAAGACTTTTACGCCTGAAGTGCGTGTGCTGTCGCTGGCGCCTGACGGCAATCACCTCGCACTCCACTCCGACACAGGACGCACACAGCAGGAGATCGCGAAGTACTCGACCCAAGAAGCCGCGAACTATTCGGAGCTCCAAAAGGCGTTAGCGAACATTGCGGCGGTGCTCGATCACTTGCTGCACATGACGCCGCCGGATATCGATGCGCCGGCATCCGGGAATGTCTTCGACCTGCTCAAGACCGGACGCAGGATTCGCGGACTCGACGAGAAGGACTTCTATCGGTTATTTCGCTGGGTGCCCATGGCTGCCGCTGATCTGGTGGCCGAGTGGTTCGATAGGGAATTGCTACGTGCAACGATCGCTGCGCAGGGGATCTTTGGAACGTTTCTTGGCCCGTGGTCTGCAGGATCAGGTGCGACGCTGCTGCTGCGTGCCGCGTCAGACGGAAATCCAGCAGGCGGTGCATCGTATGTGATGGGCGGAACCGGAGCGCTGACCACGGCGATGGCGATTGCCGCGCAGGCCGCCGGCGTTGAAATTCGCACCAACATCGAAGTCGCTCAGATCAAGGTTAAAGACGGCGCGGCCACGGGCGTAGTACTTGGGAAGGGTGATGAAATTGACGCGCGGACGGTGATCTCAAGCGCCGATCCCAAGCGCACGCTCCTCGGCTTTGTCGAACCACAGCACCTCACGCCCAGTTTCCTGCAGCGTCTGCAGAACTACCGTATCCACGGCACGGTCGCGAAAGTGAACCTCGCGCTGAGCGGGTTGCCGCTATTCAAAGGCGTTGACGGCAACACGGCTGTGCTCGGCGGTTGTATCCAGATCTCACCAGAACTCGACTACATCGAGCGCGCCTTCGATGCCTCGAAGTATGGCGAGTTCTCGCCGCATCCTTACCTCCAAGCCACGATTCCGACGCTGCACGATCCCTCGCTGGCGCCTGCGGGCAAACATGTGATGTCGATCTATATGCAATACGCGCCCTACAAACTGCGTAACAGTGATTGGGACTTGCAGCGCGACGCCTTGGGGGACGCAGTTGTAAATACGTTGGCAAAGTACGCCCCAAACCTGCCGAGCATGATTGAAGCCCGCGAGGTAATTACGCCAAAAGATCTCGAGCAGACCTATGGTCTCACTGGTGGACACATCTTCCACGGAGAATTGGCGCTCGATCAGCTCTTCACCATGCGTCCACTGCTCGACTGGGCGCAGTACCGTACGCCCATCAAAGGCCTGTATTTATGCGGGTCGGGAACCCATCCGGGGAACGGGTTGACCGGCGGTTCGGGGGCGAATGCGGCGCGAGAGGTGGTCAAAGAACTGCGCAAGCGATGAGAGTCAGCAGACAACCCGACCGAACCGACCCACGAAGGTGAGTCGCGAGCTATAGGGGTCCTTCGATTTCGGGGGCAAGGGCAACCGCCTTCGCTTGACAGGATGACAAATCAACGAATGATTGCGAGCGCGTGAGAGTGAAACTACATTCCCCGCTTCAAGTCATTCGCCAACAGCCGATGAAACAGATGCTCTCCCGCCTCGCGCCGCACTGACAACCGGCCTGCTCCGTAGGCCCGCGAATGTAGCCCGCGCTGCACGCTCTCACAGATCGCGACATCTTCGTCGTTCACACGCTCGCCAACTGCGATACTGTGCCGATTCCGTACCGTCGCCTCTGGAGTGACATCATCGAAGTAGAAGTCGAAGATCACCTTGCAGCGGTCCACGCCGTCCGGCAGCACCAGGTTGGTGTCCATATATCCCTTGTACAGATTGATCATGAAATTGGGATATTGCCAGAAGTACCAGGCGCGATCCCCCTGGCGCGTCGCCGAAGTCGCCGCATCCTCGTCGCCGGCTACCATTGGGCTCGATTGCAGGCAGTAGCGGTCTTCGTTCTCGATGGTGTAATGCCGGTAGTCGAGCACACTGTTCAGCGCCTTGTGCAGATGCGGAACATGGTAGCCACCATCGAGATAGTTGTCGACGAAAACCTTCCAGTTGCAATTCAGCAAGTACGTGCGACGCTCGAAGAAGCGGGGGCGCTTCAGGTCAAGCGGCTTGGTACGATGGATCAAACGGCCAAGAAATGTCTCGAGTGAACTGGCCTTAAGGTCGAGATTGATGAAAACGAACTGCTCCCATACTCCAACCTGGATGGGAACGAGTCCGTTCCGCACACGATCGAAGTTGCACACGCCCTCGAACTCGGGAGCTCCCTTCAGCGAGCCATCCAGGCCATAGCTCCAGCCGTGATAAGGACAACGAAAGATGCTGGCGCTGCCCTCGGTTTCGGTGACCACGGCAGCCGCGTGATGTCGGCACACATTGTAAAACGCACACAGCTCGCCATCACTCCCGCACACCACAACGATCGGCTCACCCGCCAGCTCGCGGGTGACGAACTGCCCGGGATTCTTGAGCTGATCCAGGCCGGCTACCACCTGCCAGGTTCCACCAAAAACATATTGCCGTTCGAGCGCTGCGATGCGCTCATCGACATACCAGGAAGCGGGTATGGTGTACGACTCCGCGAGGGGGCTCCGGTCGTTGTAAGACTGCAGGATTTCTTGCAGGGACGGTTGCATCCGGCCTCCCGAACTGTCGCGGCAGGCCATCATAACAGGAGAGTCGCCTACGCTCGGTTGCTCGTTCCGATCGCGCCACGCAAGACCTTGAGGAACTGATCGATTAACTGCTCGCGATCGCCGTCAACCTCACCCGTGCGTTGGAAGAGTTCGCGATCGCTTTCGCCGGTGAGCAGCGAATCCTGCATGCGCTCGAAGGTGCACTCGAGGATCGAGGTAATCAGCGCTGGAGCAACGTCGGTACGAATCTCGCCTCGCTCGATGCCCAGCCGCACGAACACTGAGGCGCCCAGTGGATCTTCCGTGGCGACGAAACCCGCGATGCGCTTCTTCAGGTTGAGGTCCGACCCATAATTACCCAGCAGAACCATGCGATAGGGCACGCTGTACTGCGCCCAGTAACTTGCCGGACGCGACAGGCGGTAGCGCACTACGGCAAAGAATCCACCGTCTTTTACTTCCTGCGGAACATCCAGGTAACGGGGCAGCGCGCGTAACGCTGACTTGTACGATTCGAAGAACAAGCCATCTTTGCTGCCGAAGTGTTGAAACACGGAGCCCTTCGCGATTCCGAGATAGTTGGCCATGTCCCCGACGCGAGCCGCCTCGTAGCCGTGTTGCGCAAAGTGATGCATCGCGGCATTGAGGATCAGGGCGCGCTTTTGCACGGACCGGCTTGCCGGCGCAGGCGCGCCTGCTTCGCCGTTGTGTGGCGAGTGTTCAGACATTGATGCCCCCAAGAATGTTCCGTTGAAACAGCTCCTGTGACCTTCTGATAAGTCCGGGAAGGAGTTGCAGCTTCGAAAGCGCTTCCGGCTTGGCACGTATGCACTTTCGAGGTTGCGCGAATCACAAACTACTTTCCCGGCACCCACGAGAGTTCTTGCCCAACGACCTGCGCGTGCCGTAACTCGTGCAATCGTAGGGTCACGATCGCAAAAATTTGCGGGACGTCATTTTAGATTTCCGACCAAGGGACATCTGTGTTCCACAATTTTGCGCGCTTGGGAGACGGCACCACAGAAACTTACGATGAGCGGGTAGATCGTCGGCTGATTGGGCCACAGAGGAACTACAAGGAATAGCTAAGTTCTTTTGATGCAGTCTTCTGCGCGAACTCCGCAGGGTTCTGCAGACGGCCACTGCGGCGCAGTCGCCATCCGTCCTGCTTGGCCGTGAGGGGCGCTTTCGGATTTTGTGGTGATCGAAAATCTTCCCTGCCTTACAAAAACGTTGACGCAGATCCGCCGTCATGTTCCCTTGTCGAGATGAACCCTGAAGCGTTCGATATCGAGATCACGCAGGCAACTCCTGCCGACGTTGGAGCAGCGGCGCCACTGTTCGACGCGTATCGACAGTTCTACAAGAAGCCGCCGAACGAAGAGGCCGCCCGGCGATTTTTGTTCACTCGTCTGAGCAAAGGTGAATCAGTTCTGTTCCTCGCACGGGTCGAAAACACCGTTGTCGGGTTTGTGCATCTCTACCCGGTATTTTCTTCGACGAACCTGACCCGGCAGTGGATCCTCAATGACCTGTTCGTTCGACCCCAAGCTCGCAAGCAAGGAGTCGCACACGCGCTGATGAACCGTGCTCATCAGTTTGCCGAGAGCACCCAGGCCGACGGACTCACGCTGGAAACGGCAGCCGATAATCATCCTGCGCAACACCTGTATGAACGGCTAGGCTGGAAGCGCGACGAACAGTTTTACCGGTACTTTCTGGCGTTGTGAACCCTGAACTCATGGACCCATCTCCCACGCCGCTGAGCCTTGGATTAACGACTACGCCGGCAAAGCACGTCACGGAAGAGGTCCGTCCCAAACGCGTGCTCGGCTTGCGCGATCTGGTGATGTTCTACGTGGTCACCACGTTGAGCCTGCGCTGGATTCCCGTGGCCGCGACCGTCGGACCAAGCTCAATCGTTATTTGGGTCGTTGGCTTGGTGACCATCTTCATACCGCTGGCGCTATGCATCATGGAGTTGTCGTCACGCTACCCGCAAGAAGGCGGTATGTACGTGTGGAGTAAGCGCGCCTTCGGCGACTTTCCCGCGTTTCTTACCGGATGGATTTACTGGACGAGCAATCTGCCTTACTTTCCGGCTGTGCTGTACTTTGCTGCCAGCAATGCACTCTACATCGGCGGCACGCGCTGGGCCCCGGTGCAGCGCAGCCCTTTGTTCTTCATCACATTTTCGCTGCTGGGCGTCGGTTTGGCGCTTGTGCTCAACATCGTCGGCCTCAACGTCGGCAAGTGGCTGAACAATCTCGGTTCGCTTGGATCATGGCTTCCCGTAGCGCTTCTTTGCGTCGTCGGCGTCGTGGCATGGGCAAAGTTCGGCTCGGCAACCGGTTTCGCTCCATCCGAGCTCAAGCCAAGCTTGAACTTCGGCATGTTCGGGGTGTGGGCGACTCTGCTCTACGCCTTCGCCGGCGCAGAAGCGGGATCGTTCATGGGAGACGAGATTAAGAACGCGAGACGTGTTGTGCCTCCCGCGCTAATCGTTGCCGGCGTGATCGTCACCGCAGGCTACATTCTGGGAACGATCGCCATCCTGGTCGCGCTGCCCAGGTCGCAGGTCAACAACATGGAAGGCATCATGCAGGCCATCTCCACCGCCGCTGCACGAATAGGTTGGACTGGAGTTGGTCCCGCCGTCGCGCTGCTAATATGCCTCGCCAACCTCGGAGGCGTGGGAGCTTATCTTGCCGCACTCGCACGGATACCCTTTGTGGTAGGAATCGATCGCTACCTGCCACCGGTGTTTGGCCGCGTGCACCCCAAGTGGGGAACGCCGATTGTGGCACTGCTCACGCAAGCCTTAGCCTGCGTCGTATTCGTGCTTTTGGGACAAGCGGGCAGCAGCGTGCACGGCGCCTATCAGCTTCTGGTGACAATGAGCATCATAACCAACTTCATCCCCTATCTATTCATGTTTGCGGCGTTGATTCGCCTGCAGCGGGAGCCGGTCGAGTCGGGAGTAATTACCATTCCCGGAGGCAAGCCCGTCGCGATCATTCTCGCAGTCGTGGCAATGATCACCACCTGCGCAGTGATCATCGGCTCTGCCATCCCTGACCCAACCGAGCCGCACCGAGTTCTGGCGATTACCAAGGTCATCGTGCTGAGTGTGCTGCTGATTGGCGGGGGAGTTTTGCTCTATCGGCTTGGCCGGCCCCGCGCTCTCGAGCGCTATAATTAAACGGTAGTTACAAGGGGTCCTTCAACGTCATGACCGCGAACAATGGCAGCGACGACGATGTTTCGAGTGTTCTAAAACCGCGTGCTGATTGGATCATCCGCCGCCACGAACAAGCTGAAAAATCCGGCGATACCAACATGTCGCAAATGCACTTCGCGCGCAAAGGCCTGCTTAGCGAAGAGATGCTTTTTGTCGCTGAGCGCGAAAACGTCGCGCCGGAGTTCATACGCGACGAGATTGCCGCCGGACGCATGATCATCCCGGCCAACGTAAACCACCCCGAGCTCGAGCCCATGTGCATCGGCGTCGGCTCGAAGTGCAAGATCAACGCCAACATCGGAAACTCGGCCATCACCAGCAATGTCGACGAAGAGCTAAAGAAACTCCACACCTCCGTGCACTATGGCGCCGATACCGTCATGGACCTCTCCACCGGCGGCGGCATCCGCGAGATTCGCGAAGCCATCCTGCGTCATTCGCCGGTACCCATTGGTACGGTGCCGATCTACGAAGCCGTCTCACGCGTGAAGCGCATCGAAGACCTCACCATCGACGTCATGCTCGAAGTCATCGCAGAGCAGGCTGAGCAAGGTGTCGATTACATGACCATCCACGCCGGAGTGCTCATCGAGTACCTGCCGCTCATCACCAAGCGCATTACGGGAATCGTCAGCCGCGGTGGCGCGATCCTCGCACAATGGATGGCGCACCACCACAAGCAAAATTTTCTTTACGAGCGCTTCGACGACATCACCAAGATCATGGCGAAGCACGACGTCAGCTACTCACTCGGTGACGGCCTGCGTCCCGGTTGCATCGCCGACGCCAGCGACGAGGCGCAATTCGCCGAGCTCAAGACGCTTGGCGAACTCACGACCAAGGCCTGGGAGCGCGATGTGCAGGTCATGATCGAGGGCCCCGGCCACGTACCGCTCGACAAGATCAAGGAGCAGGTCGACAAGGAAGTCGAGATGTGTCACGGCGCTCCGTTCTACACGCTGGGGCCTCTTGTGATCGACATCGCTCCCGGCTATGACCACATTACCTCCGCCATCGGCGCGGCGATGATCGGCTGGCACGGAGCATCGATGCTCTGCTACGTCACGCCCAAAGAGCACCTTGGACTGCCCAACGACAAGGACGTGAAGGACGGCATCATCGCCTACAAGATCGCCGCTCACGCTGCCGACGTGGCGCGTCATCGCCCAGGTGCGCGCGATCGCGACGATGCCATCAGCTATGCGCGGTACACCTTCGACTGGGACAAACAGTTTGGGCTCTCGCTCGACCCGGAAACCGCTCGCAGCATGCACGACGAGACTCTGCCCGACGCGTATTACAAAGAAGCTGCTTTCTGCTCCATGTGCGGGCCGAAGTTCTGCTCCATGAACTATTCGGCCAAGGTGGACGAGTACAACAAGCAGGTCCACGGCGTGGAGAAGAAGGACTACTCGGAGCTGGTGAACAAGCTGGTGGCGATTAAATAGTTGTACGTTGTCCGTTCAGCTGAGGCCGCTTCGCGTTGAGCAGCAAATGACGGCGGCGGATCGGGTAAACTACGGACAATGAGTATGTTCGCCAGCTTTGACGAATTTTGGGCGGTGATGAGTCGTTGGTACGACCGGCAACTCAAGCATGACGAGTAGATTCGCGAGTTGCGGGCGATGATACGGGAACATGTACAACAGATTCGCCAGACCAGCGAGCAAATCCAGCAGACCGATGCGCGGCTGGATCGTCTAAATTTCCACGGTAGCAACATTGGTTGGAGCTGTCGCCAAAATATCTGACGATATCGAATCTCATGAGCGCCGGCTGGAGCGCTTTGAGGGTCATTCCTGAATATCCAACTACCGATCGCCAGTTACCAGTCACCAACCAGCAATCTGCCTTTGCTACACTCAACTCGTGCTCAAGATCCGACGTAACGCCTGGATGCTGGCCGCCGCATCAGGCGTGCTTCAGGTCCTGATTTTCCCCGAACCCGCGCTCTACAGCCTCAGTTGGATTGCTCTCGCGCCGCTGATTTACGCCATCTTGCAATGTCGCGAGCAAGATGCACTGCTCACCCTCGCCGATGGAGGCAGCTTCTTCGCGCCGGCAACGGCGTGGCAAGGCTTCTTACTCGGCTATCTCAGCGGTGTGATCTGGTACCTCGGAAGTTGCTACTGGGTGTTCCACGTAATGCACGATTATGGAAACCTGAGCGCGCCCATATCGGCCATCTTGCTGGTGTTGTTCTCGCTTTATCTCGGCCTCTATCAAGGACTCTTCGGCCTGCTCCTCGCTCTCATCGCGCGCCGGCGAAACGGGTATAGCCTGCGCGCGCTGGTTTTCGCCCCATTTGCGTGGGTAGCGGTTGAGATGGCGCGCGCCTACGTCACCGGGTTTCCCTGGGACCTGCTCGGAACCACGCAGATCGACAACATCCCTCTGTCGCGCCTTGCGACCCTTACTGGTGTGTATGGACTGTCGTTCGAAATTGCGCTGGTCAACATGGCGGTGGCGGCGGCGTTTTTGGTCCCGCCCGCACGGCGAAGAATTCTGCTTGCTTCGTCCCTCGCCGCTGCTCTCATCCTGCATATGGGAAAATTCGTCAAGCCTCCAACCCTCACAGGCGACCGCGGCGTCACCCTGGTTCAGTCAAACATTCCGATTCTCGACTCCGACGCCTGGACCCTCGAATACCTGGAGCAGACCCTCGGTGAGCTCCGCGCGCTGAGTGTGCGTCCTCCGCAAACGGTGGCCAAGGCGCCGGCACTCATCGTCTGGCCCGAATCGCCCGCACCGTTCTTCGTCACCGACCTTCATCTGCGTGCCACGCTCGGTGAAGTGGCGCGCTCCACCGACTCGTTCATCATTGTGGGATCAATGGGCATCGCCCACGCCGGCGAGCCGGGCCGACCGCCTGACATCTACAACTCTGCCTCACTCGTCGCCCCTAATGGCGCCTGGGTCGCCCGCTACGACAAGATTCATCTGGTGCCATTCGGAGAGTTCCTTCCTTACGAGAACCTCATCAGCTTTGCGAAGACCCTTACCCGCGAGGTGGGAACGTTTGCTCGCGGCACGCAGCGCACACCGCTCGATGAAGATGGGGTCAAGCTGGGTACGTTTATCTGTTACGAATCGGTCTTCCCCAATGAAGTGCGCCAGTTCGCACTGCATGGCGCGACCGTCTTCGTTAACCTTTCTAACGACGGATGGTTTGGACCTACGGGCGCGCCGCGTCAGCATCTCAACATGGCTCGTATGCGAGCCGTCGAAAACAACCGCTGGTTGCTGCGCGGCACGAACAGCGGCATCACCGCGGTGATCGATCCTTTCGGACGCATCGTCGCCGAAGCGCAGGGGAACCAGCGCACGTCTCTCCAGGCAGCGTATTCGCTGGTTGAGAGCACCACGTTCTACACCCGTCACGGCGACTGGTTCCCATTTCTCTGTGCGATAATCACATTGACCGGCCTGCTGTTGCGTTTTCGCGAACCTGCGGAAATGCGGCAGCCTGTGCCGGTTTAGTGGAAATTCGATTCACCACTGAAGCCCGGCGATCGGGGGAAACTTTTGATTTCCGTTTCTGTCTGTCCTC
>Ga0306920_100011771_pt1 | contig 11848 bp, 8 predicted proteins | sample flu12Cox44000170_FD_204666 | JGI IMG/M metagenome (GOLD analysis project Ga0306920, IMG submission 204666) | Lab enrichment of tropical soil microbial communities from Luquillo Experimental Forest, Puerto Rico - flux4day.12C.oxic.44.000.170 (v2)... | ecosystem: Environmental > Terrestrial >...
GACGCAGGTTCGACCGCATGGCCTTGCGGGCCGGTCAGCCACACGAAACGCTGGTTGCCGGAAACGGCGACGGGCAGCGGCGCCTTGACGTCGCCGGCCGCGGTGGACGGGGGCGCCGGCGGTTCGAGCGGCGGCTTTGCGTTGTCCCACGTGTAGCGCGCGCGAACGACGTCGGCCGGTGATGGCCCGGCGGCAGCCGTGGAACTCACGGACGCGAGCGCGTACCCGGACGGAGCCGGCTGGACCGTGCGCGCCTGTTTTGCCGGCGCCGTCGGGGCCGGCGGCTTGGTCGGCGGCAGCGGAACCGCCGCGGCAACCTGCAGCTTCGCGGGTTCGCTCTTTGCCGGACGCGCGGGCGGCGGAGCAGCGGCGGCCGTATCCTCGTCTTCGTCCTCGCCGAAGCCGAACAACCGTTCGATCAGGCCGCGCTTCGAGCGCTGGGCAACCGGCGCGTTGCCACTGTCGTTGTACGCGACTTGGGTGCCGGCCGGGCGGTGAGCCGCGTAATGGGTCCGAAGCGGGGTCGAGAGCACGCGCGCGAGCTGATCGGAACTCATGCGCGGCCAGTGCCGCACGCTACCGGTGTCGAGATGAACGAACGGCGAGCCTGACGTCGGATAGAAGCCGACGCCGCCGCGCTGCATGCGCAGCCCGGCGTAGCGGATCTGCTCGAGCGACACGCCGGGAATGTAGAAATCGATCGCCTTGCCGAGCGTGTGCTGGCTGAACTGCGCCACGCCCTTGCTGCGCCGCCGCAGCATGGCGTTTGTGGCGGGCGCGCGATAGCCGCACACGATCTGGATCCCCTCCTTGCCGCCGACCTCCTGGTAGACTTCCCAGATCAGGTCGAGGAGTTGCGGATCCATCTTGGTCGCTTCTTCGCGCCGCCAGTCGCGCAAGAAGTGATTGAGCTTCTGCAGCGCCGTGTCGTCGTAGCGGCCGTTGCGTTTGTAGGTGATGGTGATGTCTTCGCCCGTATGCATGTGATGCATCGAGAGCGTGCGCGTGTCGCCCTCGGCGACCGCGGTCTGCAGGTTTTTGCTGCCGAAGAGTACCAAAAGCGAAACGACGGCGACGCGGCAGGTCACCCGCCACGGAGACGCAAACAGGCCAGCCGTTCGCGCAGCACGAATTGCCACGTGCGCACTTCCCATGAAGACATCGTTCGACACATCGCCGGCAGCGTCCCAGACCGCCGGCGCAACGAGTGACGCAGTCTTGTTTGGGAAGGGTTAACGCAGTGTTAGCGCTTCGCCCGTCCCCCCGATGGCAAAACGCTATCCGGCGAGTATGGCAAAAAAGTGCCGAATGAGGCCGCGATTCAGAGAAATAAGTGTTTGGCAGGAAACAGGTTTAATGAATTGCGGGCGTGAGAAGGGGCCCGCAGAAGCGAGCTAAGATTCGACGGTCAGCGCTGGAAGCGATCGTCCCTCGTGCCGAACAGGCTGCCGAAGAATGAGAACGACGACGACGGCCGCTGCATGCGGACGGGCGCTTGCCGGGTGGTGTGGTGGTGCTCGATTGCGATGTCGGCGTAGCGGCGTTCCCCACCGCGCAACTGCGCCAGCAAACGCGCGTCGCGCCCGTAGATGTCCTCGCGGATCACCAGCTTACCGGCCTCGTCGACAGACGCGGTCTGATAAGTCAGATGGACCGGGAGCGGCTTCGGGAAGCTGATGTCCTTCTCGCCGGTGCCGAACATCCGTTGGATGCGCTCCTGGGTGTAACCCTCATGCGGCAGCTCGATCGAAAGCAGCACCTCGGCGTATTTGGCCGGATCCTGCACCCGCATGCAGCCGTGGCTGAACGCTCGCTTTTCCTGCGCAAAGAGATGTTTGTCCGGCGTGTCGTGCTGATACACGAGGAATTTGTTGGGGAAGTTGAAGCGGATGCGTCCGAGCGCGTTGCCGGCGCCCGGCGGCTGGAAAATGTGGACCGTGCCGTCGCGGTTGTAGTCGATCTTGAGCCCGATGCGCGCGAGCGCGGTCGGATCCTGCTGCAGCGCCGGCAAATATTCGTTCTGCACGATCGACGGCGGCACGTTCCAGGTCGGATTGATGGTGATGTATTTCATCGTCTCGCTGAGCATCGGGGTCGGCATCGACGGCTTGCCGACAACGACCCGGGTGCGCCAGACGACGCTGCCGTTGTTCACCACTTTGAGCATGTACTCCGGGATGTTGACCATCACGTAGGCCTTGCCGAGATCACGCGGCAACCAGCGCCAACGCTCCATATTGGCGATGATCACGTCGGCGTCGCGACCGCGCTTGGGCCCATTGAGCGCGTCGATGGTCACTCCGCTGAGCGTGCCGGTGCGCGATAGGCCATGGCTGGCCTGGAATTTCTTCACCACTTCGGACAGCGCCTTGTCGAAGGTTGTGTTGTCCGCGACTGGCATGCCGAGGCGCTCGCGCAGCAGCGGCACGCGCTCGTCCTGCATGCCAATCTTGAGTACGGGCCCGGCGGCGATGCGCGCGGGTCCGCTGTCGGCAGTGCGCCCACGCGCTTCAGCAAGCTTCTCGCGCAGCAGGCGATAGCCTTCGTGCGGCGGATTGTAGGAGCCGAGCCCCTCGCCTGCATCCTTCGCGTCGGCCATCTTGTCGAGCACTTCCGCGGGTTCCGACGGCACCAAGGTGTAGTCGATGTCGGCGGCTACGCGCGAGTAATGCACGCGCCCGATCTGCGCGTGACGCGCGTAAGCCAGCACCGAGGACGTGAGGCTGATCTCTGCGTCCGCCAAGGCCTCCGGCGTTGAAGCAGCGGCGAAATCCGGCGTCGGGTAGTCCGATGACTCGAGCCCGTCCGCATCGGCGTCGCTCAACCGCGCGATCACCGCTTTGGCGCGAGCATTGACGACGCCGTTGTCGCTCCACAGCGGAGCGTAGTTGCGCGCGGTGTAGAAGGCCTCGATCGGCTTGCGCTCATTCTTGCGCTCAAGCAGGCGGTCGAGCTTCCCGGCGAGGATCTCGCGCAGCTTTTCGGCAACGGGATCGAGTGGCGCGACGGGTGCCGTGGCGACGTCCTTCGGCGGTTCCTGCGGGTTCACCGGCGCGGCTGCCGGGCCTGGCGCTGCGGGAGCGGCAGGCGCAGATGCAGTGGCCGGATTCGCGGGCGGCGGCGCCACTTCGGTGTTCGGCGTGACGGCGGCAGTCTCCGGACCACCGATATCGGAGATCGTGGGCGGCGGCATGTTGGCGGGTTCGGGAACCGGGACCAGGGCCTCGATCGCGGCGGAATTTTCATCCGGCGCCGCCGTCGCGGGTCCCGCGAGAAAGAGTGCGAGAGCAAGGGCGGTTCCGGTCAGCAAATCGAAATTGCGGCCGCGCATCGGACGATCCCCCCGTGCCCCAGCAACCAACGCATACACTCTTAAGCGCGCGGGGCTCCGCGCTCAGTCTCAACAAATACACGCAGGCAACTGGGAAAACCTAGTCAATTCCGCCAGTTTGCCGGGAATTGTGGCGGATTTTGTCCGAGGTGTTACCCGGCGGCAACGGTGTCGGTGGACGAAGCGGAGCTTCCGGTGTCCTCGACGCCCAAATCGTCGAGCTTTCGGTAAAGGGTCGATCGCCCGATCTGCAGCCGGCGGGCAACCTCCGACATCTGACCGCGGTAATGCGCGATCGCAAAGCGAATCACATCGGCCTCGATGTCGGCGAGGGGCCGCACGTCCCCGGCCGGTCCGAGAAGGGCCAAAGCCGGGCCGTGCGGCCGCAACGATGGGGCCGGCGGTCCGATCGGGCTCACCGGTGCTTCCGGCTCGAGCATGAGCGGGGCGTCGGCGGCAGCCGCAGGCAGCGGCTCGGCTTCGCTCGGCAATGGCGTGGGGGCCTTGGCGGCCTGGGCGCTCAACTGGGGAAATTCTTCAATGCTAATTTCGTCGCCTTCGGCGAGCACCACGGCGCGAAAGATCGCGTTTTCCAGCTGACGCACGTTGCCGGGCCAGGGACAATGCGTAAGCAGCGCCATCGCGTCCGCCCCCACTACGCGGATGCGTTTGCCTTCCTCCGCGGTGAAGCGGACGAGGAAATGGCGCACGAGATCCGGAACGTCCTCCGGACGATCGCGCAGCGGCGGCACCGTGATCGGGAAAACGTGCAGCCGATAGAACAGGTCTTCGCGGAAGCGTTCCTCTTTCACCGCAGCGATCAGGTTACGGTTGGAGGCGGAGACGAGCCGCACGTCGACCTTGACCGACTTGCGACCCCCGACCGGGTCGACCTCACCCTCCTGAAGCGCGCGCAGCAGCTTGACCTGGGCGGCGAGCGGCAGTTCTCCGACTTCGTCGAGGAACAGCGTGCCGCCGGAGGCTTCCACGAATTTGCCGGCGTGGCGCTCGGTCGCGCCTGTGAACGCACCCTTCTCATGGCCGAACAGGGTCGACTCGACGAGGTTGTCCGGGATCGCTCCGCAATTGACAGCCACGAACGGCTTCGACCGGCGTTCGCCGGAACCGTGGATTGCGCGCGCGATCAATTCCTTACCGACGCCGGATTCGCCTTCGATCAGCACCGGGATCGCCGAAGCCGCGGCCTTCTCGGCAGTCTTGAGCACCGCCTGCATGCGCGGGCTGCGCGTGATGATGTCCTTGAACGTCAACGCGCCGTCGCGGCTGCGCTTGATCCGCTGCACCTCGGTTTCGAGCGCGCTCGTCGCGAGCGCATTGCGCAGAGACACCTGGAGCCGCTCAGCGCCGACGGGCTTGACGACGAAATCGACCGCGCCCGCGCGCATGGCGGAAATCACGTTGTCGATGCCGCCGTGCGCCGTCTGCACGATCACCGGCACGCTCAGGCCCGCCTCGCGCATTTCCGCGAGCACGCCCAGGCCGTCGAGGTCCGGCATCACGAGGTCGAGGACGACCGCATCGATCCGCTGACCACTGCCGGCGAGCAGCAGCTTGAGGGCGGCGTCGCCACTCTGCATGGCGACGGCGTCATAGCCGAAACGGCGCGCCATGCTTTCGACCAACCGGCGCTGCACCGGGTCGTCGTCGACGATGAGAATGGTCTCGGGCATCAAGTCCCCTGCCAGCTGTGCCGATTCGGGCCACTTTGCCGGTGGACGCTTAAGGTGCTGTTACCGGCGACGGCTAAATTCCCGGTTAAACGGCTCAATAAGCCGTAGGGTTTGGCCGGTTGAACCGTGCGCCCAGCGCCATGATATGTACGCAGCCCGCGCCAACGCCTGCCGCGCGGCACTCCTCTCAGCCGGGACCCTTCATATGCCGCCGACCGTGCTTCGCGCCCCCGTCAGAGCCGCCGCCACCAAGCGCACTGCCGGCCTCGGCCGCCTGCCCGAGTGGAACCTCGCGGATCTCTACCCCGGCATCGAAGCCCCGGAGGTCAAACGCGACCTCGACTGGGCGGACGCCGAATGCGCGGCTTTCGCCGAAGCATACAAAGGCAAGCTCACCACGATCGCAGAGGGCGCGGAGGCGGGCAGCGCCATCGCCGCGGCGGTGAAGCGCTACGAAGAGATCGATGATCTCCTCGGCCGGCTCATTTCGTTCGCCAGCCTGGTCTATTCGGAAAACACCACCGACCCGGCGCGCACCAAATTCTACGGCTATGTGCAGGAACGCATCACCGCCGCCTCGTCGCATCTCTTGTTCTTCACCCTCGAACTCAATCGTATCGACGATGCGCTGATCGACCGCGCCATGGCGGAGCCGGTGCTTGGCCACTACCGGCCGTGGCTCGAAGACATCCGCAAGGAGAAACCCTATCAGCTCGAGGATCGGGTCGAGCTGTTGTTTCACGAAAAATCGATGACGAGCTGGACCTCGTGGAACCGCTTGTTCGACGAGACGATCGCGGGATTGCGCTTCTCCGTCGACGGCAAGGAGCTCACGATCGAGCCCACTTTGAGCCTGCTGCAGGACCCGAGCGAAGCCAAGCGCAAAGCCGCCGCGCAGGCGTTGGCCACGACGTTCAAGGCGAACGTGCGGACGTTCACGCTGATCATCAATACGTTGTCCAAGGACAAGGAAATTTCCGATCGCTGGCGCGGTTTCCCCGACGTGGCAAGCGCGCGGCATCTGTCGAACCGCGTCGAGCCGGAGATCGTCGAGGCGTTGGTGAAGGCGGTCGAAGCCGCGTTCCCGCGTATTTCCCACCGTTACTACGCACTCAAGGCCAAATGGTTCGCCAAGAAGCGGCTCGTCTATTGGGACCGCAACGCGCCGCTGCCCCAGGTCGACACGAAGCCGATCCCATGGGACGAGGCGAAGGAGCGGGTGCTCTCGGCCTACGGCGCGTTCGCGCCGGAAATGGCCGAAATCGCCGAACGGTTTTTTGCACGCAACTGGATCGATGCGCCGGTGCGTCCCGGCAAGGCGCCCGGCGCCTTCGCCCATCCGACCGTGCCGTCGGCGCACCCTTACGTGCTGCTCAACTATCAGGGCAAGCCGCGCGATCTGATGACGCTCGCCCATGAGCTGGGCCACGGCGTGCACCAGGTGCTCGCCGCCCCCAACGGTCCGCTGATGGCGCCGACGCCGCTCACGCTGGCGGAGACCGCGAGCGTGTTCGGCGAGATGCTCACGTTCAAGCGGCTGCTCGCCGACACCACCGACCGCAAGGCGCGCAAGGCGCTGCTCGCCGGCAAGGTCGAGGACATGATCAACACGGTGGTACGCCAGATCGCGTTCTACACGTTCGAGCGCCGCGTCCATCTCGAGCGCAAGAACGGCGAATTGACCGCGCAGCAGCTCGGCGAAATCTGGCTATCGGTGCAGGGCACGAGCCTCGGCCCGGCGATCGAGATCAAGCCAGGGTATGAAACTTTTTGGACCTACATCCCGCACTTCATCCATTCGCCGTTCTACGTCTATGCCTACGCGTTCGGCGATTGCCTCGTGAATTCGCTCTACGCCGTCTATGAGAAGGCCGAAGCCGGATTTGCCGAGCGCTATTTGCGCATGCTCGCCGCCGGCGGCACCAAGCATCATGCCGAGCTGCTCAAGCCGTTCGGGCTCGACGCGCGCGACCCGGCGTTCTGGCAGGGCGGCCTGTCGGTGATCGCGGGCCTCATCGACCAACTGGAGGAGCTGGAAAAGGTCGCGTGAAATTCTGAATCATCTCGCATTGTTTTTCTAATGATTTTTACGAGGAGAGCTGGATCGAGGCACGCCTCCAGAATATATTCGTTACTGAGAAAGGACTTGCCATGAGGCTGAAGATTGAAGCGCTGCGGAAGGGGAAACTCGGGATCGCGCTGCCGGGCGACCTGATCGATTCAGTCGGCTGGGATGCTGGAGACATAATTAAAGTCGACATCGACAGCGGTCGTCTCAGGGTCGTGAGGATCGAAACCAGCTTTGAGCAAGGCATCGGATCGCCGAGCAAGCGATGGACGACTACCCCGAAACGCTCCAGGCCCTTGCAAAATTGTAATCGACAGGCCCGCCCTACCTTGCCCGGTGTTGCGTAACTACGTGCCTGCCATGACCGATCGCGAAGCCAACCGCTTCTCCGCCCGCGCCGCGCGCTACGCGCGTGTCGGCGCCAACGTGGGCGGCGTCGCGGCGCGACTGATGGGCGCGCGCTTTCTCGGGCTCGGCTTGGATCGCGCGCAGAATGCCACGGAGCTCGCGGCGGCGCTCGGCGGCCTCAAGGGCCCGATCATGAAGGTCGCCCAGCTGATGTCGACCATTCCCGACGTGCTGCCGCAAGAATACGCGACCGAGTTGGCGAAGTTGCAGAGCCAGGCGCCGCCCATGGGCTGGGCGTTCGTCAAACGGCGGATGAGCGCCGAACTTGGAGCGGACTGGCAAAAGAAATTCGCGAGCTTCGAGCATCAACCGGCAGCAGCCGCCTCGTTGGGACAAGTGCACCGCGCGCGCGCCCACGGCGGCGCGCTCCTGGCTTGCAAGCTGCAATACCCGGACATGCAATCGGCCGTAGAAGCGGACCTGCAGCAGCTCGAGTGGCTGTTCGCCATCCACCGGCGCATGGACCCGGCGATCGTCACCACCGAAATCGCCAAAGAGATCGGTGCGCGGGTGCGCGAGGAACTGGATTACCGGCGCGAAGCGAAACACGTGAGCCTCTATCGCGCCATGCTCGCCGGCGTCGCGACCATCCGCGTGCCGCGCGTATGGTCAGAGCTGTTGACGGGCCGGCTGCTCACGCTCGACTGGCTGGAAGGCCGGCGCCTGCTCGATCACACCAAATCGGATCTGGCCGCGCGCAACCGTATCGCCACCGCGATGTTCACCGCGTGGTGGTTCCCGTTCAGCCGCTTCGGCGTGATCCACGGCGATCCGCACCTCGGCAACTACACCATCTTCACCGAAGAAGGCGCGGTCGCCGGATTAAATCTGCTCGATTACGGCTGCATCCGCATCTTTGCGCCGAAGTTCGTGGGCGGCGTGGTCGATCTCTACAACGGGCTGCTCAAAGGTAACGACGATCTCGTCGTGCACGCCTACGAGACCTGGGGTTTTCGCGGGCTCAGCCGTGAGCTCATCGACGCGCTCAACATCTGGGCGCGTTTCATTTACGGCCCGCTGCTCGACGACCGCGTGCGCACCATCGCGGACGGCGTGAAGCCGTCGGAGTACGGCCGGCGCGAGGCCTTCCAGGTGCATCGCGTGCTGCGCGAGAAGGGCCCCGTGATGGTGCCGCGCGAGTTCGTGTTCATGGACCGCGCCGCGATCGGGCTCGGCGGCGTGTTCCTGCACCTGCAGGCGGAACTCAACTTCCACCGGCTGTTCAACGAAGCAATCGAATCCTTTTCGCTCGCGCGCGTGGCCGAGCGGCAAAGCTCGGCACTTACCGCCGCGGGTCTGCCGCCGGTCGATTGACCATCATCAAGGGAGCGCCCAAGCGCGTTCCGACGCATTGCCCTGCGCAGCCAATTGCGGTAAGCCCCGGCCCGCGAAATCCGTACGATCGGGGAGACCGCAATGGCCGACCACGGCGAGGTCGAATACGCGACCGCGACCGGCAACGACTATGCCGAACATGAGGGCACCTACCGCTTCTTTCTGCGGGTGGTGAAATGGTCGGTGGCGGTGGTCGTCGTCATCCTCATCGGCATGGCCATTTTCCTAACCTGACGCGCATCGATTAAGGCCGCCGGTTAGACGGGGCCCCTCGCGTCCTGCCCGGGACGTGCCAGGGCCGGCAGCCGCGGGAGGCATCATGAAAGTCGCTGTACCGGCGGAAACCGACCCGGCCGAGCCGCGCGTTGCCGCGACGCCGGAAACCGTCAAGAAGATCCGCGGCCTGGGCGCCGAGGTGGCGGTTGAAAGCGGCGCCGGCGTGAAATCGGGCATACCGGACGGCGAATACGCGGCGGCGGGCGCGACTGTGGCGGCTTCCGCGGTCGCCGCCGTCAAGGACGCCGACGTGGTCCTCAAAGTGCGCCGGCCCGGCGCATCCGAACTTTCCGGCTACAAGCATGGCGCGCTCGTCATCGCCATCATGGATCCGTTCGGCCATGAGGCGGAGCTCGCCGCGATGGCGCAGGCCGGCGTTTCGGCCTTCGCGATGGAGCTAATGCCGCGCATCACGCGCGCGCAATCGATGGACGTGCTCTCCTCGCAGGCGAACCTCGCCGGCTACCGCGCCGTGATCGACGGCGCCGCCGAGTATGAGCGCGCGCTCCCGATGATGATGCCGGCCGCCGGCACCGTGCCGGCGGCACGGATCTTCATCATGGGCGCGGGCGTCGCCGGTTTGCAGGCGATCGCTACCGCGCGCCGGCTCGGCGCCGTCGTCACCGCGACCGACGTGCGCCCCGCGGCGAAGGAGCAGGTGGAAAGCCTCGGCGCGAAGTTCATCGCGGTGATGGATGAAGAGTTCAAACAGGCCGAGACCGCCGCCGGCTACGCCAAGGAAATGTCGAAGGAGTACCAGGCGAAGCAAGCGGCACTGGTCGCCGATCACATCAAAAAACAGGACATCGTGGTCACGACCGCGCTCATTCCGGGCCGGCCGGCGCCGCGTCTGATTTCGCGTGACATGGTGGCGTCGATGCGGCCCGGCTCGGTCATCGTCGATCTCGCAGTCGAGCGCGGCGGCAATTGCGAACTCGCGCGGCCGGACGAAGTCGTGGACGTCAACGGCGTCAAGGTCGTCGGCTACGCCAACATGCCGGGGCGGCTCGCGGCAAGCTCGTCGAGCCTCTACGCCAAGAACCTGCTCGCGTTCCTGGAAAGCCTGATCGACAAGGCCGCAAAGTCGCTGGCGGTGAAATGGGACGACGAGATCGTCAAGGCGACTGCACTCACCCGCGACGGCGCCATCGTCCATCCGAATTTCCAGCCGAAGCCCGCCCAATCGGGCGCGGCGTGAGGAGACAGCCATGGCGATGATCACCCCGCAGGAAGCGATCGAGCGCGCCCAGGCGGCCGCCGCGGCGGCGCGCCAGGCGGCGGAGACGGCGCAGGGCTACGCCGACGCCGCCGCAGCGATGCTCGCCACCGCGCAAAACACCGCGGTCGCGTCCGGCATCGATCCGTTCGTGTTCCGCTTCTCGATTTTCGTGCTCGCGGTGTTCGTCGGCTATTACGTGGTGTGGTCGGTGACGCCGGCGCTGCACACGCCGCTGATGTCGGTGACGAACGCTATTTCCTCGGTGATCGTCGTCGGCGCGCTGCTGGCGGTGGGCGTGGAACTAAGCGGCGGTGCCGGCCCGGTATGGGCGCGCCTGCTCGGCTTCATCGCCCTTATTCTGGCGTCAGTGAATATCTTCGGCGGCTTCCTGGTCACCCAGCGCATGCTGGCGATGTATCAGAAAAAGAAGAAGTAGCGGGCGGCGACGATGAATCCGGATATCGTCGGCCTGCTCTATCTCGCCGCGGGCGTGCTTTTCATCCTGGCGCTGCGCGGGCTCTCGAGCCCCGAGTCGAGCCGCCTCGGCAACATCTTCGGCATCGTCGGCATGGTCATCGCGGTGGCGACCACGCTCGCCGCGCACAGGCCCGCGGGTTTGTTTGCCTGGGTGCTGGTGGCCCTTGGCCTTGCGATCGGCGGCGGCGCCGGCACGGTGATCGCGCGGCGCGTGCCGATGACGGCAATGCCGCAGCTCGTCGCCGCCTTCCATTCGCTCGTCGGCATGGCGGCGGTGCTGGTCGCGGCGGCCGCGCTCTATGCGCCGCACGCCTTCGACATCGGCGTGCCGGGCGACATTCACAAGGCGAGCCTCGTTGAAATGTCGATCGGCGTCGCGATCGGCGCCGTCACCTTCACCGGTTCGGTGATCGCCTTCCTCAAGCTCGACGGGCGCATGAGCGGCAAGCCGATCCTGCTGCCGCTGCGCCACGTCATCAACGTCACGCTCGCGATCCTGCTCGTGCTGTGCATCGTGTGGTTCGTGCGGGCTGAGAGCCACGCCGCGTTCTGGATCCTCGCGCTACTTTCGTTCCTGCTCGGCGCGCTCATCATCATTCCGATCGGCGGCGCCGACATGCCGGTCGTGATCTCGATGCTCAACTCCTACTCGGGGTGGGCGGCGGCCGGCATCGGCTTCACGCTCGGCAACACCGCGCTCATCATCACCGGCGCGCTGGTCGGCTCCTCGGGTGCGATCCTCTCCTACATCATGTGCAAGGGGATGAACCGCTCGTTCATCTCGGTCATCCTCGGCGGCTTCGGCGGTGAGGTCGCAGGACCCGCGGCGGGCGCGGAGACGCGGCCGGTCAAGCAAGGCTCGGCCGACGACGCAGCCTTCATCATGAAGAACGCGAGCAAGGTGATCGTCGTGCCGGGCTACGGCATGGCGGTGGCGCAGGCGCAGCATGCGCTGCGCGAGATGGCGGACAAGCTCAAATCGGAAGGGGTCGAGGTCAAATACGCGATCCACCCGGTCGCCGGCCGCATGCCCGGGCACATGA
>Ga0306920_100011772_pt1 | contig 11847 bp, 9 predicted proteins | sample flu12Cox44000170_FD_204666 | JGI IMG/M metagenome (GOLD analysis project Ga0306920, IMG submission 204666) | Lab enrichment of tropical soil microbial communities from Luquillo Experimental Forest, Puerto Rico - flux4day.12C.oxic.44.000.170 (v2)... | ecosystem: Environmental > Terrestrial >...
TGAGAGGGATGTGGAAACGGAGCTATGGCTGAGCCACTAAGGCACCGCCAGACGAAAGGGGCGGAAACAGACATGCCCAGCCTACCGCCACCGCGCCACATCCCGACTCTACCCTGGATTTGATGTCGGATACCGGCTCCTCCCGCCGAGCCGTCCCGCTCTCCCGCGCCCAGAGGCCAAGCGGAATGCCAAGGTTGTTCTGGGTCGTCGCCCGGTCGAGCGCCCGGCGGCCGTCTCGCATTCACCGGCTCAGCTACGGTTAGCTGAGTGCCATTACGAGGCATCGGTAAGAGAACACGGCGCACTTCGCCTCCTGCATGGCAGGTGCGGAATGGTGTATCCCATTGACACGCACTCATTAGACCCAGTGCACCACCGCCGGATCGGTAGGAGAAATCCCCGGAGCCGACGTCAATGTGAAGCCAACGAAAGCAAATCAGCGCTTTCTATCGTTGTGCGCGCTGCGGACATTGCGCTCACGTCAGACGATCTCGCGGAAATCGACCGCATCGTACCGTGCTCGGACCGCGCAATGACCCTTGGGCCGATCTGTGGATCGACAGCCAGGCCCCCGATCACCTCGACCCGGAGCGTTTCCGCTGCCCGTTCGTGCGCAAGGTCAAGGGGCAGGCCGCATCGCAGCATACAATCGTGCTAGCGCGGCGGCGGCTTCCAGACCCTCGAACCGGCGATAGCCGATCATGCGGCGCACGACGGCGCCATTCTTCTGCTCCACCCAAGCCTGGTCGTTCTTGCGATAGGGGCGGCAGCGCGTGAACTCGATCCACCGTCAAATGTGCGAACCGGCACGCTCCGTCTGATCGCTGCCGAGGGAGCCGACCTGCGCCGTGTTGCTGTCCCCGCCTGCCGGCGAATATCACGCAACGCTCGATCAATCGTCGCCGCGCTCATCGTCAGTAATCTGGTGCGCACCTCCGATTCGAGCTACACATGGCCGTGCCGCTCCATGGCCTCGACGAGGATCGGCTTTAGCGGCTGGAGCCGTTTTCCGCAGATCCGATCGGATGCCTCCCAGACCACGATCAGCGCCTCGCGCACAGCATCATCATAAACCCGGCGTTCCGGCCGTGGTCCATAGCGCCGTGTCACTCGCCCGGCCCGCAACAGACGCGTCGCATGCTTACGGTGAAAGCCGGTTACGGCTGCGAACTCATCCAGCATGCGACCACGCTCAGCCCGGTTCCCCTGAGCATACCGCCCTGCAATTGCTGCCACCAACTCGTCACGCGTCGCCATGCTGATCCGCCTCATCATTAGCCCCGCCGATGAACATCGGTCGGTAGCAAATCAGATGAGGCAACATCGCAGCTTCCGGGAACATTTCAGGCGAGGCAATGCCGTTTCTCATCCTGTTCGCCGCGCGGGAGTTCGCCTCAAAATTAGGACGACGGGAAGCGGGCGGTGCAATAATTGGATCGGTCGTCAAAAGTTGCGAAGAAACGAAATTCTGCATTCGGGTGGCGCGGCTTCAACCGGGTGGATGTGGATACATTGTGAGAAAGCACGAGTTCTCAATGTTTGGGACGAGACAGCGCACGACATAACGATATTTTGTTCGCCGATGCCGAGTGAAAGGAGCGGCTAAAGCCCGTCTTGACCGGGCTGACAGGAACTCAAGACGGACCCAGATCGAAACGTCGCTATACCCAGACATTGGTCGTTTCGATCCTGCGTCATATTGTCTGAAGGAATCATACTCGCGCGGAAGCGATTGTTACCGGTTTCACAATCACCACCGCCGCAGACGCACGGGGAAGGTTGGCTCGCGGCAACTTTTAGACTTAATGAAACACTGTTAACGATCAATTGTTATTGATTTTTCTCACAATAGGAGTTTTCTTCTAGTCTTCTCTCGCGAGGCGAGGAGCCATTTGGCATGACAAAAGCGATTATGAGTGCCGTGGTAAGCGGGGCGATGGTCTTCGCGGGTACGGCTGCGACCGATGCAACCGATAAGAACGCGATACCGGCCAATCTGCGGGCGCAGTTCGAATTCGATAACGTCGTCTCCACGAGCAACCGGCCCGAAACGGCTCCCAGGGCGTTGATCCGGCCGGCTGCGGCCGGTTCGAATATGGACTTCCAGACCCCGGGGATGACCGCTGCGGTGCGGCCTCTGATCCCGGCAAAGCCGGATTGCGTGCTACCGATTCCCACTAGCACAGAACCGCCAGCCCTTCGGGCAAAGCATTTCGAAATCGGCGACAAGCTGAAGCTGGCTTTCTTCGAGAACGTCGAGGACGTGGAAAGGAACAAGTGGGGCAACGCCGCTGGTACCGGGTTCCAACAGCACCCGGAACTCTCCGGTGATTACTCGGTCCAGGAGGATGGGACGATCTCGGTTCCCGTGCTTGGCATATTCAAAGTCCTTGACCTGACCCTTCAGGAACTACAAGCCCAGATGGCTGTAGCGTTTAACAAGGCTCTTGGGCGCAAGGGCTTTGTCACAATCATGTCGATCGATCGACCGCCCGTTTATGTGCTCGGCCCGATCAAGAACCCGGGCTCGTACACCTATTCGCCGGGCATGACTGTGCTGCATGCGATAACTTTGGCGGGCGGGTTCCCGCGTGCGGATGCCAACGAGCCATGGCAGAAATTGGAGAAGGTTCGTGAGCAGACTAAACGGTATGGCACACTGGAATCACTCTCTGAGCTTCTGACCCGACAGGCTGTGCTCAAGTCGGAGCTAGATCGTGGCAACCCGACCCCACCGCTGCAGCTAATCGAACTGGTGGGTCCGACCAAGGCGGCAGCGATGATTAACGCTGAGGTAGATCGACGGAGCGGGATCGTTGCGTCTCGCATTGCGCAAATGAAATCTATAATAGAGGCTGTAAAGTTCGAACAACAAGCAGTTGATCAGCTTTCGGGCAAGAACCGGTCGTTTGACGCCATGGACGCCAATGTTCAGGCGTTGAAAAGGCATGCCGACGCTCTGAACGAGCTAAACAAGAAGGGGGTAATTGCCAACTATCAGGTGATCGAAGCCAGGACTCGCGTCGCCGATGCGGAACGCAACCAGCAGGATATAGTCGACCAATTGGCCCAAGCCAAAGAACGTCTTGCCATGGCACAACAGAGTCAGGCTACATTGGAGGCCAACACGCGGGGCGAACTCGACACCCAGATCCTTACGCTCAACCAGCAAATCGCCGATGCAGGTCGGGAGAACATGGCCAGCGAGGGTGTTCTGAGCGCATTACAAGTCCAATACACGACTCCCCCGGCCTCGGTTATCACCTATGAGATCGTGCGGCAGACACCAAAGGGTCCGGTCGCCTTTAGCGCGACCGGGATGAGCACGTTGATCCCGGGTGATCTGGTTCAAGTTTCGGCCACCGAGGATAACAGCGATCCGAATTCCCCGGCAGTACCGGGTCAACCACCGAATGGCCGGGCTACGCAACAGGCCACCGCTACTGGCTGCCGCTGATTTTATCAATATTGAATAGCGGAGTGAGCGGGTGTGGATACCCTTCGGATCACGATGGTGGCTGCTCGCTATTATCCCTATCTCGGCGGGACAGAGACGCACATCCACGAAGTCGGCAAGCGGATGGTCGCACTCGGCCATCAGGTCTCCGTAATAACCACCGATCCCGCTGGTACTCTGCCCAAATCTGCAGTCGATAACGGTATCTATGTCACACGGGTCAGGGCATGGCCGAGGAGGCGAGACTATTATTTCTCCCCGAACCTTTATAGAAAAATCTTGCAAGCCGAATGCGACATTATCCATTTTCAGGGTTATCACAACTTCGTGCCGCCGATCGGCATGTTGGCGGCTATTCGAAGGCGTGTCCCATTTGTTTTGACCTTTCACAGTGGGGGTCATTCATCACGGCTCCGCAACGCTATTCGTGGCATGCAAGCATGTTTGTTAAAACCATTGGTCGCACATGCCGGTCGTTTAATCGGGGTCTCTGAATACGAGGCTGAATTCTTCAGTCGCCAGATGGGATTAGACCGCGAACGGTTTGTAGTCGTGCCCAACGGTGCGGCCTTGCCACGGGCGAGTGATCCACTGCCGCCAATCAACCCGCGCCTGATCCTGTCGGTTGGCCGGTTGGAGCATTACAAGGGCCATTATCGGGCTATTGAGGCGTTTCCGACGCTGCTTAAACGGATGCCCGATGCCCGATTACAGATCGTAGGCACCGGTCCCTACGAGACCGAGTTGCGGGCACTGGTCGATCGGCTCAAGCTCGACCATGCCGTCTCGTTCGTTTCGATACCCGCGGCGGAACGGCAACGGCTGACTGATTTGCTGTGCTCGGCGGGATTGGTCGTCCTGTTCAGCGACTATGAGGCCCATCCCGTGGCGATTATCGAGGCACTGTCGGTAAAACGCCCGGTTCTGGTGACCGACACCTCCGGTCTGCGGGAACTTGCCCAGAAAGGTCTGTGCCGGTCGATCCCATTGTCGGCAACTGCCGAAATGATTGGTGACGCGATTGCAGAAGAACTTGCCAAAAAACATCAACCACCGTCAGTAACTCTCCCAAATTGGGACGATTGCACAGTACAGTTACTCCAGACCTACAATGCGGTATTGAGGCGTTACCGGCCCCATCTCACGACGTTACCTGCTTGCCAGTATAGTTGACATGATTTCTACGATATCTGCACAGATTGCGGACCAGTTTCGCATCTTATTAACGCCAATCGACCCGACACTCCGTGGGTATCGAAACGATCCAGTCGTATCGATAAGCATTAGCTGGATCGTTCTACTTTGCCTTGGTGTCGCGGTCGGCTCATTGGTGGTGGTACTCGGTCACTTTGCCGGGCTTCACAGTTCCGCTTATAGCCCAACCATATTCTGGTCTGGGGTTACGCTGATACTGTTGCCGATAATCCGCATCGCCGATTTCAAAGTTGCCCGCAGTGAACGCATTCTGCTACTGATTCTTTTAGGAGAAGCAATACTTTTTCAGAATATTCTTTACGAACCGACAGGATTTGCACAATATGACGAAATGCTGCATTGGATGTCAGCGAATGATATCCTCTATCGGCACAAACTTTTCGTCGACAACTCATTGCTGCCGATCGCCCCATACTATCCGGCGCTTGAGATCGTCGCGACCGCAGTGGCAAATCTAGCCAACTTAACAGTAGTTTCGGCTGGTCATTTAGAACTCAGCGTAATACGGGCAATCTTGATTGTCGGCTTGTTCTTATTTTTTGAGAAATTGTCAGACTCCTCGCGGCTCGCGGCGATTGGCGTGGTCGTCTACATGTGTGCCGCCACCTTTCCGGTTTTTGAATCCGCATTCGCATACGAAAGCCTGGGTTTGCCCCTTTGCGTGCTCATCGGGTTGACCGAGCTACAGATTAACCGGGCATATACTGTTCGGACGCTTATTTTGGTGGGGATGCTATTGGCAACCCTCGCTGTGACGCATCACGTATCTGCCTTCTGGATGGCCGGGTATCTGATTGCATTGATGATAATCGAAACGTTTCGACGGAAAGAACGGAGCCGGCGTTACCATCTGCTACTGATTGGTGTTGTAATCCTTGGTGTGTCGTTCCCAATCGTCTGGATGACCATCAAGGGTAATCCACTAGTGAATTATTTGGGGCCGTTAATTGAAGACGCCTCTTATAGTTTTTACGAGAAAATAAGTGGCCAATCCCCACCCCGTCAAATGTTTGTCGGTGAAGATGGTCAGGCACAACCGATTACGATTCAACTCGCCGCAATTGCTTCAACCTTACTAATCGCGGTGGGGCTAACGACCGGGTTCTTTCGGTCCCTCTGTCTCAGTATCGGAACTCAGAGTCCCGGTTGGCCCCGACTCCTGTCGGTGATGCGACGTGAATGGTTGGACAGCCGGATTATCCTCTTGACGCTGGCCGCATTCGGCTTCCCGATATCGGTGGCCTTGCGCCTATCATCGGCGGCTTGGGAGGTCGGCCATCGCATGAGCACCTTTGTGTTCATCGGCGCGGCTTTTGTTATTGCGGTCAGTATTGTTCATTTTTGGCAAGCACGCCCGAACCGGTGGAACCGTATCAGCGTTAGTGCAGCGATCGTGCTCATGGTGCTTGGCAACATCATGCTTGGTTCGGGCTACCTCGCCATCCACTTACCTTACAAGGTCGGTGCAGATCCCGGCTCGATCGAGCCGATGGGGATCAATACGGCGCGATGGACCAAAGAATGGCTCGGTCCCGGCCAACGGTTCTCAGCCGATCGAGTTAACAAGACCCTTCTTGCCACATATGGGGACCAAGACATCATCTCGGGATTGCAGCACGTTGATATCTCACGCGCGATCTTCACCAAAGAGCTTGATCGCGATGCCCTTTATCCAATTCGGAAGGGCAGAGTCAACTATCTACTAGTGGATCTGCGCCTGACAACTGGACGTGCCGTGCTCGGCGAATATTACCAGAGTTGGGAGCGTTCGGGTGGGCATCCGCCGCCACCCAACTTTATGCTCAAATTTGATCGCGAACCAAACGTGGGCCGTATCTTCGATAATGGTTTTATTGTGATTTATGATTTGAGGCGACTCCATGTTTAACAAGAAGATTGATCTGACTGCTGGGTTTTGGTGGGCAATTCTGCTGCTGCTCACAGTCTTTATTACAGATAACTTTGTCATCCGGCTAATACTTAGCCTGCCATTGATCTGCTTCCTCACCGGTCATACCGTGCTGCGTGCGATCAAACCGGTTCAGACCGCAACGCCACTTGAACATTCGGCACTCGCGGCTGGGCTCAGCATAGCCGTTTGTGTTGGCGGCGGTTTTCTGCTCAACATGATTTCAATGCTGAACCCGATCGGCTGGGCGATTTGGATAATGGTCGTAAATGGCTTCGCCGGGCTGATCGCACTGCGCCAGCCATATAAACCATTTGTGTTGGCCGAACTGCCCAGGATTCGAGTCTGGCATGGGCTCGTTCTCTGTGCCGCAATAGGTGTCACATCCGGTTCGTATCTGCTGGCAGCTTACACGATCGATACATTTCATGAATTCAAATACACAGAGTTCTGGCTAATACCTGAAATTCCCGGCAAGATGGTGATTGGTGTCCAAAGCGGCGAATCCGAACTCGAGGAATACGACATAGAGGTCATCGCTGTCGACTCTACCGACAAAGCACCCGCAGGGCGCGCCAACACGGCCATGATCGCAGCATTTCGTTCGATCGACCTCGCACCGGGCGACCAATGGGTCCGCGAGCTCACGGTCGGCGTGAACCACAAACGGGTGGAAGCAAACCTATATCGGGCGCGGGATCACGCCGTCTATCGAAAAGTCTCGGCGCTAACACCTGGGCCCGCAAAACTGTAGTTACCTATCCTGTGTAGTATACGTATTACTTCATCATTTGGGAGAGTGATTTGCGCATACTGCTGCTCGCACAGTTTTATCTGCCGATTATCGGGGGTGAAGAACGCCATGTGCGCAATCTCGCGACGACTTTAAGTCGGCGCGGTCATACCGTCGGCGTTGCAACCCTTTGGGTCCCCGGTACCTGCGATACCGAAACCACACACGATAATGTCACCATCTACCGGATCAAGGGCTCACTTCAGCGATTGTCGGGGTTGTTTGTAGAACATGAACGCCGACATGCACCGCCTTTCCCGGATCCCGAAGTGGTCGCCGGGTTGCGCCGCATTGTCACACAGTTCAAACCAGATGTCGTGCACGCACATAACTGGCTGGTCAATTCGTTTTTGCCTCTCAAGTCGTGGAGTGGCGCGTCACTCGTTGTGACACTCCACGACTACAGTCTGATCTGTCCAAAGAAAAACCTTATGCATGTCGGCAAAGTCTGTGGTGGCCCGCATATGGCGAAGTGCTGGCATTGCGCCGCGACTCATTATGGAACCATCAAAGGTATAGTAACGGCCCTCAGCATTTTTGCATCCGCACATTTTGCGCGACGAACAGTTGACAAATTCCTAGCTGTCAGTCGTTCGGTAGCTCGACGCAACCGGCTCGCCGAATTTGGCGTCAACCACGAAGTGATTCCGAACTTCATTCCCGACAATGTTGGAGAATTGAACCCGGACATCGAGCCGTGCGTTGGGCAACTACCCGCTGAATATATCCTATTTGTCGGAGATCTGACACGATTGAAAGGTATTCCGGTTCTGCTCGATGCCTATGCGGGTCTCAAGGATGCGCCACCGCTGGTGTTAATCGGGCGACCAATGGATATACCGGACACTCTGCCACCTAATGTTTATCAATTTGGCACATGGTCGCATCAGGCGATCATGTACGCGTGGCACAACTGCCTGTTTGGAGTTGCACCCTCGGCGGGCTTAGATGCATGCCCAACGGTCATAATGGAGGCAATGGCATGTGGCAAACCCGTCGTCTCCACAAATATCGGAGGTGCTCCCGATATTGTGATCGATGGATCAACCGGACTTCTTATTCCGCCCAATGACGCTAGCGCACTGCGCAATGCGCTTGAGAAGTTACTGACAGAGCGCGAAAGCATTGCCCGCATGGGCCAGACCAGCCTGGAACGTATAGCAGAGTTTAAGGCTGGGTCCGTGGTACCCCGGATCGAACATGTCTACCATACCGTGGCTTCAACATGTTCGGTCTAGTCGAACGGCTTCGGGCCGCAACTCAAAAGCATGCCGTCCTCGTGAGGAATTCCGGTGCCATCATTATAGGCAGTGGAACTGGGGCAATTCTTGGTTTTGCGTATTGGTGTTTAGCAGCGCGGTGGTTGTCACCCGAAGTCATCGGTATGGCGTCGGGATTATTATCCCTAATGAGTTTTGTGGGTCTGCTAGGCGACGCCGGTCTTGGAACGCTGCTGGTTGGCGAAATCGTAAAATGGCCCGGTCGTGAACGGGGTCTCATTAGCGCCGTCTGTTTGGTAGCATTCGTATTATCACTCGGCACAGGAATCGGGATCTTGGTGATCTCGGAGCAGGCATTGCATCTGCTCACAAACCAGCCCTTGGTCAATCTGAGCTTAATCCTCGGAATTGGTATTACCGGTCCATGGCTCGTAATCAATCAGGCATGGCTCGGAATGCTGGAAAGTAATCTCCGCATGATATGTCAGATTGTATTCGCGGTATCGAAACTAGGCCTTCTGGCAATAGGAGTAATATGGTGTTCTGGCATCTCGGTCATCCTTGCTGGTTGGGTTACGTCATTAGTGATATCAATAATGACTGGCGAATTGTTGATGCGTCGGCGTAATTACACACTGCTAAATCGGCCTAATTTCAAATTATTATATTTATTGAGGTACAAGGTGGTGCACCACTATCGGCTTGACTTGGGAACGATGGCACCATCGACACTGTTGCCGTATCTGGTTACAGTCCTTCTGTCACCGAGTGCTAACGCGGCGTTCACGATGATTTGGATGGTCTTTGGTGTTGCATCGATCGTCCCATCAACATTGGCAACTGTCCTCTTTCCAGTAATCCAGGCGGAACCACACCATTACCGGAACCGGATGAACGTTTCGCTCGGTGTATCACTGGTATTCGCGTTAGCATTTGGCATCTTTATCTTTGTTTTTTCAAGCGATATTCTCAGAGTGTTCAATCCCGGCTATGCAGTGATCGGCGGTAAGTATCTGCGCATATTAGGGTTCGGTATGATTGGGTCCGTCATCAGATCCCATATTGTCGCCGCCGCCCGGCTCAATAATCGCATGCGCCAAGCGTCGGTATCGATATTTGTGGCTGCGGTGTTCGAACTGATGTCCGTCGTCATTGGTGCGCATTTCGGTGGGCTCGAAGGGCTCGCTTGGGCATGGATGATTGCGACCCTAATCGAGGCAGGGGTGCTCCTGCTGGTCAATCCCGTCTACGGGGAAACCTGCGAGCTAAGACGACCGCACCGTTTATCGAAGAGTGTAGGCAGTAGCTCATGAGTCGAAAACTCACAGTCTCAGTAATAATCTGTGCCTACACGGAGGATAGATGGGAACTGATGCTTCAGTCGGTGGCTTCGGTTCAAGAGCAGACCTTGCAACCCTGCGAGATCATCGTATGCATCGACCACAATGAGAGCCTGTTCCACCGTTGTGCCGCATATTGGGGTGACTTCGGCGCATCGACCCCCCCGATACGGGTGCTTCAGAACAGGTACGGCGGGCACCTGGGGTCGGCCCGAAACACAGCAGCCGAGATAGCTACCGGAGAGATCCTGGCGTTCTTGGATGACGATGCAGTGGCCGACAACGACTGGCTAGCGATTCTCACTGACCCGTACCAGGATGAACGGATCGGAGCCGTTGGCGGACGTCCCATACCGGTTTTCGAGGCTAGCCGACCTTCCTGGTTTCCTGTGCAGTTCGATTGGGTATTCGGATGCGCTTATGACGGTCTTCCGACCAGGCGAGGCGCTCTGGCTCACCTCATAGGAGCAAACATGTCGGTACGGCGGACCCTCCTCGAATGGGTGGGCGGGTTTCACTCCGACAATCACGACGACATGGACATGTGCCATCGCGTGGCGCGAATCATGGGCAGTGAGGCAGTCATCTACGAACCGGCAGCGACCGTACGCCATTTCGTATCCGCCTCACGGCTGACTTGGGCGTACTTCTGGCGGCGCTGCTTCTTCGTCAATAAGGGGAAGGTCGCGACCTTTGCCCAGATGGGCGACGCCGCCACGCTGGGTGCAGAGACCCGCTTCGTCTGGTACGCATTGACCACGGGCGTACTGCGGGAAATTTCACAAGCGGCCAAGGGTGATACCCACGGGCTGGCCCGGTCTGCGGCAATCATCGCTGGTGTGGGGCTGGCCGCAGCGGGCCACGTGGCCGGTCGGATCGAGCCATTTTGTGTCGGCCCGCGCCAAGCAACCAAGCTCAGCGCAGCCGGTGCCCGGTATTGGACACAGACGCGCAAACCCAGTGGGAAGTAGATGCCGTCTTCGATAATCATTGGTTCGGGTCCGGCAGCGGCCGCCGCCGTGTTGGCGCTGTCTGAGAAGCCGGATGAGAAGATAACCGTCTTCGATCCGGGCACCTTGCTGGACGCGGAGACGCAGGAGGTAATCTCCAGGCTGGCCAAACTGCGCGTCGATGACTGGAATGAGGGGGATGTACGCCGGATCAGCTTGCAACCCAAGCAGGTTCAATCCGATTCGCTGCCCGAAAAGAGAAGTTACGGATCTGATTTTCCGTTTGTCAACAAGGGCCAACTCAACGGCGTTCACTCCGAGGGTAGAGTCAATTCAAGCGTCATCTCAAGCGCCTATGGGGGGTTCAGCAATGTCTGGGGGGGCCAGATCATGCCCTTCAGCGCCGCTACGTTCAAGAGATGGCCGTTCGCCTTCTCGGATATGGAAAAGCACTACCGGACGATCCTGGGCCACATTCCTTTCGCTGGCGAATCCGACGATCTCGAAGAACGGTTCCCGCTCATCGGATCTCCGGACCCGCTTCCGCCGCTGGCACCACGGACGCAGATGGTCCTAGCCAATTATGACCGGCACCGCGATCGTATCCGTTCCGCGGGAATAACGATAGGCCGCGCCCGACTCGCCTTCTCCGCGCCCAAATGCCAACCGTGCAGCCTATGTATGACCGGGTGCCCGCGGTCGCTAATCTTTTCGGCCTCGCACAGCTTCGACCACTTCAGGCGCAGCGGGAGGATCGACTACTACAGCGGACTGCTCGCGGTGCGAGTCGACCAGGAAGCCGACACGGCCGTAGTGAAGGCAAGAGATCTGGCCACTGGCCAGATCCAGCGATTCACAGCCGATCGAGTCTTCGTTGGCTGCGGAGCAATCGGGACCACCCGGCTGATTCTAGGTTCGCTCGGATCGGACCAGCCGGCACATCTTTCGGAATCGGCTCAGTTT
>Ga0306920_100011774_pt1 | contig 11846 bp, 9 predicted proteins | sample flu12Cox44000170_FD_204666 | JGI IMG/M metagenome (GOLD analysis project Ga0306920, IMG submission 204666) | Lab enrichment of tropical soil microbial communities from Luquillo Experimental Forest, Puerto Rico - flux4day.12C.oxic.44.000.170 (v2)... | ecosystem: Environmental > Terrestrial >...
ACTGCCTCCGCTTCCGTTTCATCTGCCTCCCTCCCAGAGGCAGCGAATTTTACACCTTAGAGGCCTGTCCGAATTTTGGGGACCACTTCATCCGGCTGCCATCCCGGCAACGTCCTCCCCAAGTACGCCACCACCCGTCAAGCCACTACAGGTCATTTACAAGGTCGATGCCCTCCTGCCTTCGTTGCTCAGCCAACCAAACACAGTGATACACCTTCACGGCTCGTTACGCGATCCTTCCGGGATGATCCTGTCCACCTGGGACTACGTCCGGCATTATGCCAACGATCGCCTATCAGGTGACCCCAACACAGAAAACCGGGTTCTCACGTTCCTGGAGTACCTTTTCCATCACAAGACGGTTCTCTTCGTCGGGTACGGGCTCGAAGAATTGGAAATTCTCGAATATGTGATCGAGAAGGCCAGACCGCCTGAGGGTAATGCTGCTCCTGAGGCTAGGCATTACATCCTGCAGGGTTTCTTCTCCCACGAAGAAACGCTTCTGCGAAGCATGAAGTCGTACTATCTAGGGGAATGCGGGATTCAACTCACACCCTTTCTTCGTGATGAAAAGGATTGGGAACAGCTGCTCGATGTCCTGGAATACTTCGCGAAAACAATTCCCGCATCGGCGCCGTACATCTTGCAGAAAGAACAAGAGATGGAAGATTTGCTAAATGGCTAAGCTAACCGCAAAACAAGAATCTTTTGTGACCATGATGACGGATAGCGAAGAGCTCGCCCGCCATGGGTTTGAACTGTTGCTCAAACGCTCAGATTACGAACAATTTTTCGATCCCTTGCAAGCTGCAGGTTTATTCGATCCAAAAAGCAATCCCGCCCCAGTCCCTGCCGAAGAAGAAGGCTACGTGCGTGTTCCGTACTGGTCCGCACTCGATTATCTAACCGCGGTGGCCAAGTTGTCCGGGGAACGAAACGACCTAGAGTTGGCGCACAAGGTTATGACAGTGCTTCGTTCAGTCATGAACTGGCGAGACTCCGGAGGGCAGCCGCGTGACAACTACCACACTGCATATCGGTTCGCAGGCATTCTGGCCTTGGCTCCTATGAGTGCCGTCACAAATGCCGATCTCGAGTTCATTCCGTTGTGGCTGGGCAGCCGCTTCGATCGAATGCTCACCAGCAGGACCCTTACCGATGAGGTGCTCGCTCGGTTTCTTGCAAGTTCCTCGGCCCACGATCTGAATAAGGCGGTCATCGTCCTTCGGCACTGCACGGCTGTGAGGTGGCCAGACGGGAAGGAATCCGAACCTGGCCAAGGCAAGCCAGTCATGGCCATGGATGATTTCTGGATGCAAAAGCTGATCCGGGATCATGCTCGAACATTAGGTCAAAAAATCGGCCCTGACACTGCCCAGGTTTTTGTGGAACGCGTTCGAGAAATATTCGGTCCTCGAAAACTCCCGAGTGAAACCTACCGCCCGGCGATCGATGACAATTTTCAAAATCACGCCTGGTTCGTAGCGGAGAACGCTTCCGTCGAGGGCCTGCGAGACGTGCTGCTCGGTTGGTGTGAGCGCGACTCGCCGGCCGCGAAAGCTTTTGTTCACAGTTTACTGAGCGATGAGTTAGAGATTCTGCGCCGCATTGGTATTTATGTCCTAGGACAGCAGATGCTCGAATGGGAGGATCTGTTTTCTAAGGTACTCAGCCCTGCTCTCTTCGATTCCGGGCATCTTCATGAACTCTACAACCTACTAAGTGCGCATTTCCCGGAATTCAACGACGCGCTACAGGTTGAAACAATCAAGATGATTCGTCAAATTCCTCCGCCATCACAAGGAACTGACTCGCCTCGTATGCTTAAACGAATTCAACTGCGATGGCTATCGGCGGTTGCGGGGAAGGGTTACGCCCGGGCCGATCAATTATTTGAGAAATTGCAATCCGAGGTGGGCCCTCCTCCCGAACATCCAGACTTCGATTCTTACATGCAAACGTGGGTGGGACCCGGCGCCACGCCATTCTCCGCGTCAGAGCTCGTCGCGCTTGCCGCGGCCCACACCATAGTGGACAAACTTAATGCTTTTGAGGTGCGCGATATTTGGCCCGGCTCGACCATGCAGGGCTTAGCGACCACGCTCGAGCAGGCATCACGTATGGCGCCTGAGCCGTTTCTTCAAGTCTTACCCGACTTCGTTCATGCGAAGCGAGATTTTCAATACGGCGTGATTTCTGGTCTAAAACAAGCTTGGGGTACACCCGACCCCCAAATACAGAAAACCCCGGATTGGGTTTTGGGATGGGAACGACTCATATCATTCTTCGAGCGACTCCTTGCGGACCCAGGATTTCTGCAGCAGCTGGCTGCCGGTGACCTCGCGACCAATTCGGTTGCCACGACGATCGCCGATTGCTTGCAGGAGGGCACGCGGAATGATGCTCGCGCGTTCGACCAGCGGCTGCTCGGGCGCACCCGCGCCTTGATCGAAGCCCTGCTGGCAAGTGTCAAAGGGGCGAGTGAGCCACCGGACGACCCGATGATGCACACCCTCAACTCACCAAAGGGCAGGGTTGTTGAAGCCCTATTTAGCCAAGCGCTGCGCGCTTGTCGATTAGAGAACAAGAGCACCGGGTCTCACGCCAAAGCGTGGAACGATGTGCGGCCGCTGTTCGAAACCGAACTTGCCAAGTGCAAAAACGCGAATTTTGAATTCTCCACAGGAGGTGGAGAATACCTTGCCCAGCTCGATTACATGGACTCAAATTGGATCCGAACCAATATCTCGCAAATCTTCCCGGATGAATTCCCTTCCAACAGTCGCTGCGCCCTCGAAGGTTTGGCTTTCACTTCATTTACCCCCTCTGTTTATCGTTTGCTCAGCGAACCTGGGATCATTGATCGGGCTCTGCACTATGAACTTAAAGGGGAAGCCCGAAGAAAACTGATTGAGCGGGTCGCCGCGGCATATCTCTGGGGAGATGAGTCGCTGGATTCAGCTAGGTTCAACTACATATTTAAATTGGGAAACGTCGAAGACCTCGAAACAATAGCGCGGGTGTTTTGGATGGTCCGCGGTGAAAAGCTGTCTGACGAGCAACAGCGGCGCATCATTCAGTATTGGGACCGTTGTCTTAAGTGGAGCCAAACACTCCCACAGCCCCCCGCTGCTTTATTGGCTCAATTAAGCATGTTGAGCTGCTATTTGAATAAGGTCGAAGGTCTGGAAGAGGAGCTCCTTGAAGCCGTGGCCCCTTTCGTTTTTGTAGGACACAACATCTATGAGTTCATCAGCGAACTTCAGAGGCTGGTAGAAACGAGCCCAGACGGGGTCAACGTCGTAGTCCGTAAAATGATTGAAAAGCGCATACCGGACTACGACTACAAGGACCAACTCAAAAAGCTGCTTCTCACGCTCGTCGAGAAAGGCAAAAGGCAGGACGTTATCTCATATACTGAACGCTTGCGTAGGCTCGCTGGAATGCAGGAGATTTTTGACAGCCTCACTCGCTCAATGCCATAGGGCTCGGTGACGTTTTTTTTGCTGTCGGGAATGATCCTATCTAGGCGACTTTTCCTTATCCGGTTGTTTCAGCACGGCTCAGCATGTTCAGCCGCAGCTGAGGGCGCGCCCCTACAGCTTGTGGCTACCTGAGGTAACCGGATAAGCAGGAGCCGACTAATGGGAAACTGATTGAAAAACATCTGTGTGTGGACAAATGAAATCGACAGCCTGTCGATCAGGACACTTGAGGAATCAAGGAATGGACCCCTCTGATTTCACGACTCACCAATTCCTTTCGATTTCACCTTTAAATTGCTTGGGCGATAGGAATTTGTCTCCAGAGCTTCTTTTGACTTCCCCTTTGTACGCCACCTCATAACTGACCGAACTTCCGCCCTTGGACGAAAAAGTGATTGCGTAGTCTGGATCTTTGAGCGATTCGTCATCGACAGCGTCGTTCAGAACCAGCAAAAGTTGTTCTCTGGTCTCTAGATCTACTCCGCTGTCGAAGATGACCTTCATTCCCCCCGGCCTTGCAGAGATCCTTCCTGTCTTGAGCTTCTGAAGCGCCTGAGAGAGTGTGGCACCTCTGGGAGCTGTAGCTAAGAGCGCCTCTTTCTCTCTTTGCTTTTGCTCGGCAATTGCTTCTTCCGCCCGTCGATAGGGGGCGCGCGCTGAATCTACAACAGAAAGAAAGTGTGAAACCAGGCGATCTATATCGTTGTCCACGTCAATCAAGGGACGCATCTCAGAGTAAATGACACCGTTGTCGTCAGGATCGTACACTGTCAGCGAGATTGTTTCGCTTTCGAGAAAAACCCTGTTTTCGTGAAATTTCAGAATGATATCCGACCCCTTTTGAACGGAACGAAAGTAAGTATATAGTGGACTGTCAGATATAGCAGTGCGCATTCTCTTGAGTTCAGCCTCTGAGTCGAACTGACGTTCCTTGTTCCATTCCACATCATACAAGTTGACGATGGTCTTCGCCGTACCCAGCAGTTCCTTATTGGCAGCCGTAGCTGAAACCACAGCAAGTAGCGAGGAGGCAATCAAGGCTGGGATTTTTGTCATGCCGTGACCTCTTTGCGAGCTTTCTAGCGACCCACTAATTACGCGCAATCTGAGACGGTGATCGCGCAATAATTTCGGGAACCCCTTTGTAAAGAGAGATGGTGCCTGTAACGCACAACTTTGAAGGTATCTCGCTGAATGCGGGCCGGTCCGATCCCCAAATCACGATGGTGAAAATTTGATGAGGATAGGGTTGATCCAAATTTATGAAAGTGGGTTGTCCTTTTGTAGTGGCAGCGAAATGTTCACTGGCCACTTTCCCACACACAACTACCTTTTCACCGACGTGATCTCGCGCGTCTTCCGCAGTAATTTTATGTTGCGCACAAACGGCATTAGCGCATAGCAGGACTAGAAACAGAGTCAAACCCCTTTTCTGCATAACGCAACTCCTTTCCGGAGCTAATCTCCCCCAAGATATATGGTAAGCAACCCATCAAAGAACGTCAGAGTCATGTGTAATCGGCCGAAGAGTAACGGGGTGAGGGACAGATCCGGTAAGGAATACGCCTGAACAACTTAATAGCGCGGCAAACAATCATTGCGCTGGTGATTCGCATCATAAATGAGAGACTCTGCCCACAAACATCTGTTTGTGGGCACCACAACCGAAGGATTTTGGAACCGCGTAATCAGGTACTTACAATGACTGTAGATCCAGGGTTTTTGGGCAAGCACGCGGAGTCATTTTCTTCCGGACCTCATTCGGTGTACGAATAGCGCGGATTCCGCCCAAGTGGATTACTTCGGAGTGGCCCGTGATACGGCCAGAATCAACTCGGACCTCGTTGTGGAGATTAGTAGCGCAAGCGTTCTGCATTCCTCGATGCCGAAATATTTCGACAGCTTCCGGCGTATCTCGGGCTAGACCGTCTACACTAGGCCCCATACAGCAATGGGAGGGAACATGCGCTCAACTCAGAACCCTGGGAGAATCGCCGGACTCTGGTATCTGCTCCTTATCGCTATCGGCCCGCTATTCCTGATCTATATTCCCAACAAACTGTTCGTGCATGGCAACGCGACTGCCACGGTCAACAACATCGCGGCTCATGAGCGGCTCTTCCGCGTCGGCATCCTTGCCGAACTGGTTGGCGGGGTCGTCCTGATCTTCCTCGTGCTGGCCTTCTACCGGTTGTTTCAGGGCGTTGACCGGTATCTCGCCGTGCTCGTCGTAATCCTAGGTGGTGTGCTGCCCGCGGTCATCTACTTCGTTAACGTAGTGAATAAGTTTGGCGTCCTGATGGTCGCGGGGGGCGCCGATTTCTTGTCCGTGTTCGACAAACCTCAGCGAGACGCGCTGGCCATGGTGTTCCTGCGTTTGCACGGCTATCAAATCGACGCCTCGCTCGTCCTTGCAGGTGCTTGGCTTTTTCCGTTGGCGACGCTGGTATACCGCTCGCGTTTTCTGCCGCGGTTCCTGGGAGTTTGGCTCGCCATCGGCGGCTTCGGCTGGTTGATTTTGAGCTTTACGGCAGTACTCGCGCCGCAATATCAAGACAAACTTTTTTCTGTCTTTCAACCCGCCTTCTTCGGGGAGATCGCCCTCACACTGTGGCTCGTGATCAAAGGCGCCAGGCCCCCGGCACTGGACGGCGCAGCCTCATTGTCGGCGGCCGATTAGACATGGATTCTGTTCGACAACTCCGGCGTCACGAGTCGTGTAACCGCTCGCTAGGTGTCTCCACAGCCACCTTGGGGGCGCGGGAGAGACTCTGCTTCGTATGCGTAGCTTCCGTGAACTCACCGTGGCGCTCACAGCACGGGCTCATGTCGTTTCGCGGATTGTCGGCAACTGCGGAAACTGAGATCACGATGCCCGCCAACTTCCGTGTAGCTCGTCATCCGCTCGCAATCGCGGAGTTCACCAGCCAAAGCAGGTGGAATGATACGACAGAAGGGTTGTTTTGTTATCGCCTCCTGTGTTTACCTTACGCCAGGACCATTTTGAGGAGCTAGCAGAGATGCAACTCTTTCAGAGTTCCGGCAATGGGCTACGCTATGCTACCCTTGGTCTTCTACTGCTTGTCCTAGCTGCCGAGTTGGGATTTTTCGCGCGTCGACAATCACAAACAATTGACGAAGCAGACCATATCCACGCAGGATATCGTTATTGGCAATGCGGCGATTTCGGAGTCAATCCTGAGCATCCACCTTTTGCGAAACTTGTTGACGCCCTGCCGCTGGTCTTCGACCGCCCGAAAAATCCAGGCCCGGCCTGCGCATCGTACGAAACAGGAACATCAGCCGATTTCGCGCATGGACATGATTTTCTGTATTCGAACGACGCCGGGAAAATCTTAGCTGAGACACGTTCTTTTGCGACATCGTTCACCTTCCTGCTGGCCTTTTTCGTTTTCATCGCGGCGCGCGGAATGCTCGGAGAGGGTGCAGCGCTTTTGGCATTGTTGCTGCTAGTGTTCGAGCCGACAGTGCTCGCACACGGTGCGGAGGTGACCACGGACTTACCCGTGACGTGCTGGTTTTTCGGCGCCGTCTATGCGTTTTATCGTTACACACTTAGCCCAACGACCCTGCGGCTGATTCTTTCCGGATTGGCCACGAGGACTTGCTCTCGTTACCAAGCATTCGGGGGCTGTATTGCTCCCCATCCTATTCCTATTGGCACTGATTGGCACTAACGGATGTCTGGCTTCGGCACTGCGATTCCATGTCAACAGATTCTTCCAGCGGGTCCGTCAAATGGACGCAACTGCTTGTAAAGCGGGGCGGGGCGCTTGTCGCGATTGCCGCCATCGCGATCACGATTCTCTGGGGCTTTTATCTGTTTCGTTATTCAGCGCGGCCTCCAGGGCACGAAATGTCGGATTCACTCACCACCTATATTCAGGATGCCATCCGGTACGGGGGCGTCCACAGTGCCCTGCTCTCGCTGGTGATCCCGCGGTTAGTCCATTTCTTGCCGGAATCCTATTTGTACGGTCTGGCAAACGTTACCATCGCCTCGTCAGGGGGCCGCGCGACGTTTCTCCTGGGCCATCTTTATCCGACTGGCCAATGGTTCTACTTCCCGATCGCGTTCACAATCAAGTGTACGTTGGCGTTTTTGTTGCTGCTTGTCTTGATTGCTGTTGCGACTTCCCAGATGTGGGGCGAGAAAAAACGTGAGACCATTTTCCTTTTGTTCCCCGCCGCCGTGTTCCTCGGCCTGAGCCTGACCTCGCATCTCAATATCGGCATTCGCCACATCTTACCGATTTATCCGTTCCTTATTGTGCTGGCGGCAGGCGCAGCGTCCTGGCTGGCACGCCGCAAGCGCGCCTGGATGTGGGCTGTAGCTGCACTTGCGGGGCTTCATTGTGTTTCTTCACTGCGGGCGTTTCCCGACTACCGCTCTTATTCGAACGAGCTCTGGGGCGGTCCGATGCGTACGTTTCACTTTCTCGCGAGCGCGAATGTTGACACCGGGGGCGGGCTCATTGATGAGAGCAACTTTCTCAAACACAACCGTATCAGGGATTGTTGGATCGCTCCCTTTGGCTCGGGTGACCTAGCGTACTACGGCATTTCCTGCAAAGTTTTACCAGCGCTTTCTCCGCGAAAAGGTTCTGCCGTGGTGCCTCGTCCTGTCGAAGGGACCTTGTTGGTTTCCACCTCAGTGATGGCCGGAGCAATGTGGGGTCCGCCAGAGCTAAATCCCTACGGCCCACTCTGGCACGAAAAGCCCTCAGCCAATTTGGGCGGACACACGCTCGTCTTTCAAGGCCGGTTCGACCTGCTTCTGCTTTCCGCAGCAAGCCACTCTATCGAGGCGCAGGGCCTTGCGTCACAGGGACATCTAGACGACGCGTTGGTGGAGGCCCGCATTGCGGTCGAGATGGCACCTCAACAAATGCAGCACATCTCACTCTCGCCCAGGTTTTGACCCGAGCGAAGCAGATTCCTCAAGCGCGCGCGGAATTTGGCGAAGCAATCTGTCTCGCAGAAATGGGAGAAGCCGCGTACTACCGAATATCAATTTTCGCAGCGCGCAAAGGTCTCGCGGCACTCGACTCAGCGCCCTGACGTGTTTAATGGGCACCCGATTTCACCCGAGAAGGATCCCCATAAACGCTGCCAGCATTGGCTGAACCGATCAACTCCCGGTTGGTCGGCCATCCGGAAGTTGGCACGGTTGTTTCCGAGTGGCTCGTCATAGATCCAAGTGAATTGCTTCCGCGTGTTTCCCACCCACAAAGGGCACATAGAAGACTTGTTTGCGTCAGAAATAAGGTAGCTTGGAGAGTCTTAACACATTTCAATAACTCTCTTTCCGTTTAATCTGAGGATCGATCAGTTCTTCTTCTTGCCGTAGCGTTCAGCAAAAAAATCACCCGGATTCCACGCCGGTCTCTCGGTCTTCTGCGCAACAAGATACCCGAGAAGAAAAACGTACCTCGCGTACTTTGCGCCCGATTCGAAATTGAACGGGTAGTTCATATCGTCTTGGGGCTTATGGTACCTAGCCAAGCTCACCGTCGTGATGATTTCCCGTGGGTTGATCTTGGGGTCGCTAGACTTTATACCAGCGCCCGGTAAAACCGAAGGTATGCCCTGCTTCACAAACGAGTACTGATCACTGCGAATGAAAAGCACCAATTCCGGGACCGGATCAGGGCTAACTTCGAGCTTCAACCGGACCGCGGCTTCTTGCGCGGCTGCGCCGAGAGTGGAATGCTCGCTTCCACGGACAACTACGTTCTCGACGGGCCAGAGCAAGGCATTATTACCATCAAGGTTGATATTGGCTACCAAGCGGTCCTTTGCCACAGTCGGGTAATGGGCAAAGTAATCTGAGCCCAGCAATCCCTCTTCCTCTCCTGTCACTGACACAAAAAGGATCGAGCGGCGCGGACGCGGCTTCATCTGGCTATAGGCCCGCGCAATCTCCAACATACTTGCTGATCCGGATGCGTTGTCTAATGCGCCGTTATAGATGTTGTCCCCGTTCACCGGCTCGCCGATACCCAGGTGGTCTAAATGGGCTGAGTAGACGACATACTCATCTCGCAGTTTTGAGTCGCTGCCTTGCAGGCGAGCCACGACATTCGGGCTGAGGATGCTTTCGAGCTTGGATACGATCCTCATCTTAGCTTTCACTGGCAAGGCAAACGACAATGGCTTCCCTTCTTTCGCTGCCGCGTAGATCTCCTCCGGAGACTTTCCGCTGCCTTCGAGTAATCTGGCCGTGGTCTCCATGTTCAGAACCGCGGTCCCGCGCAGTTCCGGAAAATAATCATTCGGGCGCCCCTGCGCATCCAGCCACCGCATATCCGGAAACCCCAGGTCTCTTACGTGATCCTTGAAGGGATAGAACTGCTCGAGGAAAGGACTATCCAGCAAGATCATTCCCACGGCGCCGTGCGCGGTTGCAATCGCCGCCTTTACTTCGTCCGCGCTGTAATGCGCTCGCATAGTGGATTCGAATTGCGGCGGGGCTCCAAACAGATAGGCTACGACTTTTCCTTTCGCTTCTACGCCCGCATAGTCGTCATAACTCTGCTCGGGTGCGGTAACTCCAAACCCCACGTAAATCAGCGGAGCTTCCACGGAAGTCTCCGGTCGGCCTGGATCTGCTTCCGCGATAAAGTCCCGACGGAAGACCAGCGCGTGCTCTTTTCCATCTTGCAGAATGCTCAATGTTGTGCGTGCTTCGTCTGGCTGCATTGAACGCAGAGGCACGTTCTGCAAGTACGTTCCGTTCTCCCCAGCGGGTTCGAGCCCCATCGCTTCGAATTCCGATGCCATGAACTTTGCGGCAATTTCATGGCCCCGGGTTCCTGTTCCGCGGCCCTCAAGCAGGTCATCTGCCAGAAACCGCATATCTGCGCGAATGGCTTCCGGCCGAATCGTCATCGAGGCCTCGTCCGCCGCGTCGTTGCCGGCGCGAACCGTGGGCATTCCACGCAGCGAGGCGATAACAATCAGTGCGCTTATCGAAAGTGCTAAACACCTCCCCACGTAGGACTCCTTCATGGCGACACCGTCCTTCTCAGAAAGCGTTGGAACAGCAGGCAACCATAGTATTGGTAGAAGCGCAGGTTAACACGCTGCTGGCTTCATACCCTACCTGCCCGTGGTCTAGGTTTCCCTGTGTCAGGGCATAGGACGAAGATTCGGGACGAATGGTCGGCAACTCCGGAAGCTATTCGGGCCACGTGGAGCAAAAATCGGCTTTTCATCTTAGTGACCTCGCGCGATGGGCCGGTAAGTCCACCAATCGGAAACGAGACCACGCAATGATCGTACGAACTGCCAAAAAACCCTCTCTTTGACCGTTTTCCAATTGATTGATTCTACGCGGGCAAATTCTTCAGGTAGTGCCCGCCCAGAAACAGTTGTTTCTGGGCAACCGCGGATGGTCGAAGAGAAAGAGAAGACTGCGTTGGATTTGACTCTTCCTATGACAAAAATATGAGAAAGGAGGAGCCGATGACAAAGGTCAACTGGAAGGGCATGTACCCGCCCGATCACCCGATCTACAAGGAAGGCTGGAGTATCGCTATCCAACCTCCCAAGGAAAAGGAAAAGCCGGCGCCGCGCCCTCGGCCGAAAAAGCCGCAGGGTAAGGAAGTAAGCCCGAGGCCTTGATCCCGACAAGGCCTCACCTGATGCCGCCCCTCCTCATCCCCAAGTCCGCAAGTGAACACCGTTGGCTAGTACGAACTTTACCGATAACCGGACTTACCAAGCACTGACTTCGCATTTCTTGGCTGCCCATACCTTCCCATGGTATATACACTCCGCCGCTATTCGTGGGCACCACCGCCCGGTTTGAACCCACCAATTTACGTCACGGAGGACCCATCATGCCGAAATTCGACATTACGAAACTCAATGTCGCGATTGACAAACTGCTGGAGACGACTACCAATCCAAGACACCGATTCTTGCTCATGGCCTATAGCCGACATCGCTATTTGGAGGTTGCAGGTCGCTACGAGGAGATTTTTGCGCCAGAGATGATGACCATGGACCCGGTTTATCATTTCCATCAGGCTGGCGCTGAAATGGTGGCGAGGGGACAAGACCAAGTGAAGGGCCTGTATCGAATGTGGGCAGAAACGAACCAGAGCATCTTTTTTGTTGAGCACGAAGAAGTGGCGGTGGCCGACCATTTCATAGCATCTGTGGTGACTTCTTACCAACAAGTCTCGGGAAAGTCACTTAAGCAAGGAAAGTTCTTGTCTCATCTTCCTAGCGGCATTGCTCACAAACTTTTGGAGAAAGCACTAAGCCAGAAAGAGCACAAAGCTGACGATCACGATATGTTCCTTTACCGGACACCGGGGATGCAGATGATAT
>Ga0306920_100011775_pt1 | contig 11846 bp, 12 predicted proteins | sample flu12Cox44000170_FD_204666 | JGI IMG/M metagenome (GOLD analysis project Ga0306920, IMG submission 204666) | Lab enrichment of tropical soil microbial communities from Luquillo Experimental Forest, Puerto Rico - flux4day.12C.oxic.44.000.170 (v2)... | ecosystem: Environmental > Terrestrial >...
CAAGCCGCAAGTTTCGGCTCTGACAAAGGTAGGCGCAAAACTTTGCGGTATCCTGCCAGCTGCATCCCCCTTCGTTGAGCTTCCAATCGATTTGTTCGCCGCGGTTAGGATACGTGCGCGCCATTTCGATGCAGCGTTTTAGCGCGTCGCGGTCGACGTCACTCAGCTTCGTCATGCGCTTCGAGCTCCGCTTGCTCGTAATACGACACTGCCGGCCGCACCCTTCGGGGATTGTTAGGCTGACGCGACTGCGGGGACAACCTTAGTCGCAGCGCGAGATCCTTCATGGTCCTGGTGCCCTCGCGCCAGCTCATCATCCAGCGCCCGTTAGGCGGGTTCTCACGCAGCGCCTCTTTGATGGCGAGCTCGGCGAGCGCCGCTGCCTCGCAGAACTGGCAAAGCATGCTGAGGTCGGAGTCTCGGAAATGGTCGGGCTTCTCGCAAAGAACGATGCGCGCAAACTCGACTTTCGCTGCCTCCGACAAGCCGGGCGGCGGGTGTAGTCGCTTTGGACCTGGGATCGGGAAGACCCGCGCGTCGGCAGCTTTTCGCGGCATGGAAAGACCTCTGGAATCGCCAGTCTAAATCGTCGCGAACACGGGCGAAATGATATTCTCGAAGGCAAAAAGCCCGAAAAACCGCACGGATTCCTGTCAATAAATCAATGGGCTGCGGAATGCCAGCGGAGTGCTGTAAATTAGTGGGACAAAAGACTTTTCGATAGGTAGTAGAACGTGCACGCCGCCGCGTCCCCAAGGATTGGGTCGCGCCAGGAAAAAGCGAGGCCCCCCCAATGACTTAGCGGGAATTGGTTTCAGAGGTTTGGGCCATGCTCCTAGGCATAGAATAATCTTTTCGCTTTTGACTGCAATGGCTTAGCAGTAATGGCTGTGGACCGAATCGAGAACGCGCAAGGACAAGGTCGAAGCCCTTGTGCCATCGAGCGAATTGGGTTTGAGCCGATCGCCGTATAACCGCGCGAAGGTTGCGATCGAGCGGGCATGCATCCTGCAATCAAAGGGGCAACCACGCGACACTTCGGACAGCGCCACCCGATCTTGACCCCTTTCGAAGGGGTGAAATCGACGGGTCCGCGGGAGCACAACTCTAGATTTTGGTCGCATTAAATCATTTGGTCGCAGGGCCTCTCTCTAAAAAACTGCCCTCATTCGCAAGAGTCAATTTTCAAAACAAATTATATAATAATATCAATAACTTAATATTCTTCTGCTCCGTCGATTTTTTCACGAAGAGGGTGGCCCGCCTCGGCGACCAAATTCCCGGTGGGCGCCGCGCGCGACCCCCATTTCAACTGTTAGGTTGTAGTCCGGGCGCGCGTTATGTTCCTTCGACCTCGATGGTCCATTCCGGGTCTTTCAAACGGCAAACCACGTCTTGCCCGGACGGCCGCGACCGGAGGGGTGCGTCTGCATCGCGTGCCGCACCTTGCCCGCGGCTTCGAGCTTCTTCAGCGCCTCGCGGATATCGAGCGCGCGCACGTGGCCTCCGAATGTGTCGTGGATGATGTCGCGCTGGATCATGCCGCTGGGGCGGATGTCGTTCAGCTCCTGAACGATCGTATCGGCGATGTGGTCGGTGCTCAGCTCGTTGAAGATGTAGCGCGCCGACGCCTCGCAGAACTGCCACAACGCCCGCGCTGCCTCGATGTGCGGCGCCTGGATCTGCGGCGAGCTGTCGAGCAGCGCGTAGAGCAGGGACAGGCGCAACGTCTGCGTCGCCGCGCGCGCCGTCAAATGGTCGATCAACCCGGACGTCGGCGGGGTCGCCTCGGTGGCGTTATAAATCGCCGCCCACACCGGCTTGGCCTCCTCGGCGATGGTGACGGATCCGAACGTCTTCGCGGTTTCGACCGCCGCGCGCGTCTCCGCGCCCAGACTGGTGAGAACGATGGGATCGAAGTTGCCGCCAAACGGCAGGAGCTTGCTGCGGTCGGTGCAGCTGTAGAGGATGCGGTTGCCGAAGCCGTCGCTGATCGACAGCTTGTCGAGGCGCTGGCGCAGCTCGTCGAGCGTGATGTGAGCGATCAGCGAGATGCACGGCTTGGTCGCCACCGACTGCTTGTGCTTGGTCCGCGTCGCCAAGACCGGCGGGTAGCAGTCCCAAGCCTCGCGCAATACGCGGCTGACGATGTTGGTCTCCTGCTTCATCTTGTTGAGTGCGGACGAGAACTCGCGCTCGTCGAGGAGCAGGCGCTTGTCGGCGACGCCGGGGTCAACGGTCACCAGCGTTCCGGCCTTTTTGTCCCACTCTTGGCGTATGTCGCGCACCATCTCGATGATGCCTTCGCCCGAGCTGATGCCGCTTTTGACGTTTTCGAGCGTCCAGGTGAGATCGACGTGTTCCATGACGACACGGACGTCCTGCCCCGAGGTGCCCTTGCGCGAGCGTGCCGTGCGACCGGCGATCAGCACGAAGATGTTCGGATGGTGGTCGGCGTTCGCCAGCCGAACGAACGCATCGCGCCCGACCATGTTGCCAACGCTCGCGAGGTACTGCAGCAGCAGGGCCGCCGGATCGGCTTCGGTCTCCGGCAAGAGCGTGTCCACCACCTTGCCGGCGAGACCGTAATAGGCGGCGCGATCGAGTACCGGCCACGTGAGGATCCCGGTCTTGGTCGCGGGTGCCGAAGCCGGCGCAGTGCCGCCGTTCGTCTTGCCGGGCGGCGGATCATCCGGCTCGTACTGCGTCTCAGTCCAGTCGCCGTGATCAATGAATGTTTCCTTCACGGCATCACCAGATCGTTGAAGTCCTTAACGTGCACGGTGCGCAGCCAGCGCGCGCCGCAGCCGGCTTCGACGTAGCGTATGGCGCACATCTTGGCGCCGTTGAGCGCGGCGGGGTCGCCGCGGTCGACCAGCACGCTGATGGCCTTGACGCCGGGCAGGACCGGGAAGCTGGCGATGTCGGCCTTGGGACCCATCGCCCACGCCGGCGAGGTGATCGCGCCGCGGCCCAACGCTGCGAGCACGGTCTCGATGCCCTCGCCGATCGAGAGCTTGTGCGTAGCCGCCGGCCACAGCTTGATCGCGCGCACGCCACCCCAGCGCCCCAGCGTCAGGCGCTTGATTTTCTTGGCCTCCATCGTCAGGCCGATGCGATGGATGCCCGCCGGCTGATTGGTCTCAACGTCGCGGAACAGCGCAACCAGGCACGGGTGCCGTGCGCCGTTGGCGCCAAACGGGCAGCGCGGATGGAACCGCAGCACCTCGCTGACACCGTCAGGCAGGATGGCGAGGTCGAGCTTGCGGGTCTCGGTGAGGTAGCGCTCAGCTAACGTGCCGGCGATCGGCTTGGCTTCGGCCCACAGCTCGTGCGCACGCGCGAGGGTGCCAGTGTCGTCCTCTGCGCTCGCAGCGCGGGCGAGCACCTCGGCGGGAAGCTCACCGATGTCCTCGGCGATCCAGCCATGCGCCTTGCAGCCAAAGCAATGATAGTGCCCGTCATCGTAGAGCTGGCAGCTCGGCGTCTTCTCAATGTGGAACGGGCAAAGGATCTTGCCGCGCTCATACCCCACGATGGCGTCGGTGTAGGCGACGAACCCGTTGATCCCGCCGGCCGCGGCGCTCGGAAGCTCGCCGAACTGCGCGGCGCCTTCCCACGGGAGCGGTGCGGCGACGGAGGTAGCCGGCGCGGCGCTCTCGGTGGCGCGCATCTCGTCCAGGCACGCGAGAACGACATCGTCCTGCGGAGTGTCTTGATCGGCGTCTTCGAGCGGCGGATTGATGGTCTCGGGCGGCAAATTAACGGTCTCGGGCGGCAGATTGATGGTCTCGGGCGAGGTTTCGGGCGGCAAATTGATGGTCTCAGGCGGCGGCGCCGCCGTTTCCGGCGCTTCGAGGTAGAGCGGGCCAACGTGTACCTTGCCGCCGAGCGGCAGGCCCGCGGCCCATGACGGGGCTTCGAGCAGGCACGCGAGCACGTCCTGCGCGGCGATCGTGCCGATCGGCGCCTCGAGCACGATCTCATCGTGGCAATGAAAAATTAGCGCTCCGGGCCAGCGCGCTTCGACGCGGGCGATCGCGGCGGCGAGCAGGTCGCGCGCCGTGGCCTGAACAACGTTCTCCACGAGAGTCCCGTGCCACGCTCGCACGCGCTTCCACTTTCCGCGCGCGTTGTCCATGAACTCGATGTCGGCGCCGGCGTTGGCGAACTTCTCGTTCGCGGCCAGGCGCGCGCCGGGGTAGTTGATCACCCGGCCGCTCGGCAGCTCGATGATCAGATCGGTGCCGTCGAAGGCGGTCACGATCGACGGCCGCGGCGCCGGCATGACCCGAATGGTCTCCCCGGTCTCGATCGACAGCCGCGCGGCCCGCATCAGGCGGTACCAGAAATCGACGATCCGCTGGTGCGCCATGCGCCAATTGTGCAGTCGCTGCGGGTGTCCTCGTCGCCGGCGATCTTGCGCCAAGCACCGAGCGCGCCGCCGAACCCACAAGCCAATTCGGCGCACTTTCCTGATTGCCGCTCGGCCTTGGTGATGGCGAGCACGGCTTTGTTCAGCATCTGCGCGGCGATCTGCCGATAGGGGTGTAAGGTTTCATCGCCGGTGGCGTCGTACTTGCGGAAGGCTTGGAGCTTCCAAACCTCGTTGGCGTACCAGGCGGGGATGCGCGACTCGATGGCGCTCAGGTCGGCGCAGATCAGCTCGTTCCCGGGAGCCGCGCACAGCGCCGCGCGCGCTAATTGCGAGGTCACCCGCAGCGGGTCGCCGTGGCGCGCCAGCGTTTCGCGGTCTCCTGCAAGTACAGCGGCAACCAGGGCTGCCGGATGCTCAGCGTCATTGCGGGGTAGGTTGTGAAGCTGCGCGCCAGGTGAAGACCACCGCCCGGTGGCGCTGCCGTGATACCGGAGCGCACCGCGGATGCGACGCGCCTCGCCTGTGTGGTCGAGCAGCCGGCTAGCCGTCCCTCCGATAGTGGACGTGTTGCGCTGTCGCAGTTCCAGCAATTCACCTGCAGGACCTTCGGGCTGGTGCGCGCGCGCCGCAGCGACCGAACGCTTCTGCAGGGACTTGAGATTATGGCCCAAGGCGTTGATCGCCTTTCGGAGTTTTATGGGCTGGTTGACGCTGGTAACGGTACCGCCGGTCAGCTCGGCAATGCGGAGATTAGCAGCGTCAAGTTCGGCGCCCGCAAGCGTCATCACGGCCGTCAAAAACGGCACGTTGGCGCCGATGCCGCGGTCGTTGATTGCAGCATCGAGTAAGAGCTGTTCGCGCTCCTCCGACGGGAGCGGGCGCAGCCGCGGGTGATTGTAGGCCGCGCGCGTCATCGCGACGTCGGAGCGGCAGCGCTGCCACAGCAGCTCGAGGTCGCGCTCGCGCGTGGCCGGGTCCTTGTATTCGTGCATCCGCGCGAGCCGCAGCATGGCGCGCCGGGCCGTGAGGTCTTTGCGATAGGGCAGACCGAGCGCCTCCGCGCGCAAACCCAATTCGGGCGGAAACGCGCTCGCCAGCGCCTTCCGCTGCGCGCAGTCCTGCTGCTCGAGCGTGAGCGGCGCGAAGCCGTGTTGCAGGACCAGCTTGTGTTTGAGGATCAGGCGCTCAAAGGTCCAGTTGTCCGACACGAACGTGTGCGAGGTGGGAGCGGCGAACACCGCCGGCACCGGGTCGTCGGGCCGCCACGTTTGCACCTCGCTGTCGTCGATGGCAAAGCACACGAAGAACACGCCGGTGTTCGGGTCGGCGGCGTAGACGTGCGCGCCGCAGTCCTTGAGCTTGCAGCGTGAGAAGGTCTCGACGTCCCAATATACGATGGACATCGTCGCACTCGTTTAAAGGGGAACCGCTTCCGAATGCCGCCCCGCCTCTCTTAGAGGCGGCATTGAGCAGCGGTTTGGGCCGCTGATTAGTATTCGATCGAGTCGCCCGTGATCTGCTTCGCCGTCGGAACGATGTTGGGCAGCAGCTTGAAACCGCCGTCACCAAAGGTGCCGAAGCCCTTGATCACCAGATGCGGGCGCTCACGCCCACCGTACTGCGTGGGCATGAAGGTGTGCGTGAACTCGACCTGCGCGTAGCACGGGAGACCCGTGAACTTGCGCTTGAGCAGCGTCTGCTCCATCAGCTGACGGACGCAGATGCAGGCGCCAACCGTCGAGGTGGGCGACGGCCACCAGTAGGCGGCCATCGTGTCGGGATTGACAAACCGAACGACGTGCTCGCCCTGCCACGGTCCGACCATCTTGCCGAACTTCTCGAACCACTCGCCCTTGCAGGCTCCGGCACCCTGGCAGGTCTTGCTGCAGGCTGCGTCGCCGCACTTGCAAGCTTCGTTCAGCGCGAAGATGTCCGGCCACCGTTCGTTTGGCGCGAGCGTGATGGTCTCGAGCGGAGGCCCGGACTCGGGGCTCCACTTCTGCACCCGATTGACAACGTCAAGCGCGACCGCGCTGTGGATCTCGGCCCCATTGGCGTCGACCCACTTTGCCGTGTGGATGTCGAACTTGATCTTGGTCGCGCCCGGAAACCCCGAGCCGCTACCACCGCCGTCACCGTCGCCACCTCCGTCACGCAGAGGCTCACTGTAACCACCGGAGAACCCGTCGAGGTCGACCGGTGCCTTCTTTGCAACTTCACTTGCGCTACTCATGGTACTGCCTCACTACTTGCCCGGTTTTATTCGGCCAGAGCCGGGCGTTGGCCATTTCTCCCGCCTTGCGGCGGGGAGACTCGAATCCGGTAACCGCCGCCTTGGCTGCGCACCACGATCCCGTGGGGCGCGAGCAGCTGGTTGAGTTGACTCACGTGCACGTGCAGCACCTTGCGATCTTCGGGACCACCGTTCGGATCGTCGGCCCACACGAGACACCGCAGCTCCTCAGCGCTGATGTCCGGGTGTGATTGCACGGTCTCCAGAATGCGCTGCTTGATTGGCGGTAAGCGCAGCCCCGTCGGCGGAATCGGCTGACCGCAGTGCGAGCAAATGTTGGCTTGCGGTTGCGTATGCGTCAGCATGTCAACCTCCCACAGCCGTCAGCCGCGGGCGCATCGGAACTGCCGCTTGATTGTGCCAGCGGGTGACGAGCGCCCCAGCAATGCCGCACCGATGCAATCGCAACACGGCTTCATCACCGAAAGCTGCGAGGATCGGTGGGGCGCCACTATTCGCGGGCTGTTTGGTGCCGTCTGGCCGACAGAACTTGATCCGGTCCGCCATGAACAGGATCGCCGCCGCGTGCTGCCAAATGGGCTCGAACCACTCCGCCTCGGTGCGCGCATGCAGGAGGACGATGATGTTGCCGTGTTCGGCAGCCTTGGCGATCCACCGGCCGACGATGTAGCGATCGAACGGCGGGTTCAAAAAGCCAAACCAGGCGCGCGGCCATTCGCGCGTCAAACCATCCGTCGTCCAGTTGATTTCGGCGCAGGGCCACGGCCGCACAACCGCCGCTGCCGGATCGAACTTGAACGGGCCGAGTCGGTCGATGAGATCCTTCGGCGTGATATGGTCTTGACTCAACCCAACCGTTCGCTGGTGACTGCCGAGGGTCATGGCGCGCCCCCGGTGTGGGCTTGGGCGATGGCCTTGGCCTCGTCGAGCGTGTCGGCGAAGCCGAGCTGCTGACGCTCCTTGCTCTTCTTCTCGCAGTAGTCGACAGCCCAGCAGTGCAAAACTGGTGAGAGAATGTAGCGGCCGCCGTTCGGCGCTTGTTTCGTGAATTCGGCCTTGCGCGCGTTCTCTTTCCAGCTCGGCGTTGCTGTTGTGTTTTCTTCAGATTTGAGCTGCTGCTTGAGTTGCCGTTGCTCCTCGCGGTGCCGCACCTCCTCGTGAAGCTGTGTCCACCACGGATCGCCCCTGAAGCATCGAAGGTTTGGATCGTAGTTTGGATGATCGCCCACGAAGCGCATCGTCGTGGGATAGGGCCAACGCAGATGTCCGTAGCTGGGCTTGTACTTCAGCCGATATTTCGGGTCGTAGCTTGCGCTGTAAGGCTTGCCGACCGCGTTCAGGCCGAGCGGTTTCTCGACGCGATGACGTGGCATGAGCGGCTTCCCGTTTGATCTGTTTGTCCGCAAAGCGCCTGCCTCTCGATGAAGAAGGCGCCACCCGCAAGTACGCCAACAACTCGATGCAGGTGGCGCCGCCGCGCGAGTGGCTGCGCGGTTTAGGCAATCCTTCGTCCGCCTTACGAAAGCCGCGCCCCCACATGCGCGGCTTCGGTGAGACGGACACGGCCCGCATTCGCGCGGGCCGGTCCGGTTACGCTTTACGCTCTACTTGGCCGCTTCCGCCGACACGTCGGCTTCCGCGAGCGCCGGCGCGATCACGGCATCAAACAAGCTCTCGGTGCCGACCGTGTGCCCGAACGCGACCTTGTTGGCGGCCGTGGCTGCCGCATAGGCCTTGAGCAGCTTGGCCAAGCCCTCGACCTGCGCCGCCGCGACCAGCACCGGCACCTTGCCCTCCAGCACGCTGGTGAGCAGGACGCTGTCGTTGCTCGCGATGATCGTGAGCATGGCGGCGATGTAGTTGTGATTGGAACCGGTCCAGTCCGCCGCCTCGGCGGGGGACATGTCCTGCTCCGACACCAAGCGCGCTCCAGAGAGAGCGCGCATCGCCGCCAGCCGGCAGCCGCCGCGAAAGCGGGGGTGGCGGTGATAGTGGCGACCGTTCCCGTTCTTGCCGTTGGCGGGGGACGGAACGCGCTTGAATTCCGTCGTCGAGGTCTTTAATAGGTCTTGCAGACGTTGCAGCATGGGATCCTCCATTTGCTGCCATCAGGACCGGGTTTCGTGTGGCTTCGAACACCAAACTCGACGAAGCCCGGTCCCTCCTTCCTCGATGTCACCCTCACTTCCTCACTTCCCATCTCGGCGCCGGTGACGGTGCGCCGAAACGATTCGCGTGCAGCTACTCGGCCGGCAGCTGGAACGGGCGCGGGAAGGTGCCCTTCTTCAGCAGCTTGGTCAGGTGTTGACGGGTGTACTTGATGCCCTTCGCGCGCAGATCCTTCTGGGTCAGAAGGCGGCGGGGCTCTTTGCTAATCTGAGCTTCGTTGACGGCGGGGCGCCAGTCTTCGCCACGGGCCACGGCGCTGAGATACGCATCGATCGTGTTTTCGAACCAGAAGTTCACGCCCATGCAAAATGCGTCCTCGGTTGTCGAGGACGCAATCAGGCGCACGAATTAATGAGCGATGGAACGTGGATAGGGTAACACGGTGGCACGGTGGCACGGTGGCACGGTGCTACGGTGGCACGGTGCTGCGGTGTCACCCTTTTGGGACTACCTTTTGGTTTCCGCCCTTCCTTGCTGCCACCGGGCGCAAGTTCGGCGCGAGTTCACGTGCCCTGCGCGGGCTAATAAAAGTGCCGTCGGAAAGCCGTTGCTGTTTGTAGTACTCGACTACGTCGTCCCGCTTGGGGTACCGACCTGTCGCTTTATCGAGCAATCCCAACTTCGAGAAATGATGCATCGCCTGCATCTCGAGCGCGATGAACTCGGGGACATTCGTCTCCGACCACATTGCGGTGAGCGCGGGCTTGGCAAAGTCCAAACCGCCAAGATCGAACTTACCGGCTTGAAGCTTATGTTCCTTGGGCTTCGGTTTCTTGGCCATGCGGATCCTCGCTTGGCGGTGGGGTGACGCATTTCGGCCCGGCGCGGGCGAACCACTCGGCGCCGGGCCGACGCATTTAGACGCGTTACGATGTCCGGCGCAACGGGCGCACGTTGTCCGCCGGCGGCGCGACGATCCCCAGCAAATGCCGCTCCCAGAGCGCGAACGCATCGCGCTTCTCGCGGTCGAACCGATGCTGGTCGTAGACCCGCGCCAGCCCCTTCTGCCGGTGCGCGATGCACAGCTCGGCGATGTCCGGGCGGATGCCGATGGTCGAAAGGCCGGTGCGGAAGGTTCGTCTGCAGTCATGCCAAGTCCACCGCGGCAGCGCCTTGCCCCCATTGAGCGCCTTGACGCGGGCGTCGAGCGCCGCCTTGACGGTGGAGTAGTGCAGCGCCTCGAACACGCGGGCGCCGGGGCGAGGAAGCGGGCCGCTCAAGAGCAGCGTGCGCAGCATCTCCACCGCCAGCGGCGGCAACGGGATCACGTGCGATTCGTCGCCCTTCATGCGGCCGGCCGGGACGACCCACACCGCGTTGTCGAGGTCGAACTCGCCCCACACTGCGCGGCCTAGCTCGGAGCGGCGCACCCCCAAAATCAACAGCAGGCGCGCGTAGACGCCCGCCTCCATCCCCTCGGTGGCGCGCCAGACCAAGACGATCTCGCGGCCGTCGAGCACGCGCTTGCGCACGGCCCGAACCCCAATGAGGTCGATGGCGCGGACGTGGTCAGTGGGGGCGTGCTCGAGGTCGTAGCGGGGCACGGCCCACGCGAATAGCCGGCGGGCGTAAGCGAACGTCGTATGCGCAGCCTCGGGGCGGCCGCGGTCGACGATCTCGTCGATCAAGGCGATCACGTCGGCGCGGCGGATGCTGGCGATCGGGCGCTCGCCCCAACGCGGGATCAAGGTGCGCCGAATTAGCTGCTCGATCGAGCGCGCGCTACGCTTGGTGCGGACGTGGCGGGCGATGAAGCTCTCAGCCACGGCCGCGAACGTGCTGGCCTGCGCGGCGGTGACGAGCCGCGTCTCCTCGGCCTTGCGGGCGCGCGGGTCGATGCCGCTCTCGATCTCGCGCAGGATCTCGCGCGCCTTGGCGCGGGCCTCGGCGAGCGTGGTGAGCGGGTAGGTGCCGACCGGAAAGCGGGCGAGCTTGCGCGAGCCCGGCGCGCGCTTAAGCACGGAGAACGCCACCGTGCCGGTGACGCTGGCGCGAACCTGAAGCTGCCGCACGTCGGTGTCGAAGATGGCGACCGGCGCCGGCTTCGGCCGGGTCAGCGCCCGCAGCGCGCGATCGGTGAGGCTGTTCGTTGTCATCGGTGTTGCTCCCTAGGGGGTGTCTGAAACCCGGCACATCGGCACAAACCGCCCGTCCCGCCCGTCCCGTGGTAACCACGTGGTAACCAGGCGACGGCGCTACCAGGCGACGACATGCGTCGCCATGCGCCGATAGATGACAGTGTTGTGCCCGAATTGCAAGGGTTTCTTCGACAACGAGGCGTCGGGATGCGTCGAGAGGCGTCGACCTGCGTCCGCCGCGGTCCGACATAACGCATGTCCGCCGCGCGCTCGACCGCGATGCCGGAGACGGCGACGTCGCTGCGGCGCACGGCCTCGCGGCCGCGCCGCTCCATCTCGGCGTAGATGTTCTCCATCGCCGGAAACGAGGCCTCGGCGAGCGGCGTGAACCAGGTCTTCACGAAATCGCGGCGCAGCTCCGCGACCAGCATGCCGTAGGCGGAAAAATGGCCGGGGGCGCGCGGGACGACGACCTTGGCGATGCGCAGCTCCCGCGCGACCATCGCGGCGTGCAAGGGGCCGGCGCCGCCATAGGCCACGAGGGTGAAGTCGGCGGCATCGAGGCCACGCTCGGTGGTGACCCAACGCACCATGTGAGACATCTTGGTGGTGGCGATGCGCAGAATGCCGTCGGCCACCGCCGTCAAATCGAGGCCGAGCGGCGTGGCGACGCGCGCTTCGAGCGCGCGCCTTGCGCCTTCGACGTCGAGCTTGATCTCGCCGCCGAGAAAACGGTCGGCGCCGAGCCGCCCGAGGATGAGGTTGGCATCGGTGATGGTGGGCTCGGCGCCGCCGAGCCCGTAGCATACCGGGCCGGGCTGGGCGCCCGCGCTTTCTGGCCCAACGTGCAGCGCGCCCATTTCGGCGCGCGCGATCGAGCCGCCGCCGGTGCCGACCTCCTGGATGTCGATCATCGGGATCTGCACCGGCAACCCGGTGGCATAGCCGCCGATGAGCGCGCCGCCGG
>Ga0306920_100011776_pt1 | contig 11846 bp, 14 predicted proteins | sample flu12Cox44000170_FD_204666 | JGI IMG/M metagenome (GOLD analysis project Ga0306920, IMG submission 204666) | Lab enrichment of tropical soil microbial communities from Luquillo Experimental Forest, Puerto Rico - flux4day.12C.oxic.44.000.170 (v2)... | ecosystem: Environmental > Terrestrial >...
GAACTGTGAGCTAACACGCAGTTACTTGAGATCGCCGATCGCTTCATCGTGACGGGCCGCGTCCCGCTGTAACCACCGGTACCGGTTCTCGACGTTGGTACGAAATGCAGTGAGGACGTCGACCAAGGCGTGGGCGGCGGCGACATTCTGAGGGTTGCGCGAGCGACCGATCAGGCCCCGGTGTTTCTCGATCAGTCGGTCGGCGCGGCGATGTAGGCCTCGGCGCCAGCGTTACCTGAGCTATAACCTCCTGAGTCGTCGCGGGAGTTGGGGTGATCGGGGAAGGGGTCGGAGGGGCAGTAGGCTTCCGCCGTCCGGCACGATCCCTGCGTGGCTTCGTACGGTAGCGAGGGACGGCAACGCTGGGAGCGATCGTCGTAAAGCCACGCTGGGTGTCACTTGCTTACGATCTCGCGGCTGGGCGGTGTCCCTGCCGTGCACCCGCGCGATTGCCCCCAGCGCAAGATTAGAACAACAAACGGGCCGCAAGCGCAGCCTCGCGCTCGGCCGTCTCCTTGTTTTGCACCCCTCTGCAGCGGCCGCCCGTTTTTCTGCCTTTAGCCATTGCCGTTCCTACTTTCATCTACTTTTAGACGCTACCGGCCGCCGTGCCAGCGCCAAGTTGTTGCCACAAAGCAGGCATCAGTCTATGTAGGTGCGGGGTCGCAACCTTGACGCGCAGGCGCTTGGAGGGAGGGCTCCAGCATGTTCCGCGCTGCATTTTTTCTTTGCTGCTTAGCTACTACGCTAGGCTCATCCGGAACCAGCTTTGCTCAATCCTCCCGAACGGATGTCCGTGTCGCGGAAGTCAAATCCGTTGCGCGCGCTCCAACTGCTGCCGCCAGCGGCGATGCTAATACCGTCGCGAAAATCAACAATTGGACGGTGGGCCTGGCGGCCGGCTTGCCGGAAGGTACCTTTCTTCGCTTTGGCGCCGAGATTGCGCGCAACCTCAACGATGGGGACGAACTGCGTGTTCTCCCCGTCGTGACACCGGGCGCTACCGAGAACGTGAAAGACCTACTCTTCCTCAAGGGCATAGACATCGGGATTACCCACGCCGACGTTTTCGAACACTTCAGAACAGTCGAAAAAATTCCCAACATCGAAACGCGTGTGAACTACATCTCGGAGATGTATATCTCGGAATTGCACGTGCTGGTGCGACCCGAGATCAGTTCCTTCAAGGATCTCGAAGGCAAGAAAGTCAGCTTCCACACGCCGGGCGCCGGGCCATCGGTAACAGCACCCATCCTATTTCAACGCCTCGGCATTAAGGTGGAACCGGTGTTCATCAACAACGCCATCGCCTACGAGAAAATGAAGGCGGGCGAGATCGTCGCCCTAATCCACACGGTCGGCAAGCCGAACGATCTCTTCACGAAGAACAAGAACGATGCCAGTTTCAAATTCTTGCCTGTGCCATTTGAAAAGTTCGCTGACCTCTATGTGCCGTCCCAGTTCACTTCCGAAGATTATCCGGGTTACGTCAAGCCGGGTGAGGTGGTAGAGACGATCGGTGTCCAGGCAGTCCTTGCAGTCTACAACTGGCCGCAGGAGAGTGACCGCTTCCGTCGCGTGCGTCGCTTCATTGATTACTATTTTGATCGCTTCGACAGGTTCCACGTACGACCCTACCATCCCAAATGGAAGAGCATCAATTTGGCGGCGAAGGTGCCGGGATGGACTCGATACTGGGTGGCCGAAGAGAAGCTGAAAAAGATGGCGCCAGCGGACGCGACGGAGCACACCATCGATCCGCAGCTGGCACGCCAACAGGCGTCACGCGCGGCGCCGCTCGATCCGGCTCAACAAGAACAGTTGTTCCAGCGCTTCCTTGAGTCGACCAAGACCCAAAAACAGCAGTGAAATTCTTCGAGTAGAACGGGAGACGAAGCAACGCGCAGCGAGACCACCGATGACGAGCAAGAGGCGCCCGGCTACCCGAGGCCTCGGCAGTCGTGTAGTGAGCTTAGTGGGCAAGCCGGGGATTTCGGAAAGTCTTGCCAGGGTGGCACAATGTGTGTGCGTTGCATTGGTATGTCCGGCCTTCGGAAGCGTGGCCGCGGCTACGCAGGGGAATAAAGCCCAAATCACCGTTGCGACGGCGATCCTTGCCGAGCCGGCATCGGTGACTCCATTGCCGATTCAGATCGGCCCGCAGGAGGTCGTGCCGCGCAACAGCTTCGTTCGCCTGCGGGGGATGCCGCCGACCGTCTCTCTCACGGAGGGATACGCGATCGGACCTGGATTTTGGGCGATTCCCCTGACCGGGCTGCCGACACTCAAGGCCAATGTGCCCGTCGGCATCTCCGGCCGCTCCGAACTCATCATCACTCTGGTCGCCATCGACGGCACATTGCTGGCCGAAGCCAGGACAACACTGGTGGTCGAGGTAGGGGCCACCGTCTCGCCGGTCGAGAGAACGCGGCCAGAGCAAATGCCGAAAAGCTCCTTAACGCCGCCCACACCCCTGCGTGCCGAGAGTCTGGTAGCCCCTCGCATACCGGGACTGTCGGCTGAGGAGCGATCCAATGCTGAAAAACTGGTGGCGCTGGGCAAGCGTTATCTGGAGCAGGGCAACATCGAGATCGCGCGGCAATTCTTCCAACGAGCTGCGAACGCCGGCCTTGCCGATGGAGCGATGAGGCTGGCCGCGACATATGATCCGGCCGAACTTGCTCGCTTGGGGGCGCAGGGCGTGGTAGCGAATCGCGCCGAGGCGCTGAGATGGTATGAACGCGCCCGTGAACTCGGTGCTCCTGACGCTAGCGGGTTGCTGGCGAGGCCTGGTTCAGACCAAGGGCAGGACGGCCAACGACGTAGGTGAACCTGAGCCGATCTCACAAGCCGGAGCGGCCGTCTAGAAGCTTGAGCGGATTAGAAGGAGGACTGGAATGAGGCTTGCAATTGCGTTGGCTGTGTTGGAAGTGTTCCTGACGCAATCGAGCATCAAACCGGCGGCTGCAGAGGGACCCAAGAGGGGTGGAACGCTTTTGTTTGCCGTGGTGGCCGAGCCGCCAAACTACGACTGCCACGCCAACACGTCGTTTGCGTTTGTGCACCCCGTCGCACCGCACTATTCGACGCTGCTCAAATTCGACGGCAAGAACTATCCCAAGATTATCGGCGACCTTGCCAAGAGCTGGACGGTCTCGCCGGATGGTCTCACCTATACGTTCAAACTCCACGACGGCGTCAAATTCCATGATGGCTCTCCGCTTACGTCCGCCGACGTGAAGGCAAGCTACGAGCGGATCGCCAATCCCCCTGCCGGCGTCGTGTCGGTGCGCAAGGCCTGGTATGCCGACATTGGCTCGATCGCCACGCCGGATGCCACGACCGTCATTTTCAAACTGAAAGGCCCCAACGCCTCGATGCTGACGAGCTTCGCCTCGCCCTTCGACTGCATTTACAGCGCCGCCAAACTGAAGCAGAACCCACGTTATCCCGAAACCGAGGTCATGGGCTCGGGCGCGTTCACGTTCGTAAAATACGAAAAGGGCTCCTATTGGCAGGGCAAGCGTTTCGAAGGCTACTTTCGCAAAGGACTGCCTTACCTCGATGGCTACAAGGCTTATTTCGTCAAATCCAATGGCGTAGTGCCCGGCATCCTCGGTGGCCAATTTGATGCCGAGTTCCGCGGTCGCAACCCCTCGGAGCGTGACCAGCTGTTGGCAAAAATGAAGAATGAACTCACCGTCAATGAAGGCCCCTGGGTCGGCAGCCTGATGATTGTCTTCAACACCAAGCGCAAGCCGTTCGACGACATCCGTGTACGCCAGGCGTTATCGATGGCGATCGATCGCTGGGATGGCTCCGCGAGCCTGTCAAGGATCTCCATACTAAAATACGTGGGCGGATTCATGCGACCGGGTTTCGATATGGCGCTGCCACCATCGGAACTCGAAAAGCTACCCGGTTTCGGCAAGGATAATGAGAAGTCCCGCATCGAGGCAAGACGCCTCCTCAAGGAGGCAGGCGCTGAACACCTGACCTTTACGCTCTTCAACCGTAATGTGGCTGAGCCCTATACTCCGGGCGGCATTTTTGTTATCGACCAATGGCGGCGCATCGGCGTCAACGTGCAGCACGAGCAGCTCGAAACCAAGCTGTATATGGAAGGTACGTTGGCCGGGAACTTCGATGTGGCGATCGAGTTCATCAACGATTTCACCGATGATCCGACCGCGCAATTCTCGAAGCTGCTGACCAAGAGAGCCTCACCTACCGGCTTCTCAAACCACGAGGACAGCAAGCTCGATGCCATGTACGAGCAGCAACGCCGGGCGATCGACCCGGTGCAGCGGAAGAAGATCGTACAGGAGTTCGACAAGTACGCAATTACGACCGCCTACAATGTGCCGTTCCTTTGGTATCAACGCATCATTGTGAACAGCAAGAAGATCAAGAATTGGGACTTCTCGCCGAGCCAATACATCCTTCAGGACTTAAGCGAGGTCTGGCTTGATCAATGACTCCAAGTCAATGCGCTCCCGTCCGACCTCATTTAGCCGGTTAAGCGCGATGAGCCTGAAGAAAACTGTCACTAACATCGCCCATCCAAACTCTTGCTTTATTCGGAAGCCCTGGCGGAAGCTATCGTTACACCCGGACTTGAAGCGGGCCAAGTGTTCCGACGAGTAAGGTTGCGCGTTAGAAATAGTACCGGACAGGCGCAATCGCCCGAGTACCTCGACAAGAGGGACTACGACTTTCAGTTCACGACTGTTGCTCGCCCCAACCCACTTGAGCGGCAATGAGCATACGCTGCAATCTGGCATTTGGCGCAATGCCGGATGCGCCAAACCTAACATTGCAGGCGGTTGGGCTCTGCACCGCCGCGTTTCTCGGTCCCCGTCGCCGGGCGGCGAATCTCGGCCCTTTGATTTAACATTTCTTAGGTAATTGCTCACCCCCTGCGTCGGTGTGACTCACCAGTGAGGCATTGAACCCGGCGGCACACCTACGACCATGTAGAACTGCCGCCAATCAAGCCGACCACGACGCGGATCAACCTGCACAGCGGTGATTGTGACTGCTGCGGGAAGACCGTCACGGCCAAGCCGCCTGTCGACATGCCGCCCGGCTCCCCGTTCGGCCCCGGCATCGTCACACTGGTGACCTATCTGCACGGCTGCCAGATGGTAAGCTACGCCCGCCTGGCCGAGATGCTGGACGGTCTGTTCGGTCTGAAGATTTCCGAAGGTGCCATCGCCAACATGCTCGCGCGCGCTGCGGAGCCCCTTGCCGAGTGCGCAGACAATCCATGAGACCGTGCGCAACAGCCCGGTGATCGCAAGCGACGAGTTGCGAAAGCTCTCTAACGGCCAAGGTGCCTCGCCTCGGGGTGCGTGGCGAGGAAATGCCTGAGGACCATCAAGAGCTCGCTCGCGCGATCATTCTCACCGCGGCTGAGCGCACCGTGGATGTCGTCGCGCATCATGTCGCGGATTCTTGCGGGGCCGTTTGGTTCCTTCAGCAGGTACCGTCCGATCGCAGCGGCCGCGATCTCCGGTACGTGCTCGTGTTCGGCGATGGCCATAACTTCCTTTTCGGTCAGGCCACAGAGGGCGATGCAGTCTTCAAGGCTGATCATGACCAACCTCCAATCATTTGAGGCTCGCACGCTCACGATCGCCGATGGCATAGGGAAAATGGGGGCGCCGCCAGAGGCGCCCAGCCGATCATGAAGCCCTCTGGGCTCGTCGTTCGCGGTCACGGAGGCACAACGCGCCCCAAAATGTATGGTTCCGTACAGTCCTCGACTATCGGACGTGGATGAGATGGCGGTCGCTGTGGGGTCGAGGGAGTTCCAAACGGGCCAGGTCCCTCTGACTTCAAACGTGAATTCCCAGAAATCTGCATATGAATGCCTTCGCAACAGTCGAGCTCGCTCGCGCCGCACCAATTTGGCACTGACGGGTAGAGACGCTCGCCGTCGGATGCGGCCGCCGCAATCCACATGTCGCGGCTGAAGTTGTTCGTGAAGCGGACGGCCTCGCCCTGCTTTCAGCGCCGGGAGAACGTCGAGTGGTTGGAGCGGACGCTGTGCGCGCAGAGCACCTCGATACGACCACACCCACCGGCAAGCTCTTGTTTCGAACCACGGGCGCGTTCGCCGAATTCGAGCGCAGCATGATCCGGCAGCGTGTGAATGCCGGCCTGGCGCCCATCAAGGCAAAGATCGCGCGCGGTGAGAAGTTCACCAGCAAGGCCGGCATCGTACGGTGCAACCTCGCCCGGCCAGGCGCTGCGCCTCAGGACATCGAGCAGGCCAAGATCCGCCTAAGCGCCGGCAACGGCATCGTACGCGTCGCCAAGGAGCTGGGCCTCGGCGTTGGCACCGTCCACAAGCTGAAGCGGCAGATGACGCTCGGCGGCTGACAAGCAGGCAAAGGAATGGCGCCCGGACTGGGGAGCCAGGGCGCCGTCGGCTACTAAAACGAGAGACACCAGAGACGGGGTTCAGCAAGTGGCCGTCCCCCACAACGCGCCAGCTGCCGCATCGTTCCGTCGCGGTGGAGAAATGCCAGGCCTAATGCCGGGCAGGGCGAGCACGTCGACGATATATCGCGCGATTAAGGTCCGCCTTGGACGCAGGCTTGACGCCGTCTATTGCTCGGCCAGGTGTCGAATGGCGGCGCACCGAGCCAAAGGTTGAACCTTTTTTTGATTACCAGCGTCCACCCAAGAGGAGGTTTCTGACCCATGCCGATCGACATCAGCGGCCAGCCGCACGACTCTTGTCTCACTATGACACGGCTGCTCCCGTCGCTCCTCGCCCTCGGCTTTACGACTTTGAGCGTAGCCCTGATCTCGTCGGGCTGAACGCCAATGGCCCGCCTGCTCTACCCATCGTTGGTATTTCTGGCCTTCCATCTGGTGCTTCTTGTTCTGGTTGTGGCCATCATCGCTGCCAACTGAGCGTCGGCCGCGGCCGGAAACCTGGAGCTGCGGCTTCCGCCGAGGCGCTCGCGGCCCATGGTGCCCTGAACGCCACCGCCAAGCTGCGGCTGACGGTCACTGTCAAGCCGGCGAGGCAGACGCTGCGGCCTACTCACGCTGCTGAGGGTCGAGCCGAAGAGATTGACGACTAAACGAGGCGCAAGCGGCGTGCGTGAAGCAGGGGACGAGGAAGTTGCGCGGCCTGAATGTATCAAAGGCGCCTTGCCGAGCGCCGGTTAGACGGGGGGCGTTTCCGACGGCAACATGGTTAACGCGAAACGATTGCTGCGGTTCCGCGCGGCGTGCGTGATCCGCATTAAGGACCCTTCTTCGCCGCCGGCCTCAGGTGACCTAGAATGTCAACAACCCCCGGTAAATCAAGGGAAAACTGGGCAAGTGTAGCGGCGACAGTTCACAGCCGACGATCAGGCTTCTGCGAAGCAACTGTGAGCTGCGCAACGGTCTTTTTCCTTTTCGCACTACAATGATCCCTTTGGCACGGGGAACGGCCGCCGCTCCCATCCGTTCTACACGCGGCCCGTTCGATACATCCGCACCCCGGCGGGCTATACCTTAAGGCTGGTGTCCCGCTGGGCGCCGGCCTTTTCATTTTTCCAGGCGCTTGCTCTAGTGTTACGAGCCTTACGCTTAACGCTTGCCGCTCTTGCCACTCATCGTGAAAGAGCCAGGGTCTTGGAGCAGGAGTTTTTCGCGCTCGGCTGCCACCCGAGCGCAAGTGGTTCGCCATTCCTTCTGCGTCATGTGGGTGGCAGCGTCCCAATCGGTCAAACAAGTCGTGAGCCAAAAGGCAACGCGCTCCTTTATCTCCTGGATGTCCTTGGCAGATTTTTCCGTCGAAGAGGATGGCTGCGGGGTTGGACTTTTTGGCTGCGCGACAGATTTGGCAAAGGCCGACTCGGCGGCAAGGCAAAGGACCAGGACGCAAACAACGCCACGCATGAAGTTATGTCCATTGGATGGAGGGATCGGAGCCGTCAAGTCGATCGGCGGGCTGAGGAGCGGCCAAGACTAATACCTAAATTCTGGCGCATGGTCTACGGTGGGCCAACCGGTCTTGGCGCTTCGCCAGCGGCTGCGGGCGCCAGTCCTGCCCGTTGAGGGCCAGCAGGTCGAATGCCCACAGGTGGATAGTGCCCGGCCTAGTCCAACGCACGTGCAGCCTGGCAAAGTTCGGACGCCCGTCGGCATCGCTGGCCACAACCTCGCCATCGAGCACTGCCGACTTGGCCGGCAACTCGTGCAGCAGCTGTGCGATGGAGGGGAAGCGCTCGGTGAAATCGTGCCCGTTGCGGCTGAAGATCACGACACGCGAGCCCACCTTGTGGACCTGCACGCGATAGCCGTCGAACTTCACCTCGTGCAACCAGCCGTCGCCGGCGGGCACGTGTTTGGCCGTCACGGGGCTGCAGGGTGGGATGAAGCGGAACTCGGACACGACCTCAGGATGTAGCTGCATCGACCCAGACGGGCAACTGATGCGCTGAGTGGCTCACATTCTGCACGTGCGAACAGACGCGCGCGTCACAGCTGTCGTGTGCTGCAACCTTGCTCGCCCCTCGGACGTTTCTCCGCCAGGGAGGAGTTAACCATGTATACGCGCGCGATCAGCCTTCAACGCAGCTTTGATGGCGCTTAGGTGGAGTTGGCGCTGGAGAGTCCGGCGTCGCCCCCGAGCGGCCCTGAAATGCTGCCTGAAGTGAACTCGCACGCGCCGGCTCGGCCACGCTTGTCGATCGTGGTGTTGCCATTCGTCAATCTTGGTGGTGAAGAGGCTTTGGACGACTTCGTCGAAGGCATCACCGTAAATCTGACTACGGATCTATCGCGCCTGCCCGACTACTTTGTTATCGCGTGCAAGACTGCTTTCGCGTACAAGGGCAGGGTCGCGGATGCTCGCCAAATTGGTCGCGAGCTTGGGGTGCGTTATGTGATGGAAGGCAGCGTCCAGAGCGGCCTTGATAGCCTCGTGTGAACGCACAGCTGATCGACGCAGAGTCAGGGGCGCACCTGTGGGCCGAGCGGTTCGACAAGCCACGCGCGGACTACTTCAATATGCAAGATGAGATCACAGCGAGGCTCGCACGGGCTATGGACGTTGGGTTGGTGGCGATAGAGGCGCAGCGGGCAAAGCATGAACGGCTAAGCGATCTGGATGCGATCGACCTCGCCCTGCGTGGGTGGAATATCTATTTTCAGAGTGCGTCAGTCCGCGCCGCACGTGAAGCACGCAGCATATTTGAGCAGGCGCTCCGCATCGACGACAAGAACGTTGATGTACTCATAGGTTTGGTCGAGACGCACATGTGGGAAGTTAACTCCTACATGTCGAATGCTCGCGCCGAGCAAGTTCGCTTGGCCGAGGCGGCGATGTCCAGGGTTTTGGAACTGACACCAAACAGCACCCGAGCGCATTTCACCCGCGCTTCGATGCTGATGGCTTTGGGAGACCTTCACAGGCATACCCCGAAATCGAGCTCGCCATCGGCTTGGATCCTAATTGGCGAGCACACGATCGAATATTGCGTCTTTGATCAGAACGGCCATCATGGCAGGACAACGAGAACACTGAACGTCATCACCACGATCAAGAAACAACTCGCCATTAGCAGGAACATCACCCCTTAGTTGTGCAGCGTGCTTTGGTCAACCGCCGCCGGCACGCAACCAATTTGCCAAATCAGAGGGAATCCGGCGGCGCCGCTCACACCGGAGGCACCGCATGCGAGCACGTCGAGGAGTACCATTCCGGCCATTTTCAACCCAGCCCACAAGTGTGCACGTGCAGCACCGACAACCTCTCCCTCCCCATTCCCATGCTTTCAGCCACGGGAACCAACGCCACAACCTCGGCCTCATCGACGGCTCACTAGCGCGGGCACCTTCGGGCTCCGACCAAGATTCGTGGGCCCCGCGGCGTTCGGAACGCGTGAGTTCAGGCTTATTGTATTCGTGCAAAGCGTTACCTAAACCATTCAGTAGGAAACTAGTTGATCCTGCCACGTTGCGAATCCATGGAGAGAAGTACGCTCAAGCAGATTGGCGGTGTCCTGAAGCAAACGCTTCCAAAGAACTTCGGCGCCTGCTGGTTCAGCTTGAGCGTCGCCAAATGGAATGCGACCGCAAACGTGACCAGCCGCCGAAGCGGAAATCTGAGCCGCACTGATCCTTACAAATCGAGGAGGAGTGCATGGATCTTCGCACGAAACTGCGCGAGCTCGATGAGGTCATCGCAAGAACGCGGTCCGCGACTGAACGGGAGGCGGCAGTCTCGAACGGTCTACCCAATGTACACCTCCGGCGTCGAAAATAACGCCAGGTTCGTGCCATGTGCCTACTTGCGTCGCCTTCGATGTTTCCGCAGGGAGTTGGCACCAATGCGCCGGGTCGGTGATGCGATCTCGCGCCTTCTTAACGATCTCCTTTTCTTCTGCGGTGAGCATCGGTCTTCTCCCAACAAACGCGACGCGAGCGGTATTGCTCGTGGTCGCGTAGGGTGGGGAAAAGAGTGGCGGGCGATTGACCGCCGGCCCCTAGCGCCCTATTTCGACTTCCGTTTGACGTCTAACTCCTCAGCGATCTTGGCGGCAAGGAAAAATGCCATGCCACCTGCGTGTGCTGGCCCGCGGGCGAAGGGGTCGCTCCCTGGGGGAACACCATATGTACGCGTGAGAATTCGCTTGATAAGTGCGACCAACTTTTTTGATCGCGCTGAGCGTCTTGGCGACCTGCTAGACATTTAACTGTTTCTCCTCTTCCACGAATGGAAGTGGAGGCCGAAGAGTGTCGGCGCCCGCGTCCATCAGTGAAAGGGAGGGAACTGGCTGATTGGGATTATGCCACGTGGACGGAAGATCGCAAATTGACGGTTGCTGCCATTTTTGGGAAGGGGAGTTGCGGATTTGCGGTCGGATTATAGAATTGTTGGTACATGTCTGATGGGCTTGAGAGCGGCAGTCGTTCTGGTACCGACGAGGAGCCTAGTGGTTGTCGCCGTAGGTAAACCGACCCGAGCCACGTGAGTGATCCTTGTCTCCGAATGCGTGACTAGGTTCTTCTGGCATCAGCGACTTCATAGCCCGCAGCAATGCTTCCTCCGTCATGACGTCGATCTGGGTGTCGCTCGACGGATCGTCGCGACCGAGCATCGGGGGACGAAGAGCTGCGGGAGCATTGGGAGCCGCAGTTTCCTCCGGCTCATCGATCTCGACGTTGTGCTGCATCGAATGAATCAGCCCCTCGCGCAGATCATTCGGCCGCGCGCTCTTCTCTGCGATTTCGCGTAGCGCGACGACCGAGTTCTTGTCGTTGTCCGGATCAATGGTCGGAGCAGATCCTTTGCTCATCGTGCGGGCGCGATGGACAGCTAAGAGCACAAGCTCGAAGCGATTTGAGACCTTATCGATGCAGTCTTCGACAGTTATGCGGGCCATTTGACGATTTCCCGATGTGATTGAAAGAGGGTCCGGACAACGAATACGTCGCTTAATCAGGACCTTTAGCGCTGACCGTCAGATCGCTTTGGGCTGATATCCTCGTCCTCGACGCTCTTTTTGCAATGAAGGCGAGACAGCCGACGACTCCCACGACCAATAGCGCATATGCGGCGTAGAGTAGATACTCTGGCACGTGATCCCCCGATCCCGTTGCAAGGCTTGCGTGCCTTGGCGTTGTGCCGCATCTTTCCCTCAGGGGAATACTGCGTGGTTTTCACAACAACCGCAATCACCCACTGCGGTCAAGCTCACGCCCGTGCACGAGATTCTCGAGATCTCTGCACGATCGTGCGGCCGGGCCGTCGGGCACTGCCTAAGAGACCAACTCAATAGCCTCGTCCTCATCAAGGCCCTGCTCGATAAGGTCTGCACCACGCTCGGCCG
>Ga0306920_100011777_pt1 | contig 11846 bp, 7 predicted proteins | sample flu12Cox44000170_FD_204666 | JGI IMG/M metagenome (GOLD analysis project Ga0306920, IMG submission 204666) | Lab enrichment of tropical soil microbial communities from Luquillo Experimental Forest, Puerto Rico - flux4day.12C.oxic.44.000.170 (v2)... | ecosystem: Environmental > Terrestrial >...
GGTCAGTGGCTTCTCCGGCGGGAACAGGAAATATGCGTAGGCGCGCTCGGTGCCCCGGCCGACGCGGCCGCGGAGCTGGTGCAGCTGTGCCAGCCCGTAGCCGTCGGCACGGTCCACGATCAGCGTATTGGCGTTGGGGATGTCCAGGCCGGATTCGACGATCGTGGTGGCCACCAGCACGTCGTGCTTGCGGTCGAGGAACTCCAGCATGATCCGTTCGAGCAAGTGCTCGTTCATCTGGCCGTGCGCCGCCACGACGCGGGCCTCCGGGACCAGGTCCGCGACCTTGGCAGCCACCCGGTTGATCGAGGAGACCCGGTTGTGCACGAAGAACACCTGGCCGTCGCGCAGCAGCTCGCGCCGGATGGCGGCGGCGATCTGCTTCTCGTCGTAGGGGCCGACCATGGTCAGCACCGGGTGCCGCTCCTCGGGCGGCGTCAGGATGGTGGACATCTCCCGGATGCCGGCCACGCCCATCTCCAGCGTCCGCGGGATCGGGGTCGCCGACATGGACAGCACGTCCACCTCGGTCCGCAGCTGCTTCAGGTACTCCTTGTGCTCCACCCCGAACCGCTGCTCCTCGTCGAGGATGACCAGGCCGAGGCGCGCGAACCGGCTGTCCGGTTGCAGCAGCCGGTGGGTTCCGATCACCACGTCCACCGTGCCGTCGGCCAGCCCGCGCAGCGTTTCGGCCACCTCGGCGTCGCTCTGGAACCGGCTCAGCGTGCGCACCAGCACGGGGAACGGCGCGTACCGCTCGCCGAACGTGGCCTGGTGCTGCTGGGCCAGGAGCGTGGTCGGCACGAGGACGGCCACCTGGCGGCCGTCTTGCACCGCCTTGAACGCGGCTCGGACCGCGATCTCGGTCTTGCCATAGCCCACGTCGCCGCAGATCAGCCGGTCCATTGGCACCGACCGCTCCATGTCGAGCTTCACCTCGTCGATCGCGGCGAGCTGGTCGGCCGTCTCCACATACGGGAACGCGTCCTCCAGTTCCCGCTGCCACGGAGTGTCCGGGCTGAACGCATGGCCCGGCGAGGCCATCCGAGCGGAGTAGAGCCTGATCAGTTCCGAGGCGATCTGCCGCACCGCCTTGCGGGCGCGGCCCTTGGTCTTGGCCCAGTCCCCTCCGCCGAGCCGGTGCAGGCTGGGCATCTCACCGCCGACATAGCGGGTGACCTGATCGAGTTGATCGGTCGGCACGTAGAGCCGGTCGGGCGGCTGGCCCCGCTTGCCCGGCGCATACTCGATCACCAGGTATTCCCGTACCGCGCCCTGGATGCTGCGGCTGGTCATCTCCAGGTACCGGCCGACGCCGTGCTGCTCGTGCACCACGAAGTCGCCGGGGGCCAGCTGGAGCGGGTCGATGCCGCCGCGCCGCCGGCTGGGCATGCGCCGCGCGTCCCGGGGGCCCGCGTGCTGGCCGACCAGGTCCGCCTCGGTGAGCACGGCCAGCCGCACGGGCTCCCAGATGAACCCGTGCAGGACGAGCGCCGTCGTGACGCTCGGCACCCCCGGCTCCGGCGGCTCCGCGAGGTCACCGAGCCGGGCGCCGACGCCCTCACCGCGCAGCATCTCGGCGAGCCGCTGCGCCGGGCCGTGGCCCTCGGTGATGAGCACCACCCGCCAGTTCTCGCTCAGCCAGCCGCGGACGTCGGCCAGTGCCCGCCCGGTGTCGCCGCGGTAGGCGGGCGCCGGGCCCGCCCCCAGGCGCAGCGCAGGCCGGCCAGCACTATCGGGGTCTTCATCAACACTTGCGCCAAACGAGGCGCCGGGGCCACCTGGGCCCGCTTCGCCATCCCTGGTTGCGGGGCCGGCCGGGCCAGCGCCCGCGCCCGGCCCGGCGCTGTCGAATGGCGCGATGGTCCACCAGGGCAGGCCCAGGTCGTCCGCGGCGGCCCGCACCTGGGTGATCGACTGGAATGCGGACGCCCCGAGGTCAACCGGTGCCTGGCCGCCCGCCGCCGCGTTCACCCAGGACGCCTCCAGGAACTCCCGGCTGGTGCGGACCAGGTCGGCGGCCCGCGCGCGGATCCGCTCGGGATCGCAGGCGAGCACCGCGCCGCCGGCCGGCACGTGGTCGAGCAGCAACTCCATCCGCGGGACGAGCACCGGCGCGAGTGCCTCCATGCCCTCGACGGAGATTCCGTCGGCGAGCTTGCCCAGCACGTCGGCGAGCCCCGGATGGTCGGCGGCGAGGTGCTTGGCCCGGTCCCGCACGTCGGGAGTGAGCAGCAGCTCACGGCATGGCGGCGCCCGCAGGCCCTCCGGCGCTGGGCCCAGGCTGCGCTGGTCGGCCACCCGGAAGAAGCGGGTCTCCTCGACGATGTCGCCGAACAACTCCACCCGCACCGGGTGCTCCTCGGCGGGCGGGAAGACATCGATGATGCCGCCGCGGACCGCGACCTCGCCGCGGCGGTCCACCAGGTCGGTCCGGGTGTAGCCGATCTCCACCAGCCGGGCCACCGTCTCGTCCAGGTCGCAGGTGTCACCCTCGGCCAGCGAGACCGGCTCCACGTCGGCCAGGCCGCCGACGATCGGCTGGAGCAGGGCACGCACCGGAGCGACGACCACGGCGACCGCGGCGGTCCGCGAACCGGCGGGATCGGGGTGAGCGAGCCGGCGCAGCACCGCGAGGCGCTGGCCGGAAGTGTCCGAGCGCGGGGACAGCCGCTCGTGCGGAAGCGTCTCCCAGGCGGGGAAGTAGGCCACGCTCTCCGCGGGCAGCAGCGAGCCAAGCGCACCGGCCAGTTCCTCCGCCTCCCTGGCGGTCGCGGTGACCGCGAGCAGGAACCGGCTGGCGGGCCCGGGCAGGCCGGTCAGCGCCGCGGCGAGCAGGGGACGGAGCGCGGCGGGCGAGGTCACGTCCGCGCCCGTGCCGGGATAACCTCCGCCAGGCTTCGCCGCGGCCTGGTCCATGACCTGGCGGAACTGGGGGTCGTCCGCGATGACGTTGAGCAGGCCGGCGAGGCTCATGGTGTCCCTGGGTAGACAGCACGAAAGGCCCGCATTGACGTCAGCGGTGGCCGGCGAGGATGCGGGATGCTTCCACCTTATTGCCTTCCGCGGGGCGCCAGTCCCGGTCCCCGCGGGGCCGCTGCCGGTTCAGGTGCAGACACTTCTCTGCCTCTCTGCCCCAAGTTCGCAAAGGCCACAGGCTACGCTAAGGTGCCGTGACTTCGGAGAACGGGAGCCCGAGGGAGAGTTCCGCGGGAACGGGGACCGGTTCCGACTCCACGCGTGCCCCCAGAAGGCCGCCTGCCGCCGCGGTCAGCCGGCCACGATCAGGCACCCGCCCACGCGCCGCCCAGGCCGCATCGGCCGACGGTGGGCCGGCCGGTCCGCTTGCCACCGAAGCAGATGAGCCGCTGGTTCCGGCTGAATCCACGGCACCCGCCACATCCGAGTCCGCCCCGCCGGGCAAGCCGGAAGGCGTCACCCGGCCGGCTGCCTCAGCCGAGCCACCGGCCCGGAACACGCCCACCGCGCCGCAGCCCAGCATGCCGCATGATGAGGCTGAGGGCGTTACGCTGCTCGGCCCGCCCCCAGACACCGGGCGTGAGCCTGCCCCGGCCCCGGCCCCGGCACCAGCGGCCGACGGCCCGGCCGGCCCGCCCGCGGCCGAGGCAGGAGCATCGGAGACCGCCGACTGGTTCCAGCCGGTGGTGGCGAGCACGATGCCCTACGAGTTCCCCACCACCGGCAGCGTGCGGCTCCTGCCGCCCCGGGGAGGCGGAACCGGCGGCCGGCCCGCTGCCCGGGCCCGCCCATCCGCATCCGGTGCCGCCGTCGCGCCGCCCGCGATCGGTCGCCCGCCCGCCTCGCAGCCAGCCCAGGCCACGCCACCGGCCCCGGCCACGCCGCCGGCCCCGGCCACGCCGCCGGCCCCGGCCACGCCGCCGGCCCCGGCCACGCCACCGGCCCCGGCCACGCCACCGGCCCCGGCCACGCCACCGGCCCCGGGCAGGCCAGCAGCCGGGCCCGGAGCCACCGGTGCCGCCCCCGTCCCCGCAGCAGCCGAGGCCGCACCGGGCGGCAGCCCTGCGGACCGCGGGGCCCCGGACCGCCCAGGCCCCGACCCGGGCCCAGAGGTTCCGGGCCACGACCGCGTGGTCCCAGGCCAGGCCGTCCCGGACCGGCGGGGCCCAGATCGCCCGGGCCCGGACCGGGCAGGGCCAGGCCGGGCAGGCCCAAACCGGGCAGGGCCAGACCGCGCGGTCCCGGATCCCGCCGTCCCGCCCATCACCATCGGCCTGCCCGGCGCCATCGCCCCGGCCAGCACCGCCGACCGGGCCGCCGTGGGCACGGTGACTCCGCGCCTGGCCGGCGGGGACCTGTTCGGCCGCCACATCCGGTCTTACGCGGCGGAGAACTCGGGGCAGCGGATCACGATCCTGCAGGCTGGCTGTACCACCGCCGACGACCTGGGCATGGACGCGCTGCGCGCCGCCGGGGTGCGGCTCACCGTCAGCATGATCGATGAGGACAGCGCGGTCACTCGCGCGGCCATCGCCCGGCACCAGGGCATGGCGGGGGCAGCCCTCGGCGATCTGCGCGCGATCCCGTTGCCACCGCGGGCCTACGACGTCGTGCAGTGCTCCTCGCTGCTGGGCCGGATCGCGAACGCCGAACTGGTCCTCGACCGGCTCGCCGGCTCCGTCAAGCCCGGCGGCTTGCTGCTGCTGCGCGTCCGCGACCGGGACAGCGCGGCGGGCTTCCTCGACCGGGTTCTGCCCGAGGTGGCACGGCGGGCCATCTGGCGCAGTCGGCAACCCGGGGAACCCGGGCCGCATGGTGCCGTGTACGAGCGGATCGCCTCCGGCCGAGGCGTTCAGGCCTATGTCCTGGCGCACGGCCTGGTGATCGCGGAGCGCGGCGCACTGGGCGGGCTGGCCGGCGGCATGCCGGGCGGCCCGTACGGCTATCTCGCCGCGCAGAAACTCACCGCCCGCCTGTCCCGCGGCCGGCTGACCCCCGCGCACGAGGATCTGCTCTTTGTCATCCGCAAGCCGGAGGACAGGTTCGCCCGGATCATCTGACCACCCCGGGCCGTGGCCGCCCCGGGGCCGCGGGGAATCGGCGCCGCCGCGCCCGGCCGTGCGGTGCTGGCGGGTCCCCGCACCGTCCCGGCTGCCGGGCATGCCGGTAACCACCTGGCCCGGCGGTCACTGTCCGTGTACCCTCAGCCTTGCCTGGCGGTAGCCGGGGCCCAAGCGGCGGCCCAGCGTGGTGGGCCGGCCCCAGACGGAGGTGCATGTGACCGCTGAGGCGGCGGCCGGGCCCGTCCTGGACATGACGGGCCTTCCCTCCTGGACCCTCGACGAGGGCCAGCTCGGCGACCTGGAACTGCTACTGACCGGCGCGTTCGCGCCGTTGACCGGATTCCTCGGCGCCGCCGACGTGGCGCGGGTGGCCGAGCAGGGAACGCTCGAAGACGGCACGCCGTGGCCGGTGCCTGTCGTTCTCGACGTGCCCGAGGACGCCATCCCACCGTCGGCGAGCAGGCTCACGCTCAACGACTCAGAAGGCACCCCGCTCGCCGTCCTGGATATCACCGGGCGATCCCCGGTACAGCCACCCAAGCAGGCCAGGCAGACCGGGCGCCATGCCCGGCCCGACAGGACCGGCCCGGCCAAGGTCCGGCTCAGCGGACCGGTGACCGCAGTCCGCGAGCCCGAGCACGGCCCGTTCCGGCAGTTGCGGCAGGCTCCGGCGCAGGTGCGGGCGGAACTGGGTGGCGGCCTGGTGCTCGCATTCGCGACCCGGCGGCCGCTCAGCGGCCAGCAGATCGGCCAGCTACGGCATTTCGCCGGGCAGCTCAAGGCCAGGCTGCTGCTCCTGCCGCTGGTCAGCGGCCCGGCCGAGGTCGTGGTGCGGCCGGAGGCGCTGGTGCGGGCGGTCGCCGCGGCCGCCAAGCACCTGCCGCCGGGCACCCTGCTGATGCCGGTTCCGCTGGCTCCCAGGGATACCACCGCAGCGCGGGAGATCGCGATCCGCGCCGTGGTCGCCGCCGCCTACGGTGCCACTCACCTGCTCATTGACGAGCGGGACGCCGACCGGGGCCGGCCGGGTTTCGATGATGTCCGCATCGAAACCCCGATCCCGCTGATGCCCGGCGGCGAATGGGCCTTTGACCGTGCCGCCGAGGTATGGCGGCCGCTGGCGCTCATCGAGCCCGGCACCGAGCAGTCCGACCTGGCCGCGGGGGAGCTGGAGGACCTGCTCGACCGAGGCGAGAACGTGCCGGCGTGGTTCGCGCCGCCAGGCGTGACCGCCGAACTGCGCCGGGCGCGCCCGCCCCGGCGGGAGCGTGGCGTGGTGGTGTTCTTCACCGGGCTGTCCGGCTCCGGCAAGTCGACGGTCGCGCGGGCACTGCGCGACGCCCTGGCCGAGCGCGGCGACCGCACGGTGTCGCTGCTCGACGGAGACCTGGTCCGCCAGTTCCTGTCCGCGGGGCTGACCTTCTCCCGGGCCGACCGCGACCTCAACATCGCGCGGATCGGGTTTGTGGCCACCGAGGTCGCACGGCACGGCGGCATCGCCATCTGTGCGCCGATCGCCCCCTACGAGGCGGCGCGGGCACAGGTGCGCCGCATGGTCAGCGACGTGGGCGATTTCCTGCTCATCCACGTCGCGACACCGGTCGCGGTCTGCGAGGCCCGCGATCGCAAAGGCCTGTACGCCCAGGCACGCGCCGGGCTCATCGACCACTTCACCGGAGTCTCCGACCCCTACGAGGAGCCGAGGAACGCCGACCTGACCATCGACACGTCGGTGATGAGCAGGCAGGAGGCGGCTCAGGCGGTGCTCGGGCTGCTCACCGCCGGCGGCTGGCTCAAAGACACCGCAGCCGGATAAAGGTCACACCGGCGGCCGGGCGCCGGGTACGCGGGTGCCTAGTCCTGGTCCTCGGCCCGGGTGCCCGCGTCGAGCCGGTCCCGGACCGAGCCCAGCCGGCGGCTCAGCGCGCCCGCCATGGCGTCCCGCTGCCGGGTCAGCAGGATGTAGCTGGCGGCCCCGCTCACCAGCAGGGCCAGCCCCAGGAGCAGCAGCCCGCGCGCGCCGGCCAGGTAGATCAGGCCCGCGGCCGCGACGAACAGCAGGATCCGCGCGGCGGTGTAGGCAATAGTCGCGCGCATAACAAGCTCAGCCTAGGGCATGCGGTCACGGCCTGTTTCCCGGGCGCTTCGCCCGCACCGGGAGGCGCCTCATCCGGGGACCGGGCGTGGCCCGTCCCGGGCCACGGCGCCGGGCCGGGGCGCGGGCCCCCGGGGAGCGCGGAGAATCTCGGCGAGCAGGGCCGGGTCGATGTTGCCGCCGGACAGCACCGCCACCGGGGCCCGTGCGGGCGGCAGGTCACTGCGGAACAGCCAGGCGGCCACGGCCACCGCACCACCGGGCTCCGCAACCATCCGGGCCCGGGTGGCGGTCAGCCGGATCGCCTCGCGGATCTCGTCCTCGGTCACGGTGACGATGTCGTGGACCAGGCCCAGCATGTGCCGCAGGGGCAGGGCACCGATCTGCTCCACCCGCAGCGCATCCGCGATGGTCCGCCGGGTGGCGCTGGGCGGCCACCTGACCCGTTCGCCGCGGCGCAACGAGTCCCTGGCGTCCGCCGCGAGTTCCGGCTCCACGCCGATCACCTTGGCCCGCGGGGATGCCGCGCAGACGGCCGTCGCGATGCCCGAGATCAGGCCACCGCCGCTGACCGGGACGAGCACCAGGTCGACGTCGGGACAGCCGGCCGCGATCTCCATGCCGACCGTGCCCTGGCCGGCGATCACGTCGCGGTGATCAAAGGGCGGGATGAGCGTGTACCCGTGCCGGTCGATCAGTTCCTGCGCGCCCTCGATCCGGGCTTCCAGCGTGGGCTCGACGGCCACGATCCGCGCCCCGTGCCGGGCCGCCGCGGCGACCTTGACCTCGACCGCGCCACGCGGCACGACCACGACCGCCGGGACGCCCAGCGCCTCAGCGGCGTACGCAACGGCAAGGCCGTGGTTCCCGCTGGAGTGGGCCACCACTCCCCGCTCGCGCTGTGCCGCCGGCAGCATGCTGATCGCCGTGAAGGCACCGCGCAGCTTGAAAGACCCGGTCGGCTGCAGGGACTCGGGCTTGACCAGCAGGCGCGGCCGGGTGTCCGGGAAGGGGACCAGCGGCGTCTTGACGATCACCCCGTCCAGGCGCTGTGCCGCGGCCCTGATCTCCTCGACCGTGACCAGTGCGGTCATCGGTGACCCCGGCATGAGCGGCGGCGGGGCCGGCGCCCGTCCGGCCGCTCCGAACGCGAGTCTGACATCGAACCCACCCTAGAACACCAGGGCAACGAGCCCCGGTGCGTCCACAACCGCCACACTGGCCACGCAAGCACCACCGCGCGGGCCGGCCGCCCCGCCCGCCGCTGGCCCGGATCCGCCCGTCCCGGGCGGGCCCGAAGCTGGCCCCGATCCGGGCGGGCCCGAAGCTGACAAGCAACACCACGGGCTCATTTTTAGGGAAAACGAGGAAGTAAACGGATGTTTTCGCGACACTGAAGACATGCTCCGAAACGGAGACAGGAGGGGAGATCCGTGGACGGCAACAATGAGCGCCTCCTTACACCGGGTGAGGTGGCTGCGCTCTTCCGAGTAGACCCGAAGACGGTCACTCGGTGGGCGGCGTCCGGCCGCATCAGCAGTATCCGGACTCCCGGGGGGCACCGCAGGTTCCGCGAATCGGAAGTGCGCGCATTGCTCCGCGGCGAGTCACTACCGGCAGGCGGTATGCCAACGCCGTAACCAGCGCTGAGCTAGGCCAACGCGATGACACCAAGTCCATCCAGCCAGGCCGATCCACGCCCGCTCCTACCGACACCGCCCGCCGCGTGAGGGCAGCGGATGGTTCCGCGGGACGCAAGCACCCACGGCGAGGCAACTGGCGGCCAGGAACGGAGGGCCACGCCGACACGGCGGGACGTCACGCGCCGGGGGACTCCCCCGGCCCGGCGTCCCGTCGTGCGTCCGCGAGGTAGTCCTCGAACTCACGCCGCAGGGCCTCATCATCCTCACGCCACCGGCGCCGCCGCCGGTCCATTTCCTCCTCCGAGATCGCCTGGCTGGCGAGCCGCGCGTACTCCGGGTCCGCCGGGCTGACCTCGATGTAGGCGTCACCGATCACCTGGCCCTCGTGGTCCATGGCGGACTCGGGAGCGAGGAGGTGTCCGTTAGGCAGCCTGATGACAAACATCGCGAATCACTTAGATCCCGTAGCGCACATTGAAGTACAGCATGACATCAAGCGCCGTCCTTGTGTCGCCACCCAGCATGTCCACGAGCGCAGGCCGCTGGCTCGAGGCGATGGCCGCGAACGCATCCGCGAAGAACTCCCGCCTGCCCAGCGATCCGTCCTGCCGGTGGAAGTCGCTCACCAGGCGCGGCAGGCACCGCACGTAGAGCGCCCGGAACTCCTCGGTATCCGACTGCCACATGCCATCCGGCCCGTCCAGGTCATCGAGGGCATGCCCGATCTCGTGGCACACCACATCCGGCGTCGCGGACGGCCGGGTGCCAATGATGATCTTCCGTTCGCCGTAGGCGCCCGCGCAGGCATCCCAGGTCGCCCGGCCCGAGGGCAGCGGAACCCCGCGCAGGCGGCTCATGTCGTCCAGGTCGGGCACGCCGCCGGGGCCCACGTGGATGGCATTGACACCGTCGGCCAGGCGCTCTGCGACCGAGGCGGGCAGTTCGGCCAGGCGGTCGATGATCCGCACCACCTCCGGCGGCGGCAGGGTGCTCTCCGCCCAGTCACGGCGGAGCACCTGTTCCAGCGGGCCGCAGTCGCGGAAGCCGACCGCTACCGGCCGGCCGGCGGCCTCCTGCCACGACGGGCGCGCCTTCGCCGCCGCGCGCCGCCGCGCGGCCTCGGCGGCGGCCTGCGCCTCGGCGGCACGGGCCGCCGCGGCTGACCGGGGGGCGTCCCTGACGGCCGCCCGTGCGCCCCCGACGCGGCGGCTGCCGCCGCCCCGCGAGGGCCTGGCGGGCCGGGACGGCCGGGCCGGGCGGACGCGGGCCTCCTGCACCGGTGAGGCGAACGGCCCGGTGGCCGGTTGGTGTGCCGGAGCGGCCTCCGCCGCCGGGGCCGGCTGGGCCCGGTCGGCGCGGTGCCGCCCGCCGGCCGATACCGGTTGCGTGGTTATCCCGCCGCGCGCGGGCGCCCCGGAGCGAGCAGATCCTGGCCACAACAGCCGACGGAGGCGGGCGAAGAGCCGCTGCCGCATATTCGTACTCCCCGCGATCGGCGTTGCCAGCCGCCAGGGTACGCGAAAACAACTGTCACCGTCACCTGTCGTTACCGGCTGTCATGAGTGACGGGCCGGTAGGTGAAGACATGCCAACAGCTCGCATTTCCCCGGCGAGGCGGCGGTACGGCGGTTAGGCTGCCGCCATGGTGTTCCTGGGCGCGGTGTCTACGCTGGTCATCGCACTGCTGATGGCCGGCACCCTGGGCATGCTGCTGCTCACCGCCCGGGTGTGGCGGCGGGCCAGGCCACCCCGGCGGCCGGGTCCCGACGCCTATGACGCATTGCGACGCCATCCCGCGGGCAGCGCCCGGCACGGCGTTCCCGAGGGCCTGGGGTACCCGCGGTCGGTGACGGGCCCGGACGACGACCCGGAGTTCATCAACTCGCTCGGCTGGCTGATACGCGGCGACGACCCGGACGCCGAGGCCTGACCCACCCCGGTCAGTTGATGCCGGCGTAGGAGTGCAGGCCGGTAATCCAGAGGTTCACGCCGACCAGGTTGAACAGCAGGCTGGTGAACCCGACCAGCTGGATGTAGGCGGCCTTGCGGCCCCGCCAGCCCGCGGTGGCCCGGGCGTGCAGGTAGCCCGCGTACACCACCCAGGTGATGAACGCCCAGGTCTCCTTGGGGTCCCAGCCCCAGTACCGGCCCCAGGCCTGGTCCGCCCAGATCGCCCCGGCGATGATCGCGAACGTCCAGATCGGGAATGCGAAGATCACGGTCCGGTAGGACAGCCGGTCCAGGGCGTCGGCCGCGGGAAGCCGGTCGAGCACCGCGCCGAACCCGCCGCCGGGGCCAGTGCCCTGCCGCCTGGCATGCCGGTCGGCGACCAGGTACAAGACGGTGAAGGTCGCCGCGACGATGTAGGAGCCGATCGCCACGGTCATCGCGGTGACGTGGATCCAGATCCAGTAGGAGTGCAGCGCGGGGACCAGCGGGCCGGCCGCCGTGTACAGCACGGTGGCGCACAGCCCGAGCGCGAGCACGATGGGCGCCATAAGGAAGAGCCCGACCGCGTACACGCGGAACCGGAACGACAGCCCCAGGAACGCGATCACCGCGGCGCAGGTGATCGCCATCACGAACTCGTACATGTTGCCCCACGGGACCCGGTGCTCGGCCATCCCGCGGGTGGCAATGCCGAGGATCTGGGTGGCAAGGCCGATCACGGTCAGGCCGAGCGCGGCCCGGATCCACGGCCCGGCCCGCGCCCCGCCCGCCCGCCAGCGGCTCGGCGCGGCCAAGGGCGGCCCCGCATCGGCGCCGTCCCCGGCCGCCGCCCCGGCCGGGGCCACGGCCCCCACGCCTTCATCGCCCGGCGCCGGCCGCGCCGGGGGGCCCTGCGCGGCGATCCCGGCTGCCACCGCGACCTTGGCCTGCTCGGCCACGGGCGCCGGCTGCGCCCCGGGTGCCGCCTTGGCAGCCCGCCGGCCGAAGGCGAAGTCGCCGGCGTAGGCCAGCACGGCCAGGGCGTAGAAGAACACCGTGGCCAGCAGGAAATGGTCGCTGAGCTGGGCCAGCCCGACGTTGACAGGCACGAGGCTCACTCCCTCTCGTCTGGTGATG
>Ga0306920_100011778_pt1 | contig 11846 bp, 8 predicted proteins | sample flu12Cox44000170_FD_204666 | JGI IMG/M metagenome (GOLD analysis project Ga0306920, IMG submission 204666) | Lab enrichment of tropical soil microbial communities from Luquillo Experimental Forest, Puerto Rico - flux4day.12C.oxic.44.000.170 (v2)... | ecosystem: Environmental > Terrestrial >...
CCGGAACGTCTTCACGTCCTTGAGCCAGCCGCCGACCTCCTTCGCCATCAACGCGTCGGACTCGTCGGGGTACTTCTTCCAGTACTCGACCGCCTGGAACCAACCCGCGACCACGCCCTTGACGGCATCCGGATGATTCTTGATCACGTCGTTGCGAAACAGCACGATGTCGACGATGAGCCCCGGGGTGCTGCTGCTGTCCACCAGCACGTGCCCGCCCGGCGTTCGCTTGGCCCGCGTCAGCCACGGCTCCCAGGTGACCGCCGCGTCCACCTTATGCGCAACAAATGCCGCGCCGGCGTCGTCCTGTTGCATCTGGATGCCCTGGATGTCTTTCTCCGTCATGCCGTTCTGCCGCAGGAGCACGCTCAAGAAGAAGTGGGACACCGACCCCTTGTTGAACGCGACCCGCTTGCCGCGCAGGTCCTTGATCGTCTTGATCGCGTCGACCGCCACGATGCCGTCCCCGCCCTTGCTGTCGTCCAGGCCGAGCACGGATCGGAACGGGTGCTCAGGGCTCCAGTAGAGGCTCGCCGTGTCCACGGTCGTGGCGATGCCGTCCAGCTTTCCCGACACCAGCGCGAAGAAACGGGACTTGGGATCCTCGAATGTCTTCAGTTCGACATTGACCCCGGCCTCGTCGAAGAAGCGCTTGTCGCGGGCCAGGAACAGAGGTCCGTACCCGACCCAGGTCGACTGGCCGATCAACAACGTTTCGGCCGCCGCCCCGGCGGGATTCGGACGCCAGCCGAACGCCAGTCCCCCGGCCAGCAGCAGCACGAGGGCGGCCGTCCCCCACCTGCAAACGCGAGACATGTCCGCACACCTCCTTCGCATCAGGACTTCACCCAAACCGTCACCCTCATGCCGATGTCGAAAGCGCGGCCTGTCTTTCGATGGCGCCTCAGGCCTCCAAGTATTCCGCCGTCATGGGAGAAAACCCTCTCCTCGCTGCGGTCGCGCCGGGGCGCCGCGATGCGCAGCGCCGCACGGTATCTAACGGTCAGCCATACAGGGATGGACGTGATGAACGTCGTCCGGTCCGGCCCGAGGGATGATGCCTCATCGGTGCCCGGGGGAGCCGCTATTGCTCCGCGCGACAATTTGTAGGGATAGCATCAGGAGGGCCGGGTCAACTGCGAGGCAGCAGCGGCATCGACGAACCATGCCGGTCCCCCGGAGATGGGCCGGATGAGCTGCGCCGGCAGGCGATCGGGGTCGTGGGGCCCTTCGAGGACCATGCGCAAGGCGGCGGCTTTGCCCTCCCCGGCCACGAGAAAGATCACTTCGGCCGCGTGGTTCAGGACCGGCGGCGTCAGCGTCATCCGTGCCATGCCCAGATGCGGAACCTCATAAACCACCACCGATCGATGCGCCTCGCGCAGGACCGGGGAATGGGGGAAGAGCGATGCGGTGTGGGCATCTTCGCCGAGACCCAGCAGGACGAGATCGAGTTGCGGCCAGCCGTCGGGCGCGGCGGGCGTGTGCGCGCGCAGCAGCGCCTCGTACGCCTCGGCGGCCGCCGCGCCGTCGGCCTGCTCCGCCGGCATGCGGTAAATCCGGTCGGACGGGATGGGGACCGATGCCAACAGCGTCTGCTGCGCCATGCGAAAGTTGCTGCGCGGATCGGTCGGCGGCACGCCCCGCTCGTCCCCCCAGAAAACCCGCAGGCGGTCCCAGGCAATCCGGCCGCGGAGCGGATCCTCCACCAGGCGCGCGTACAGATCGCGTGGCGTGTCTCCTCCCGAAAGGGCCACCGCGCATTCGCCGCGGCGATCGACGGCCCGGGCGCAGGATCCGGCGACACGCTGCGCCGCGGCGTCGGCGGCAGCCCCGCGATCGGGAAAGACCAGCAGCTCCGGGCCTTGGCCGGACGCCTGGCGGCTCACAACGACCGCCAGCGGCGGCCGTGGCGCGCGGCGAGCGCCCGCGCCGCTTCGGGCCCCCAGGTGCCCGCGGGGTAGATTGAAATTGGCTCGGGAGGGGCGGTGTCCTCCCACCACCGCAGGATCGGCTGCACCAGGTCCCACGCCTCCTCGACCTCGTCCCGGCGCGTGAAGAGGGTGGAATCGCCCAGCAGGCAGTCATGGATCAGACGCTCGTAAGGGGACATCTCCTCCACGCCGAACGCGGTACCGAAAGGGAATCCCATGTGCACCGGTCGCAGGGTCATCGCCATGCCTGGCACCTTGGCGATGAACCGGAGGGAGATCATCTCGTCTGGTTGGATGTTCAGCGACAGCAGGTTGGGCTCGCTCGCGGCGCTGTCCCCGAACAACGGCAGCGGCGCCCGCTTGAACTGCACCGCGACCTCGGTAACGCGCTTGGGCAGACGCTTGCCCGAGCGCAGGTAGAAGGGGACCCCGGCCCACCGCCAGTTGTCGATGAACAGCCGCAGGGCGACAAACGTGGGCGTTCGGGAGTCCGGCGCCACGCGCGGTTCCTGGCGGTAACCCGGCACGTCGTGGCCGTCGATAACGCCGGGTCCGTACTGCCCCATGACGACATTTCGCGCCACGTCCTCCGGGGCCATGCGGCGCGCGGCCCTGAGGACCTTGACCTTCTCCGACCGCACCGCATCCGGTTCGATCGCCACGGGGCACTCCATCGCCATCAGGGTGAGGAGCTGCATCATGTGGCTCTGAATTATGTCGCGCACGACCCCGGCGTTCTCATAGTATCCCGCCCGCCCCTCCACGCCCACCGTCTCGGCGACGGTGATCTGGACGTGGTCGACGAAGTGCTGGTTCCAGATCGGCTCGAAGATGCCGTTGGCGAAGCGGAACACCAGGATGTTTTGTACCGTTTCTTTGCCGAGGTAATGGTCGATGCGGAAAATCTGGCTCTCGCGAAAGACGCCGAGCAGCGTGTGATTGAGCTCCTGGGCGCTGGCCGGATCCCGCCCAAATGGCTTCTCCACGATCACCCGGCTCCACGGCCGCCCGCCGTCATCCAGCGGCGCCGGGCGGGGGGCCAGCCGGTGCGCGCCGATCTGCCGCACGATCTGGCCGTATAGTTCCGGCGCCGTGGCAAGGTAAAAGAGCCGGTTCCCGGCCGTGCCGCGCTCACGATCGAGACGCTCCAGCATCTGCCCCAGCCGGCCGTAGCCGGCGGGATCGTGGAAGTCGGCCTGAAGGTAGAAGAGTCGCTTCGCGAAGGACCGCCAGGTTTCGTCCTCGATGCCGGAGGCGCCGCCGAGCACGGCCTTAGCCATTTCCTGCCGGAAGGCCTCGTCCGTCATCGGCCGGCGCGCGAAGCCGACCACGGCGCATTCCGCCGGCAGCAGTCCGAGCCGCGCAAGCGTGTACAGCGCGGGCATCAGCTTGCGGTGGGTCAGATCGCCGGTGGCGCCGAAGATCACGACCGCGCAGGGATCCGGCGTGCGCCGCAGCTTGCGCGCTTCGCGTACCGGCAACGGAACAGAGAGGGCGTGCGCTTGCATCCTGGTTACGCGGGCTTGACCGCGTGGCCGCCAAATTGGTTGCGGAGGGCGGCGATCACCTTGTCGCCGAAGTTCTCCTCCTGGCGGGAGAGGAAGCGCTGGAGCAGCGAGAGGGTGATCACGGGGGCCGGCACGTTATGGTCGATCGCCTCCTGCACCGTCCACCTCCCCTCCCCCGAATCCTCGACGTAGCCGCGGATCGAGCGCAGTTCGGGGTCGGCGGCGAAGGCGCGCTCCGCCAATTCCAGCAGCCACGACCGCACGACGCTCCCGTGGTTCCACAACGCGCTGATCGCGCGCAGATCCAGATCGTATGATCCGGCGTGCAGGATGGCGAACCCCTCGGCGTACGCCTGCAGCATGCCGTACTCGATGCCGTTGTGGATCATCTTGACGAAGTGCCCCGCCCCGCTCGGGCCGACGTGCATGTAGCCGTCCTTTGGGGCCAGGTCGAGGAACGCGGGCTCCACGACCTTCACGGCGTCCGTCTCTCCCCCCACCATCAGGCAGTAGCCGACCTGCAGCCCCCAGATCCCGCCGCTGGTTCCCGCGTCGATGTAGCGCAGGTTCTTCGATGCGGCCGCCGCGGCGCGCCGGATGGAATCTTTGTAGTTGGAGTTGCCCCCGTCGACGATGATATCGCCCGCCGACAGGATCGGCTGAAGGGTCGACAGCGTGGCGTCGACCGCGCCGCCCGCCGGGATCATCATCCACACGACGCGGGGTGGCGTGAGCTGCTCCACGAGGTCCGCCAGGGAGTCCGCTGGCGCCGCACCGAGCGCCGCCGCCTCCGCCCGCACCTCCGGCCGCCTGGCGTAGGCCGTGATCTGGTGTCCCCGATCGAGGAGGCGCTTCACCATATTGCCCCCCATGCGCCCAAAGCCCACGAATCCCAACTTCACGCCTTCCCCTCCCTCCCGGCTGCGCGGTTCTACCGGCTCTGCAGCCGCCGGTCGATGGCCTGGAGCAGCTGCCGGTACGAGTCGGCAAACTGCTTCACCCCTGCGTCCAGCACGTGCTGCGTGACGTCGTCGATGCTGATGCCGGCCTCTTTGAGACGCGTGAACACCGCGGCCGACTCGTCCCATCCCTCCAGGACCGCCCGCGGATTGATGCGGCCGTGGTCGCGAAACGCCTGCAGCGTCTCCGGAGGTATGGTGGCCACCGTGTCCGGTCCGGCAAGCGCCTCGACGTACAGGAGGTCGGGGTAGGCTGGGTTCTTCGTGCTCATGCTCCCCCACAGGGGGCGCTGCAGCCTCGCCCCGCGGCCGGCAAGCGCCTGCCACCGGTTGGTAGAGAAATACTCGCGGAACTTCTGGTACGCGAGCTTGGCGTTCGCGATTGCCACCTGGCCCATGAGGCTGCGCAGGCGTTCTTGCTGCGCCGCATCCTTTGAGGCCGGCAGCAGGGATTGGAGTCGCTTGTCCGTCTCGGTGTCGATGCGGCTGACGAAGAAGCTGGCCACCGACACGACCGGCTCGATCGGCTGCCGGGCGGCCACCCGCCGCTCCAGCCCGCGCAGATACGCCTCGGCGACGCGAGTGTAAGCCTCCACCGAGAACAGGAGGGTGATGTTGATGTTGCGGCCCTCGGCGGTCATCTCCTCGATGGCCGGGAGGCCCTCCACGGTTCCAGGGATCTTCACCATCAGGTTCGGCCGGTCGATCCGCGCAAACCACTCGCGGACCTCGTCCATCGTGCCGGCCGTATCGTGGGCGAGCAGCGGGGAAACCTCGACGGACACGAAGCCGTCTCCCCCGCCCGTCTCTTCGAAGACCGGCCGGAGGATATCGCAGGCCGCCGTGATGTCCTCGGCGACAAGCGCGTTGTAGGCATCGGTTACGCTGGCCTTGCTCTGCCGGAGTCGGGCAAGCGAATCGTCGTAGTCTGCGCTGGTGGAGATGGCCTTCTCAAAGATGGTCGGGTTGCTCGTCACCCCGGCCAGCCCGTCCTCCTCCACCAGACGGCGCAGCTCTCCGGAACGCAGCAGGTTGCGATGGATGTAATCGAGCCAGACACTCTGTCCTGCCTGGCGCAGCGCGCGCAGGGGGTTCCGAACCGCGATCTTCTCTTTCATGATGCCCTCCTCACTTTGGCCAAGACCGCCTTCGCGGCCTCGACAACATGATCCACGGTGAAGCCCAGCTCGCGCATCACCACCGCCCCAGGAGCCGAGGCGCCGAACCGGTTGAGGCCGATGATGACGCCCTCCGTCCCAACGTATCGCTCCCACCCGAGCGGTGACGCGGCTTCGACGCTCACGCGCGCGCGAACGGCGGGCGGCAGCACCGCCTCGCGATACGTCTGGGGCTGGGCTTCGAAGAGCTCCCACGATGGCATCGACACGACCCGGCTGCGGATCCCGTCGCCCGCCAGGCGCCGGTGAGCCTCGAGCACCAGCGGCACCTCCGATCCCGTGGCGATGAGGATCACTTCTGGCGCCGGCCCATCGGTCCCCGTGAGCACGTACGCCCCCTGCGCCACGCCGGACGCAGGGCTTAGCGCGGCGCGGTCCAGCACGGGCAGCTTTTGGCGTGTGAGGACGAGCCCCACGGGCCCGCCGGAATGGCGCATCGCCACTCGCCACGACTCCACCGTCTCCGTCGCATCCGCCGGCCGTAAGATGAGCATCTTCGGGATGGCGCGAAGGCTGGCCAGATGCTCGACCGGCTGGTGCGTCGGCCCGTCTTCTCCCAATCCGATGCTGTCGTGCGTCCAAACGTAGATCGCGCGCGCCGCGCTCAACGCCGCCAGCCGGATGCTGGGACGCATGTAGTCGGAGAAACACAGAAAGGTGGCTCCAAACGGCACGATCCCGCCGTGCAACGCCATCCCGGTCACGGCGGCGGTCATCGCATGTTCGCGGATCCCGAAGTGCACGTTCCGCCCCGCATATCCCCAGACCCCGCCGCCGGCGCCCTGTGTGGGCGGCTCGTTGGCCTGCGCGAGATGCGGGCTCTCGAAGTCGCCGTGCCCTTGCATGAGGGTGCGGGTCGACGGGTCGAGGTCCGCCGAACCGCCCATCAAGTTCGGCACGACCTTGGCCAGTGCGCTAAGCACCTTGCCCGCGGCGTCGCGCGTGGCCATCTCTCCATCCCTGGGCGTAAACGTCGGCAGCTGCCGTTCCCATTCAGCGGGAAGCTCTCCGCCGAGGCCTTGCGCGAAGCGCTCGGCCAGATCGGGATGAGCGGCGCGGTAGGCGTCCATCCGCCGCTGCCAGGCCGTCTCCAGCTCGGCTCCTCGTTCGACGGCTTTGCGGAACTCGCGCAGCGCCTCCTCGGGGACATAGAACGTGCGGTCCTCCGGCCAGCCGAGCGCCCGCTTCGTCAGTCGCACCTCTTCATCGCCGAGCGGCTCGCCGTGGGCCTGAAACGTGTCCTGTTTGTGCGGGCTCCCGTAGCCGATATGGGTGTGGGCCACGATCAGCGACGGCCGGTCCTCGACCGCCCGGGCGGCGGTGAGCGCCGCGTCCACCGCGGCGGCGTCCATGCCGTCGATACGCTGCACGTGCCACCCGTAGGCCTCGAAGCGAGCCCCCACATCCTCCGAGAACGTGACGTTCGTTGTGGCGGAGAGGGTGATCAGGTTTGCGTCGTAGAGGACGATCAGCCGGCCGAGCCCGAGGTGTCCCGCCAGGGAGGCTGCTTCGGATGCCACCCCTTCCATCATGTCCCCGTCGCTGGCGATCACGTACGTACGGTGGTCCACGATGGCGTGACCTGGGCGATTGAACTGCGCAGCCAGCCAGCGCTCCGCGATGGCCATGCCCACGCTGTTTCCCACGCCCTGGCCGAGCGGGCCGGTGGTCACTTCCACTCCCGGCGTGAGGGCGTGCTCCGGATGGCCCGGGGTACGGCTGCCCCACTGCCGGAACTGCTTGATATCGTCCATCGTGAGATCGTAGCCCGTCAGGTACAGCAGGCTGTACAGCAGCATGCTGCCGTGACCGGCGGAGAGGATAAACCTGTCGCGGTCCGGCCATGCTGGGTTGCGGGGATTGAACCGCATGTGACGCATCCACAGCACGTAGCCCATCGTTGCTGCGCCCATCGGCAATCCCGGGTGGCCCGAGTTGGCCTTCTGCACGGCATCGATGGCTAGCGTCCTGATTGTGTTAATGCAGAGATCGTCGATCGTCTGAGTCCTCGTGGCCATGCACGCCTCCTAGCTCGCGCCACTCCGGCACGTTGCCTCGAAGATGCAACTCGCTCCACCCCAGCAGATTGCTGGGGAGGATGCCATCTGCCGGGACAACCACCTCAGCGTTATTCTACCCGATCGCCGGGGGTTGCGAGGAGCCGTCCACCGGGCGGAACGCCTCCTGCAGCGGCCCGAGCGCCGCTTCGACTTGCAGGTGCATAAGCCGGGCTTCCCGGTAGCGCGCATGGCGTCCGGCATCAGGACAAAACACGTGCCCCAGCGGCGCCGGCAGTTCTTCCGCGCGCGCCGCGCCCAGCAGATCAAGCGCCATCAGGGCCGCGCCCCGGCTGCTGCCTTCTGCCTCCTCAGAAGCGGCGATGGCGTGGCCGAACACATCGGCCATGATCTGCATCCAGGCCGGGGAGCGCAGCAATCCCGCGCCGCTGGCCACGATCTCGCGCACCGCGGGCATCGCCGCGCGGAGCTGATCCCAGACCAGCGCCAGCCGCTGCGCGACCGCCTCGAGACCCGCCTGGAGAAGATCGAGCGGCTCGGTGGCCAGGGTCATCCCCACGATCGCGCCGCGGACCCACAACGGCCACTCCGGGCTGCGCTCGCCGGCGAGAAACGGCAGGACCACGAGGCCGCGAGCACCGGACCGCCGGCACAAGGCCTCTTCGATCTCCTCGGGCGTGCCGAGCGCGAACTGCTCCTGCATCCAGCGGAAGACATTTCCGCCGTTGCTCACCGCGCCGCCGGTCAAAAGCCGAGTTCGATCGAGACGATACTGCCACAAGGCGCGCGGCACCTCGGCCGGCTCCGCCTCCCGCAGCACGCGGAGCGCGCCGGATGTGCCGACGTTCAAGGCGGCCCGGGCGGCAACCATACATCCGGTTCCCACATTGCTCAACGCACCATCGCCTAACGCGGATGTCCAGGGCAGATCCGCCAGCGCCGGCCACCGCGCGGCGTACTCCCGCTCAAGCCCTCGGAGCGGCGTGCGCGCATCGACAAGCGGCGACAGCGCGGCGGGCGCCAGGCCGATGGCAGCCAGAAGCTCGCGATCCCAGTCGCACCGGAGCTGGTCCAGGAGCCCGGTCCCCGAGGCCATGGAGATGCTGCACGCCCTGCGGCCAAACCAGACGAGCGCGAGGTACTCGCCGATGCTCATCCACCATTTCGTGCCGAGCCAGGCCTGAGGATGGGCTGTACGCAACCAGTACAGGCGCACGGCAGGATAACTGGGATGGAAGACGCAGCCCGTACGGCGGCGCACGGCTTCTTCATCCAAGCGATCGCGCAGGACCTGAGCCGCCGGCGCGCTGCACTTGTCCGCCCAGGAGTACAGGGGCGTGGAGGGACGGCCGTCGGCGCCGACGCCCATGATGTTGTGCCAGAACGTTGACACCCCTACCGCCCGCAGTCTCTGCGCGGCTCGCCCGGCCCCCGCCAGAGACTGGTCGATCGCCAGGGCGACGCCCTGGAGGAAGGCATCGGGTTCGCCCTCGACTCCGCCGTCGGCGGTCAGCGTCCAGCGATACGGCGTCCGCCCCTCTGTGCCGCGGACCTCGCGCCCGCGCGCGTCATAGATGAGGGCGCGCAAGGAAGAGCTTCCGAGGTCGAGCGCCAGGACGAGCGGCGACTCCGCTTCCCGGGCCGAGACGGTGGGCACTTACTCCTCCTTCGTTGTTGCGGGACCTCCCGAAATCATGAGCGCAAATGAGAGACTTCGCAAGGTCTTATTTGTTGGCCGGCCCAATCCGCTCCTCGGTGAGGTCAACCGTCCTTTCAGAGAACCTCTGGACAAGGAAACGAAGCCGGGCGTCTTTTATTGCTCTTTAGCCGTCATCGACCTCGCGGCATGATAGTGATGGGCAGGCGGCGAATGCGCCGGCGCTGGCAGACTGGCGGGATGGAAGGGCGTGGACATCATGAGCGGTCGGCTGGGCGGTAAGGTTGCGGTGGTCATAGGCGCCGGCTCGCGGGGTGCGGGCATCGGCAACGGCAAGGCCGCGGCGATTCTCTTCGCACGCGAGGGCGCAGCGGTCGTGTGCGCCGATCAGATCGTGGCTCGGGCCGACGAAACGGTGGCCGCGATCGTCGCCGAAGGCGGCACGGCTTCGTCGCTCGCCTGCGATGTCTCGCATCGCGAGGGCTGTCAGCAATTGGCGGCCGCAGCGGTCGAGCGCTATGGGCGGATCGACATCCTCCAGAACAACGTCGGCATCGCCTCGGACCAGAGCCTGGAGGACATCACCGAAGAAGCGTGGGACCACGTGATGGGCGTCAACGTCCGCAGCATGGTCCTGGCGGCACAGGCGGTCGTGCCGCATATGTTGGCCGGCGGGTCCGGCTCCATCATCAACCTCTCATCGATCGCCGGGCTGCGCGCATTTCCGGCGCGCTCGACAGCGTACACGACCAGCAAAGCTGCGATCATTGGACTGACGCTGCGCCGAAGCCCGTGGAGTTTCTGGATGCGCTCCCGAAAAGCGGCGCCGGCAAGATCCTCAAGTTCGAGCTAAGCGAGAAGTACTGGGCCCAAGCTTCTACCTTGAGCCGATCCAGGGTCGGCAAAGGTTCGACAATAACGAAGCCCCGTCGAAGCGGGGCGCTAGGGGGGCTTATGTGGCAGCCGGATGGTTGGAGTGCTCGGGCTCGTATCGGCATTCTGATGCCTCACTTTGACATCGGCCCGGAAGCGGAGTTCGAGGCAATGGCTCCAAATGGCGTATCGATCCACTCGACGCGTGTACCGCTCGGCGTGACGATGCCTGGCGGATCTAAGGACCCAGGAATCGCAATGCCCCCTGTGCGGGCGTTTGCCGAGCCGCCATTGATCGACGATGCCGCGGAGCTGTTGGCGGCCGCGCCATTGCATGCAATTGTCTATGGCTTTGCCAGCAGCAGCTATCTGCTTGGCCCCGATGGCGATCGCGCCTTGAAGGCGCGCCTGGAGAAGCGGACACGCACCATCCCCGTAGTCATCCCGGGTATAGCGGCTGCACTGGCGTTACGGGCGCTAGAGGTGCGCCGGCTCGCCCTCATCGATCCGCCGTGGTTCTCGGACGAATTGAGCCAGATGGGCGCCGAATACTTCCGCAGCCAGCGGATCGAGGTCGTTCACGCGTCTCCTGCGGCATTGCCCAAACGTCAACTCGATATCCACCCGGGGCAGCTTTACGCGTGGACGCGCGCGAACGTGCCGGCGACCGCAGAGGCGGTCTTCATCAGCGGCAACGGTTTCCGGGCTGTCGGGACGATCCAAGCGCTGGAGGAGGATCTGGGGCGTCCCGTTCTCACGGCCAATCAGGTGTCGTTCTGGAATGCCTTGCGCTATGCGGGCGTGCAGGCACCGGTCGTGCATTACGGTCGAATCTTCGCAGAGCAGCTGCCGGCGAACTGATTCCGCGGGATTGTATTGGGCCGCGGCTTTATATAGACGAAGATTTACACTAATCTCATCAATCGCAATTGCGACGACAGGAGGCGAAGACCGTGGGTCGACTCCAGGGCAAGGTGGCGCTAATAACGGGTGGAACAAGTGGCATCGGTGCGGCCACCGCTCGTCTCTTCGTCCGAGAGGGTGCCTCCGTTATCGTCACAGGCCGAAACTCGGAACGCGGACGGCAACTGACTGCCGAACTCGGCGCTCGTGCGGGGTATTTGTGCGGTGACGTGAGTCGCGAGCCGGACGTCAAGGCGGCGGTTGAGGAAACCGTACGGCGCTTCGGCCGGCTCGACTGCCTGTTCAACAACGCGGGGTCTGGCGGACCTCGCGGTCGGATCGAGGACATCCCTGTTGGGGCCTTCGACGAGGCCCTCGGCGTGCTTCTGCGCGGCGTCTTCCTCGGGATGAAGCACGCGGCCCCGGTGATGAAGCGGCAAGGTGCGGGCTCGATCATCAGTAACGCAAGCGTGGCGGGTCTCCGCGCCGGGATGTCGTCGCACGTCTACAGTGCCGCCAAGGCCGCCGTAATCCACCTTACCTGCTCCGTTGCAATGGAGCTTGGTGAGAGCGGTATCAGGGTCAACTGCATCTCCCCGGGCGGCATCGCCACACCGATCTTCGGCAGGTCTTTTGGCCTGCCGGCTGAGCGGGCGGACGAAACAGTCCCAGTCGTGAGGCGAATGCTCGAAACGGCCCAGCCCATCAAGAGAGCAGGACTTCCCGAGGATATCGCCCACGCCGCGCTCTGGCTGGCCAGTGACGAGTCCAACTTCGTGAATGGCCATACCCTTGTGGTCGATGGTGGCCTTATCG
>Ga0306920_100011780_pt1 | contig 11845 bp, 12 predicted proteins | sample flu12Cox44000170_FD_204666 | JGI IMG/M metagenome (GOLD analysis project Ga0306920, IMG submission 204666) | Lab enrichment of tropical soil microbial communities from Luquillo Experimental Forest, Puerto Rico - flux4day.12C.oxic.44.000.170 (v2)... | ecosystem: Environmental > Terrestrial >...
GATCGATCGCGGTGTGTTGGTCAACGAATATCTTGAAACCAGCGCGCCCGGGATTTTCGCCGCCGGAGACATCGCCCGCTGGCCCGACGCCTACAGCGGCGAGCAGCTGCGCATCGAGCACTGGGTCGTTGCCGAGCGGCACGGCCAGACTGCAGCGCGCAATATGCTCGGCCGGCGCGAGCGCTACGCCGCCGTTCCGTTCTTCTGGAGCCAGCACTACGACGTGTCGATCGATTACGTCGGCCACGCCAATGCATGGGACGAGATTGTTCAGGACGGCGATCCGAATACCCACGATGCAGCGCTGCGCTTCCGCCAAGCCGGTCGCACGCTGGCCGTCGCGACGATCTTCCGCGGCCGTGAGAGCCTATTGGCGGAAGCCGCTATGGAACGAGGCCGGTCGCCGTAGGTTCAAGAAAGGGTTCCTCTGGCGGGAGCCCTACATGCCTCTCGGTCCGGAAAGGGTTAAACTAGGAAGGACCGGCGCAGCCGCAGCACTGCCGCTCAACCTCTAACAGCGGAACTATTGACGAACAAACCGGCGCAGCTGGTTAGTGCCAATAGCTGCCGTCAAGTGAGCCGGAGGTCCCAGGGAGCCATCATGCGGCGGCAGTGACCAAAAGCGATAGCAGGCACCGCAGCGACGGCGATGGATCGCCGTGCCACACGATATAGGTGCGGTTATGCGAAAACCGCTTAGGGAGCGCGTGTTGGCATACGCTCTTGGTCGCGCGCAGGGCCTCCAGGACAGACTTGGGCACCACAGCAAATCCGGTACCGGCAGCGACGCAGGCGATCATCGTCTGACACGACTCAAATTCCATGATCCGTTCGGGCATCACATTCGCGCTGCCTAGCCATTCCTCGGTGCGCTTGCGATAGGAGCACCCCTGCGCGAACGCGATGAGCGTTGAGCGTCCGAGGTCGGCTGGGCCGGACACCTTGCAGATCGTCCTGGATGTCACAAGCACCAACCGCTCCTCGAAAACACCGCGCGCCTGGAGACTGGGTGCGGTAAAGGGCTCAGCGACGAAGGCAGCCTCAAGCTCGAATTTCACTACGCGGGTCACAAGTGCCCCGGTCGTTCCGGTGGCGAGTTCCACCACCACGTCGGGATAAACGCTGTGATAGCTCGACAGGATGGGAGCAAGGCGACTGCCGGCCGTGCTCTCGATCGAGCCGAGCTTAAATGCACCTTTCGGCTTGCCGGTGCGCATTTCGCTGACCGTCTCGTCCGCCAGGCGCAGCAAACGATCAGCATAGGTGAGCAAGGTGTGCCCCTCCGCAGAGAGACGTATGGAGCGCCCCTCGCGGCGGAACAGCCGAGTACCGAGATGTTCTTCCAACTGGCGGATGCGCGTCGTCACATTGGATTGAACGCGATTGAGTTTCTTGGCTGCACGGACGACTCCGCCCTCGTCAACGACAGTTCGAAAGATCTTCAAGGATTCGAGGTCGATCGTTCTCATAAGGAGAATGATAGATTACAATTATTCATTTGTGCAAGCTGATCTGACGGCACATTTCCGTTGCATGAGATCGTTCACGAAGCCATCGGCCCCAGGCATAGCGATCGGAGACTCGCATCGCCACCAAAGTTTCGTGACTCAGAAGGATGAAGGACACGAACATGAGCAGCGAAAGAAAAGTTGCCGTCATCACCGGCGCATCGCAGGGCATCGGTGCAGCGCTCGTAGAGGCGTATCGCGGTCGCGGCTACCGGATCGTCGCGATTGCACGCTCGATCAGAGGATCCGACGACACGGACATCCTGGCCGTTCCTGGCGACATCGCTGACCGGAGGACGGCCGAGCGTTCGATCACCGAAGGGGTGGCGCGGTTCGGGCGTATCGACACGCTCATCAACAACGCCGGCGTCTTCATCGCGAAGCCCTTCACGCAGTACAGCGAGGCCGATTACGCGGCGATGCTTGGCGTCAACCTGGCGGGATTCTTCCACATGACGCAGCTCGCGATCGCTGAGATGGAAAAGCGCGGCAGCGGCCACATCGTCCAGATCACGACGAGCCTCATAGCCCACGCGAACTCTCAGGTCCCCTCCGTGCTCGCATCCCTGACGAAGGGGGGCCTCGACGCCGCCACGAGGTCGCTGGCGATCGAATACGCGAAGCGCGGCATCCGGGTGAACGCGGTTGCGCCGGGCATCATCAAGACGCCGATGCATCCCGTCGAGACGCATCATGCGCTCGGCGGCCTCCATCCGCTCGGCCGAATGGGCGAGATCGCCGACATCGTGGACGCCATCCTCTATCTCGAATCGGCCACCTTCGTGACCGGGGAGACCCTCCACGTCGATGGCGGGCAGAGCGCGGGCGACTGAACCTTTGTTGGCGGAGCCGCGCTCGACGCGCCCGTCCGAGAGTCAGGGAATTTTCGCGCCCGAGCTTGGCGCTGCATTCAGACGCCGACGACGAGGGCAGAGGATTGAATATGAAGGAGGACGATATGAACCGACTTGAGAAAGTGCTATACACGGCGAGGGTCCACACCACGGGCGGACGCGCCGGCGTGTCGCGTAGCTCCGACGGCCGCCTCGAGGTCAGGCTGTCGCGGCCGGGCAGCCCCCGGCACCGGCACCAACCCGGAGCAGCTCTTAGCGGCCGGCTGGTCCGCGTGCTTCGAGTCGGCGATGGAGTTCGCCGCGCGCAACATGAAGATCACGCGGCCGGCCGATCACGCGGTCGACGCCGAGATCGATCTCGGTCCCGAAGGGGGCGCGTTCAGCCTCGCGGCTCCCCTCTACGTGAGCCTGCCGGGGATGGAGCGCGCGACGGCGCAGCGCCTCGTCGAGGCGGCCCACCAAGTGTGTCCCTATTCGCGGGCAACGCGCGGGAACATCGCCGTCGAAACAACGCTGGTCTGAGGCCGCTCCGATGAGAGCAGACAGTGACCGGCCGATCGCCGGGCGCGTCGGGCACATCTTCGCCAGAAAGCCCCGCAGGCCTTTGCGCAAGCCATGGTCGACCTCGCCAGTCTTCGAGGCGGTGGGTTGCGGTCGCCTGGGCATATCTCGCAACCGGCCAGGCCGACAAACCGGGATCGCCGATCTTCGCGTCCGAGTGACGTGATCGACGGAGAGTTTTCAGCAAGGAGGTGACCATGACCCCATTCGGGAGCACTGCGCAAATGCCCGATCCACAGGCGCTGAAAGCGCAACCGGCGGTCGCACGTATCGCCGCCTTTGCCGTTGCGGCTCGGCCGGAGCGCTTGACACCGGAAATCCGGCAGCTTTTCAAGCGCAACATTCTGGACAGCCTCGGCTGCGCGATCGCGGCCTTGCCGGGTCGACCGTTCGCCGCGTTGCGCGAGCAGTTCGAGGAATATCGCGCCCCAGGCCGCTGCACGCTGATCGGCGGCGGCAAGACCTCGGTGGATCAGGCGGCGCTCTTTAATTCCGGCCTGACGCGCTATGTCGATCTTCTCGACAGTTATATGTCGCCGGGCGGCCTCGCTCATCCGAGTGATAATTTCGGCACTGTCCTGGCTGCGGCGGAGTATGCGGACGCCTCCGGCGAGGACTTCATGCTCGCCCTGGCCGTGGCCTACGAAATCCAATGCCGATTCACGGCGGTCGTCCCGGTGAGGACGAAAGGTTCAACCACGCCATGCAGCTCGCCATGTCGACCGCGGCGTCGGCGGGCAAGCTCTTCGGTCTCTCAATCGGGCAGATCGCGAACGCGATTTCGATAGCTACCGCCGACAACATCTCTCTCGCGTGCATTCACGCCGAGCCCGTGGCGCAGTGGAAGGGCTTCTCGCCGGGCTGGACCGGGATGCGCGCGGTCTACGCGACCTCGATGGCCAAGCGCGGGTTCACGGGACCGCGCGGCCTGTTCGAAGGGCCGAAAGGCCTGGAGCAAATGTTCGGTGGGCCGATCCAGGTGGATTGGGACGATCCGTCGCTCAACTTCGTCAAGCAGACGGTTCTCAAGAAATACTGCTCGCTGATTCACGGCCAGCCGGTGATCGAAGCGACCATGGACCTGCGGCGCCGCTACAACTTGGTCGCGGCCGAGGTCGAGCACGTGCGCTGCGACACCTTCCAGGCGGGCTACGACTTCGCCGGCGGCGGCAACTATGGCTCGAAGGATCACCCCTGGCACAAGGAGCAGGGGGACTACAATCTGAAATACCTCATTTCCGCAGCATTGCTCGAGGGGCAAGTCGGACCGGCTCAATTGACCGACGAGCGGGTTCAGGCGCCGGATGCGCAGGCGATGGTTGCACGGATCGAGTGCCGTCCTGACGCGCAGTTCACGGCTCGCTTCCCACAGGAGCTGGGCGCCCGCATCACGGTTCACACGAAGGATGGCCGGGAGCTGGTGGTGGACTGGCTGAGTGAGGCCTACGCGGACGGGCAGCTGCGCAGCCGGATCATCGGTGCGGTCCAGGAGATCGACAGCCGGCCCATTTCGCACCTGATGGACCTTCTGGGCCAGGTGCGGCCCAGCGCGGACTATCCGATCACTCACCCCGGCATTTAGTAGCCGACCATCGCTCGAAGCGAGGGCGAGCCACCGGCCAGCGATCCGCGCGATAGAAGCCGCAGCAAGCCACTTGCTCAGTTCCAGTCATCGCGGTGTTCGATCGACGCCGCCGATGAGACCCAGAGCGAAACCACAACAGAGACCAAGATACCGACGAGGTGAAGCGATGACGTAACAAACGATCAACCCTGCTACCGGCAAAGTCGTCAAGACGTATGAGGACATCTCCGATGCGGCGCTCAGCGAGGTGATGGACGTCGCCCAAGCCTGTTACGAGAACGATTGGCGCCAGAGGTCGGTCGCGCAGCGCGCCGCCATCGTTCACGCGGCCGCAACCTGCATGCGGGAGCATAGCGATCACCTCGCCGGCCTGGTGACGCTGGAGATGGGACAGCTCATCGCCGAGGACAAGGGAGAGGTCGCGCTCTCGGCGGACATTCTCGACTACTACGCCCAGCGGGCCGAGACCTTCCTCAAGCCGCAGCCCATCCCGGATGCGCCGAATTCGACGATCGAGACGTTCCCTTTGGGCATCATCCTCGGCGTCGAGCCGTGGAACTTCCCCTACTACCAGCTCGCCCGCGTGGTCGGGCCGCAGCTGATGGTCGGCAACGTGCTCGTCGTCAAGCACGCGTCCAATGTCCCGCAATCGGCGCTGGCTTTCGCCCGGATCCTCGAAGAGGCCGGCGCTCCGAAGGGCGCCTACACCAACATCTTCGCGAGTACCGATCAGGTCGGCCGGCTGATCGAGGATCCGCGCGTTCGGGGCGTGACGGTCACCGGCAGCGAACGCGCCGGCGCCGCTGTCGCCGAGCGCGCCGGGCGGGCGCTCAAGAAGTCCGTCATGGAGCTCGGCGGCAGCGATCCGTTCATCGTGCTTGAGGACGCTCCGCTCGAGCCGACGCTCGGCAACGCGATCTGGGGCCGCATGAACAACACGGGCCAAAGCTGCGTCGCCTCCAAGCGGGTGATCGTCGTCGGCAAGGAGCGTGGCAAACAGTTCCTTGAAATGCTCACAGCGGGGATGGCATCCCTGCGGGCGAGCGACCCGACTAACCCCGACACGAGCCTCGGCCCGGTCTCGTCCGAGAGCGCGATGACCGGTCTCCTCCGCCAGATCGAGACGGCAAAGGCTGCGGGCGCGAAGGTGGTGACCGGCGGCGGCCGCGTGAACCGGTCGGGTTTCTATGTCGAGGCGACGATCCTGACCGGTATTGCCGAGAACAATCCGATCTACACCCAGGAGCTCTTCGGTCCCGTCATCTCGTTCTATGTCGTTGAGTCCGAGGAGGAAGCGATCAAGGTCGCGAACGCGACGCCGTTCGGGCTCGGCGGCTCTGTCTTCACCGCGAATCTCGAGCGCGGCAAGAAGCTCGCTCGGCGAATCGAGAGCGGCATGGCCTTTGTCAATCATCCCACGTGGACAGCGCCCGCGCTGCCGTTCGTCGGCGTCAAGAATTCGGGGTACGGCCGCGAGCTCTCTGAGCTCGGTTTCGGCGAGTTCGTCAACCGCAAACTGATCGACGTCTCTGCAGTGGGCTCGCCCCCGCCATCGGTCTCGCAGGCGGGCTGAAGGGCGGCAGGAACCGCCGGGGGGGGCGTGTTGGAACTAAAGACCACTTTTCCGGAGTAACGAGCGTGGATGTCTCAGACGAAGTCTTCGGCGAGTTCGACTACATCGTCATTGGTGCGGGTAGCGCGGGTTGCGTCATCTCCAATCGGCTTAGTGCCGAGTCCCGCAACAAGGTTCTGCTGCTCGAGGCGGGCGGTGAAGATGACTATGTTTGGGTTCATATCCCCGTCGGCTACCTGTACACGATGGGCAATCCCCGCACGAACTGGTGCTTCAAAACGGAACCGGAAGTCCATGTCGGGAATAAGCGGATCAACTATCCGCGGGGTCGCGTGCTGGGCGGCTCGTCGTCGATCAACGGCATGATCTACATGCGCGGCCAGAGCGCCAATTATGATGGCTGGCGTCAGGCGGGGAATGTTGGCTGGGGCTGGGACGACGTTCTCCCGTATTTCATCAAGTCCGAAGATCATTTCGCCGGTTCCAGCGAATTTCATGGCACGGGCAGCGAGCTGCGCGTCGAGCAGCAACGGCTTCACTGGGACCTGCTCGAGGGTTTCCGCGATGCCGCGGAACAGTACGGCATCCCGAAAGTCGACGATTTCAATCGTGGTGACAATACCGGCTCATCGTATTTCCAGGTCACGCAGAAGAATGGCTGGCGATGGAGCGCGGCGGACGCCTTCCTGCGTCCCGCTCTGCGCCGGCCGAACCTCCGGTTGCAGACCCATGCCCTCGTGCGTCGCATCGCCATCGAGAACGGCCGCGCCGCGGGCGTGGAGTTCGACGTCGACGGACAGGGATACGTCGCCTGGGCGCGTCGCGAGGTCGTTCTGTCGGGCGGTACGATCGGATCGCCGGCAATCCTCGAGCGGTCCGGCATCGGCAATGGCGCGCGCCTGAAGGCGCTTGGGATCAGCACGATCCGCCACCTGCCAGGCGTCGGCGAGAACCTCCAGGATCACCTTCAGATCCGCTGCGCCTACAAAGTCGAGGGCGCCGACACGCTGAACACCCGAGCCCGGTCCTGGTGGGGCAAGGCGATGATCGGCCTGGAGTTCGTGCTCAGCCATTCCGGGCCGATGGCCATGGCGCCAAGCCAGCTTGGCATCTTCACGAAGTCGAACGCACGCTTCGCCACGCCCAACCTGGAATATCACGTGCAGCCGCTCAGCCTTGCCGCGTTCGGCGGCGATCTCGACCCATTCCCTGCCTTCACCGCGAGCGTCGCCAACGTCCGTCCCCACAGTCGAGGCACGGTGCACACCCGCTCCCGGGACCCGGCCGAGGCGCCCGCTATTTACCCAAATTTCCTCTCGACCGAGAGCGACCGGATCGTCGCGGTCGAGTCCGTTCGTCTGACCCGTCGGATCATCGAGCAGCCGGCCATGGCGCGCTACAGCCCGAGTGAGTTCCGCCCGGGACCCATGGTTCAGGAGGATGCGGACATCGTGTGGGCGGTCGGAGACATCTCGACCACTATCTTCCATCCCGTCGGCACGGCGGCGATGGGAAGGGGCCCCGAGGCCGTCGTCGACCAGGAGCTGCGTGTCCACGGCGTGGACCGACTGCGCGTCGCCGACGCCTCGATCATGCCGACCATCACGTCCGGCAACACCAACGCGCCAACCATCATGATCAGCGAGAAGGCCGCCGCGATGATCGTCGAGGCCGCTGCCCGACTCGCGGCACCGATCGCTGTCAGCCAACAGCTCACCGCCGCGTGAGCCCAGCAGGACCACCAGAACAATGCCCTTCCTTCAATTCCATGTTGTCGAGGGTCGCAGCGACCAGGAACTCGCGGCGCTGCTCGACGCCACCCATCGCGTGGTGTTGGACACCCTCCACGTGCCCGTGCGCGATCGCTACCAGATCGTCCACGAGCACAAGCCGAGCCGAATCCGTGCCGAAGATACGGGCCTCGACATCGAGCGGTCCGACAAGTTCGTGCTGCTGCACATCGCCACCCGGCATCACACTACCGAGGAGAAGACCACTTTTTATCGAAAGCTCTGCGCCGAGCTCGAGCGCTCGTGCGGCATCCCACCGACCGACGTGATGGTGAGCATCGTCGAAAACACCGATAGCGACTGGTCATTCGGCCTTGGCAGGGCCCAGTTTCTCACCGGTGAACTGCGAGGCTCGGGACCGAGTGCCTCGCCGTCGGGGCCATCGAGATGAGCGTTCTCCTTCCCTCTGATGCGCTGCAGAAGCCCCCGCTCGACGGCATCACCGTCATCGACATGTCGCGGGTTCTCTCGGGTCCGTATTGCACCATGGTCTTGGCGGATCTGGGGGCCCGCGTCATCAAGATCGAGCGGCCCGATGTCGGCGACGATACCCGCCAGTGGGTTCCCTTCGTGGGAGGGCAGTCAGGGTATTTCATGGCATTCAACCGCCACAAGGAAAGCATCGCGCTCGACCTCAAGAGCCCGTACGACCGAGAGATCTTCGACGCGATCTTGGCCGCCGGTGACGTGATCGTCGAAAACTTCCGTCCTGGCGTAATGGATCGCCTGGGTTACGGCTGGGAGGCGCTTTCCAGCCGTCACCCGAGGCTCGTCTACGCTTCCATTTCCGGCTATGGCGACAGCGGTCCGCTTCGTGACCAACCGGCGTACGACATGATCATCCAGGCGGTCGGGGGCGCCATGAGCCTGACCGGCGAGCCGGACGGCCCGCCCCTCAGAGTCGGTCCGTCTATCGCCGACCTCGGGGCCGCAGTGTTCGCGACCATCGGCATCTGCGCCACCTTGACAGCCGGGCACGGACCGGCCGTGGCCAGAAGGTCGACATTGCGATGCTCGATGGCCAGGTCGCCCTGCTCGAGCACGCCCTTGCGCGCGTCGCCCTCGAACCGACAGTGCCGACCCGAACTGGCGCTCATCACGCCACACTGGCGCCGTTTGGCGCCTTTCGGGCGTCGGACGGCAATATCGTCATTGCCGCCGCAAACGATACCTTGTTCGGCTCGCTTGCCGACGTCCTCGGCCAGCCGGAGCTGGCTGACGACCCGCGCTTTCTCACCAACGATCGCCGTGTGACGAACCAATCCGCGTTGCAGACGGAGATCGACCGCATCCTCAGCGGACGCACAGTGAAGGAGTGGGTCGCGATCCTTCAGGAGGCCGAAGTACCCTGCGGGTCGATCAGCACCGTCGACAAGGTGCTGCAGGATCCGCAACTGCGCGCACGCGACATGTTCATCTCGGTCTCGGACGCGGACGGGAACACCATTCAAACTGCCAACAATCTGATCCGGCTGTCCGCCGCCGGCGAGCGTCCGAAGACCGCCCGCTCACCTCTCCTCGACGAGCACCGCGAGGCCCTCATCCAGGAGTTCATGACCACCAACGGCCACGCCAAGCTCAGCCAGATCCGCCAGCTCGCCCCGACTGACAATACCGATCTCTCATTCGTCAACCTGGCGATGCAGCATTAGGAGTCCAATCGTCATGCCAGACGGAAACAACTCGGCTCAGGCCGATGGCTACGAGACGATCAAGGTTGGAGACGGCCGGCCGCGTCGGCCTGGTACACCTCCACCGGCCGAAGAACCTCAATGCGCTGAACGCCCAGCTGTCCCGCGAGCTGCTCGATGCTCTGCGCTCCTTCGACCGGGACGAGGCGATCGGAGTGATGATCGTCACCGGCTCGGAGCGCGCCTTCGCCGCCGGAGCCGACATTGAGGAAATGGCGCGCAAGACGCAGCTCCGTGCCGAGAACTACTTCGGAGCGTTCGACGAGATCGCCAGGCTTTCCAAACCCATCATCGCGGCCGTGTCGGGCTATGCGCTGGGCGGCGGTTGCGAGCTCGCCCTGCTCTGCGACATCATCATTGCCGCCGAGAGCGCCCGATTCGGCCAGCCTGAGATCAAGTTGGGCATCCAGCCAGGCATCGGCGGATCGCAGCGGCTCACTCGAGCCGTCGGAAAGTCGCTTGCGATGGAGTTGATCCTGACAGGGCGGATGATGCCTGCGGCCGAAGCCAAGGCGGCCGGCATGGTCGCCTCGGTCGTGCCGCAGGACAACCTCATGCAGGAGGCATTGCGTCTCGCCAATACGATCGCGGAGTACAACTCGCCCGCTGTCCGTTCTGCCAAAGAGGCGGTGAACCGTGCCTACGAAACCAGTCTGGCGGAGGGCATCCTGCACGAGCGACGGCTGTTCCAGGCGGCTTTCGCCACCGAGGGCCAGCGCGAAGGGATGAACGCCTTCCTCGAGAAGCGCGCACCCATTTTTTCTCACCGTTGACTGAAAGGAGCAGCAATCGCGAGACGGCTAGGCGAAGCATCTACCGCGCGGCTCAAATCCGATGAGCACCGATCTCCCGTCCGCGTTTTTTGAGCACCTCGTTGCCGACGGTCCCGACGCGGTGATCTACGCAGACGCCGCGGGCTTCATCCGCTACTGGAATGCGGCCGCCTCGCGCATCTTCGGCTTTGGCGAACGCGAGGCGATTGGCGTGCGGCTCGATCTGATCATCCCGAGCGTCTGCGCAGTCGGCATTGGGAAGGCTACGACAAGGTCATGGGCGGCGCCCAAAGCCGCTATGGCGCGGGTGCAGTGTTGGCAATGCCGGCGCTCCACAAGGACGGTCGACAGATCTCGATCGAGTTCACAGTTCTTCCGCTGCGCAGCGATGCTGGGACTCTTCTCGGCATTGCCGCGTTCCTGCGCGACACCACCGCGCGATTCGAGGAGGTTCGGGCGCTGCACCGGGAGCTGGCGGCGCTGAAACAGAGCCGCTGACACGGCGGACACCAAAGTATCGGCTGGTCGGCCCATTCGGCGAACAGTGTCGCGCAGGTGCCAGATTCGGACACGCGCTCGCGACTAAAGTGCGCGCCGACCGTCACCCCTTAAGGTTCCCTTGCGCAATCAAATCGTTGTTCAGCGTCGCAAGCCGCGCGCCCGCCTCTTGAGCTGTTTGACGCGCCGAGTCGCCGCCAGTGACGTGGTGCGTATGCATGCCGGATCGGCGCGATTTCGAGCCGTGCTGCCCGGTTTTGCGGCGCTATTTCGGCGAGGCGCACCCTGTCGCTACCACGATCGAGACTCATCGACCGGCGCGCGAATATCGAGATCGAAGTGTCGGCGTGACGCAGGGCGACGTGAGGGCCCCTAGCTGGACAGCAGCGACGAGGCGCGCAGTGTGTTGCGCAGCGTCTTGCCGATCGCGATGACGAGAACGGCCGCGAACGCCACCTCGATGGCAATCGACAGCACCGGGATAAAAAAGACCGAGACGGGAGGCCGCTCTTCGAGGTACCGAAGCGCCGTCACCACGGCATCCGCAATGACCGAGACGACCATCGGACATGCCGCTGCCATCGCGAGCAGCAAGCCGCGCTTGAGCTGTGCGCGACAACGCGCGTGGAACCGCGGTGAGACGCGCCGGCTGCTGATATAGGCCCAGCCGACGGCGCCGAGCAGAAAAGCCAGGATATAGGCGGTCCGATCGATCGCGAGCACCACCTTGCCCACTGGCTGCATAGCGTCGCTCAACGCCCATTGCATTAGACCGTACCAAGCCACGCGGCCCTTCATGGCGATGTAGAGCGCGCCCGAAGCGAGGACGATGATTGCGCGGCTCCGCCGTGCCTGCCGCAGCAGCGAGAGTGCGGCATATTGACTGGCGATCTCACGCGCCTCGCCAAAGCACCTGCCGAGTCGGCCCGGGGAGTTTCACCCCGAGCCGCTCACAGATCCGGACTTGACACTCTCGCGTCATCCGGCTCGTGCCACCGAACGAAGGCTGCCG
>Ga0306920_100011781_pt1 | contig 11845 bp, 10 predicted proteins | sample flu12Cox44000170_FD_204666 | JGI IMG/M metagenome (GOLD analysis project Ga0306920, IMG submission 204666) | Lab enrichment of tropical soil microbial communities from Luquillo Experimental Forest, Puerto Rico - flux4day.12C.oxic.44.000.170 (v2)... | ecosystem: Environmental > Terrestrial >...
GACATCTACCGGCGGATCTCCACCTACGTCAGGATGCAGCTCACGATCTTGTCGTCGGTGCTGCAGCTGATGGTGTACGCCACGATCCTCAACATCAACGGGGGCGTCGCCCTGTTCCCGCTCCAGTTGCTGTTCTGCAAGTTCTTCGTGGTCATCACCGTGGTGATCGGGTTCATCGTCGACGTTCCCGACCCCGGGGTGATGCAGCGGCCACCGCGCAAGCCCGGCACGAAGATCGTCAACCGGCCGCAGGTCATCCGCTGGTTCATCACCGGGTTCGCGGTCGCCGCCACCGCTTTGTGCGTGCTGGCCTTCGGCCCGGGAAACCCGAGCACGACACACGCGTCGCAGTCCATGACCATGGCGTTCGCGATCGTCTCGTTCAGCGCGGTCAACATCGGCCTGATCATGCGGCGCGAGCGCCAGGCGCCCTGGTCGGACCCGGTGTTCCCGTTCCTGGGCTGGATACTCCTAGGCTGGTTCATGACCTGGGCGGCGGTGGAACTGCACATGTTCCAGCGGCTGCTCGACACCACGTCCTTGACCGGCGGGGAATGGGGGACGGTGCTCGGCCTGTCGCTCATCGCCCCGGCCATCGTAGGGGTCGACAAGGCCATTCAGCTGCGACGCCAGCGCGCGCCGCACATCGGGACCGCCCAGGAGCAGGCGTAACGGGAGCGGGCACAACCAGCCGAATCGGAGGCACGGACATGGCAACGCAGGCCGACACGACGGGACAGCCTGCAACGGCGAGCCGGAACTGGTACTCACGCTCGCCCGAACAGGTCGCCACCGATCTGAGCGTGGACGTGACCACCGGGCTTTCGGCCGCCCGGGCTGCCGAACTGCTGGCCACCAACGGCCCGAACGCGCTTCCGGAGGAGAAGCCCAAGCCGGGCTGGCGCCGGTTCCTGGACCAGTACCGGACGTACATGCAGATCATCCTGATCGTGGCGGCCGTGGTGTCGCTGGTCATCAAGGAGTGGAGCACCGGGATCCTGCTGATCCTGCTGACCGTGCTGAACGCGGTGATCGGGATGCGGCAGGAGGGCAAGGCCGAGAGCGCCATGAACGCCCTGAAGTCGATGATGAAGGCGACCGCACGGGTGCGCCGCGACGGGGCCGAGGCGCAGATCCCGGCCGACCAGGTGGTGGTCGGCGACGTCGTGCTGATCGCCGCCGGCGACGAGGTCCCCGCCGACGGCCGGATCGTCACGGCGAGCGCCCTGCAGATCGACGAGTCGGCGCTGACCGGGGAGAGCACACCGGCCGCCAAGGGGGCCGAGATCCTGCCGGACACCGAACTGAACCCGGGCGACCAGGTGAACATGGCGTTCATGAACACCCCGGTCACCCACGGCAGCGCCACGATGATCGTGACGGGCACCGGGAGCGGCACCGAACTGGGGAAGATCTCCGGGATGCTGGCGGCCACGGCCGTCGAGGAGTCCCCGCTGACCAAGGAGATGAACCGGCTCACGCTGTGGATCGCCGGGGCGGCGGGCCTGACCATGGTGGTCATGTTCGTGCTCGGCCGGGCCCGCGGCCGGGCGTGGGACGACCTGTTCACCGCCGCGGTGTCGCTGGCGATCGCCGCCATCCCCGAGGCGCTGCCCACGGTGGCGCAGACCATCCTCTCCCTCGGCGGGGCCGATCTGGCCAAGCGCAACGCGATCGTGAAGGACCTGCCGTCGGTGGAGACGCTCGGGTTCACCTCGGCGATCAACTCCGACAAGACCGGCACGCTGACCATGAACCAGATGACCGCTGTGGAGGTGGTGGCCCCGGCGGACCGGTACACGATCTCCGGCACCGGGTACGGCCTGGAGGGCCAGGTTCAGCATGCGGCGGGTTCCACGGCGAGCATCGAGGACGCCATCCTGCCCTACCTGGTGGCCAGCGACGCGAAGCTGGTGGACGGCAAGGTGGTCGGGGATCCCACCGAGGGTGCCCTGCTGCTGCTTGGCCACAAGGCCGGGCTGGACATCGACGGCACCCGCGAGCGGCTGCCGCGGCTGGCCACCCTGCCTTTTGACCCCACCTACAAGCTGATGGCCGCGTTCTGCTCGGCCACCGACGCCGCCGGGCGGCCGGTGGTCCGCTGCTTCGTCAAGGGTGCCGCGCCCGCGGTGATGGACCGGGCGGCCACGGCGCTGTCGGAGGGGTCGAGCCTTCCCTGGAATGCCGGCCTGGCGCGAACGCATACGGAGCACATGGAGCGGATGGAGGGCGAGGGCCGGCGGGTGATGGCCGCCGCGGTCCGCGATCTCGACCCGGCCGAGTTCGACGCCGAGGGCGACCTGCTCGGGTACGTCACCGGCCTGCAGCTGACCAGCCTGGTCGGCATGGTCGACCCGCCCAGGGACGAGTCCAAGGCGGCGGTGGAGGCCGCCCAGGCCGCGCACATCCGGGTCCGCATGGTCACCGGGGACGACGTCACCACGGGCGCAGCGATCGCCCGCCAGGTCGGCATCGACGGCGAGGCCATCCTCGGCGCGGACTTCGCCGCGATGTCCGAGTCCGAGCGACTGGACCGCATCGATGACATCGGCGTGGTCGGCCGGGTCGCCCCCGAGCACAAGGTGCTGCTGGCCGACACGCTCAAGCAGAAGGGCGCCGTGGTGGCCATGACCGGCGACGGTGTCAACGACGCCCCGGCCATCAAGGCCGCCGACATCGGCATCGCCATGGGCAGCGGCACCGAGGTCGCCAAGAACGCCGGGCGGATGATCCTGTCCGACGACAACTTCGCCACGATCGTGTTCGCGGTCGAGCAGGGCCGCAAGATCTACGACAACCTGACCAAGTACATCCGCTTCGTGCTCGTGCTGCTGGTCGCCTTTGTCTTGACCTTCCTCGGCGCCACGTTGTTCAATATCGCCAATGGCGAGCCATTCACCCCCGCCCAAGTACTGTGGATCCACTTCTTCGTCAACGCGCCATTCGGCTTCGCGCTCGGTTTCGACAGGGAGACACCCGGCCTGATGAGCAGGCGCCCGGCACCCCGTGGCCAATCCGTGCTGACCACGAGAATGGTCACTACGGTGGCGCTCGCCGGGCTTGCCATCACCATCGGCCTGCTGACCGTCCTGGAGATCGGCACGTCGGTCTACCACAGTGCCGCGATCGGAAATTCGATCGCGTTCACCACGTTCGCGCTGTGCCTGATCGTGGCCGCCGTGGAGTGCCGCAGCGAGACCGCCACCGCGCTGACCACGGCCACGTTCGACAGCAAGCAGATGAACTGGGCGATGATCGGCGAGTTCATCCTCGCCGTGCTGGTCACCCAGATGGACGTCTTCCACCGGCTGCTCGGCACCGTGGACATCAACCTGCGGCAGTTCGGCTGGGCCCTGGTGCCCGCCGTCGCGCTGTTCGCCCTGTGGGAGGTTGGCAAGTTCGTAGTCAGGCGGGCCGTCCACCGGGCGCCTGCATGACGGTCGGTGACGAACCGGGGCATGGCTGGACCGTGGTTCTGCGCCGCATGCCTATCCGGATCGTCGCCGGCCAGCAGGAAGGCGGGTACACCGACGCGTTCGAGATAGTCTGCTGCGACTGCGGTGACGACCCCGACCTGGATTACCGCGAGGTCTCACCCGAGCTGCAGCGGATCCGCGGGCCCTATCACCCGATCACGGCCGGCGCCGCCGCGTACACCAAGCACGTCGCCGGGCATGTCGGCGCGGAGCGGGTGCCGTCCTGAGCTGGCGCCTTGGCTGTCGGCGGGTGCCGCCACTATCACCCGGCGAAGGGTGAACCGCCGCGCGCATGCTGTGATTCGATTGCCTGATGGTGGTGATTTTCGGCTTCGGGCCGGGCAAGCAGGAAGACCTGGGCGCGGCCGTGCAGGTGGTCTGCCCCAACTGCAATAACCAGGTAGTCCTGCACCACGTCCGGTCGAAGAAGACCGTGCGCCTCTACTTCGTGCCGGTGGTGCCCTACGGCACGGACGACTACCTCGTGTGCCCGATCTGCAGCCGGGGTATGCAGCTCAGCCAGACCCAGCTCCCCCACCTGGCCTCGATAAAACGGGCCACGACGGCGTTCCGTGCGGGCAGGCTCAGCGCGGCCGACTATGCGGCACAGGCCGAGTTGTTCTGGCGTGCGATGGGGGTGCATGTCACCGGCCAGCCTGTGGGGGCAGGCGGTCCCCCTGGCGCCGTACCTGCCCCGCCGCCCGCGCCGCCCCCTCGCGCCCCGGCTCCTCCCGTCCCGGCCCAGGCCGCTCCGGCCCCGCCCGCGCCCGAGGACGAGACATCGTGGCTGGCGCAGTTGCGAAAGCTCGCAAAATTGCACGAGGAAGGCGTCCTTTCCGACGCTCATTATGAGACTGCCAAGCGGCGCATTCTCGATCAGAGGTAACCGCCGCGGCGACGGCGCCACGCGCTGCTTTGTGCAGACCGTGGCGGTCCTGGTCGTGTTCACGATCATGCGCACGTTCGGGCTGCTCGGCCCCCCCGCCGTGGCGGCCGGCCTGCTCATGGTGGCGCTGATCATCGTCGCCTGGGACGGCGGCCTCACGCGCGACGACCTCGGGCTCGGCTGGAGACAGGTGCCCGCGGGCCTGCGGTACGGTGGCGCCGCCTTCGGGCTTGTCCTGCTGGTGCTGGTGATCGCGGCGCTGATCCCGGCCACGAACGGCTTCCTGCACGATTCGCGGGCACAGATCAGCGCCGGGCGGCTCGGTTACGAGCTAGGTGTCTCGATCGTGCTGCTCACGGCGATCCCCGAGGAGTTCGCCTTTCGCGGCGTCCTGCTGGGGTCGGCGCTGAAACGGTGGGGGCCGTGGCGGGCAAGCCTGGTCACCTCGACGCTGTTCGGCCTGTGGCATATCGCGCCGAGCCTGCACACGATGTCGGACAACCACATGCTGCGGGGCGAGGTCGGCAGCCTGACCGGGCAGACGCTGCTGGTGCTCGGCGCGGTCCTGGTGACGGCCTGCGCGGGCCTGGTGTTCTGCTGGCTCAGGCTGCGGTCGGGAAGCCTGATCGCGCCGATACTGGCGCACGTCGCGACCAACGGCCTGGCGCTCACCGTGGCGTGGTTCACGGTGCACCACGCGAGCCTGCTGGCCGGGCTGTAGCGGCGCTGCCTGCGCGCCTGCCTTGGTGCGCGATCACCTCGCCTCTGTGATGATCGGCCTGAGTTCGGCCAGTTCCTGGGACGAGGCCCCGGTACGCAGCACGGCGTTCCACCCATCGACGTACTCGGCCGAGTACCGGTGGCCGTGCCCGTCCGGGACGCCGGTGGCGAACGGAAGGTCGGCGGTGACCTGCCAGAACGTGATGAGCGGCATCCAGAACATGGTCCCGAGCACATCGCTGCCCGGCGGCTCGCCGATCCAGTCCGGCTGCCTGAAGATCAGGCGCGGGCTCCACCAGACGATCGGGTCGGACGGGTGCATCAGGTACAGCACCCGGGTGCCGTTCCAGGGCTGGCCGGTCGGCGGGATCGCCTTGCCCGCATTGTTCGCGAACCGCACGGTCTGCCCGTTCTGGTAAACCGGCTCCACCTCGGGGCTGCCCAGCTCGCGGTTGTCGCTGAACTGCCTGAACAGTGTGTTGAAGTTGGGCGGGCCGGCGAACAGCGCGCCGTTGGTCGTGTTGGCAATGTCGTTCGCGCCGGTAAAGGCGGCCTCCCCGCCGAACGAGCCCAGGCTTTCCCCGGCGACGACCAGCTTGGGGCGATCCGAAGTGGGCATCTTCGCATACACGCCGTAGACCGCGTCGAAGAGCGCGCGCCCCGCCGCCAGGGCCTTTGCCTGGTCGACCAGGTAGGAGATCCACGAGGGCAGGTAGGAGTACTGGATCGCCACGGTCGCACAGTCGCCATTGGTGAGGTACTCGAAGCTGTTCACCAGGGCCGGGTCGACCCAGCCACTGCCGGTCGTGGTGACCACGGCCAGGTACTTGCGCTGGAAACCGCCCGCGCGCTCGAGGTCCTTGACCGCCAGCGCGGCCTGGGCCTCCGCGCCCTTGGCCGAGGCCAGCCCGGCGTAGATCCGGATCGGCGCCATGGCCGGCTTGCCGGTGACCTTCTCGATGTCACTCACCGACAGGCCCTTGCCGATGAAGTTGCGGCCCTGCCAGCCGAGCGTGTCCCACGGGATGAGCGAGCCGGGGCCGCCCGAGCGCAGGCTGGTGGTGGGCTGGTGGATCCCCTCGGCGGTCTTGTGGTCGCGCGTCCCGTAGGCCGCGTTCATGAGGTCGATGAACCCTTGCAGCAGCACACCGCTGACCACCAAGTAGGTGAGGCCAACCACCAGGATCCAGCCGAGCCCGCGTGCCGCGCGCATGCCGATCCACCGGTGGAGCAGCTTCGTGACCCAGCGGTACAGGCCACGAAGGCCGCGGCCGATCGCCAGGAAGAGGCAGAACACCAGCACCGCGATGATGGGCGAGGCAACGGCCAGGGGGATGTTGTACTCCGTCACCCCCATCAGATTGCGGATCTCGTTCTGCCAGTACTGCCCGAGCCCGAAGGCGACGGCGAACAGCACGATCGCGCAGATGTAGAAGGTGAGCCAGGCCCACCGGCGCGGCTGGCGCGGCTCCCGGTCGGCGAAGGCACGCCAGATGGCGGCGGCCCATACTCCGAGCCCGTAACCGATGGCGGCGGTGATGCCGCAGATGATGCCCTGGATGAGGCCGCCCCGCGGCAGCAGCGAGGGGGTGAAGGAAAGGGCCGCGAAAATGATCGCACCCCAGCAGCCGGGCAGCGTGACGTAAAGCAGCTTGCGGTGCTTCGCGGGCTCGGCCGGCGCCGGAGGAGCGCCTTCGGCCGGAATTGGGGCGGCCTCGGCCGGAGTTACGCCCGGGCCGGTTGCTACGGCCGTGGGCGGTTCGGCAGCCGTGACCGTCCCGGCATCTGCGGGCGGTTCGGTCGCCGTAGCCGTAGCCGCGGGCGGTTCGGTAGCCGTAGTCGCCTCGGCGGCCGCTGGCGGCGCGGCGGGCGTAGGTGCTTCGGTAGCCGCGGCCGGCTGACCAGCCTCAACGGGGTCGGTCGCAATCTGGGCCGGCCTATCCGGATGCTAACTCGATGACGGGCCCTTCGGCGGCTCCACAGTCTCGTGCGCCATGGCTGATCCTCTCCGTGCGGACCCGGGTGTGTCGTCACCCTCCCACGGGTGATTCTGTCGTATGGGTTGCAGCCATTGCTTCGGGTTCACGATGTGGAGGCCGCGGTGTATGTTGCACCTGGGCCGGCCGCAACAACATCGGAGCCTGTCATGATGGGCCATTTACGGAAAACGGTCACGTTCAGGACATCGGCCCTGGCCGGGCTGGCTATCGCGCTCGCGCTGCCCTTTGCGCGGCCCGCCGATGCGGTACCTGACAGCGTCCACGGAAGCGCGTCCCCGGGGTTCACCCTGTCGGTGGTGCACCAATTCCCCTCGGCGCTGGTGACCACGCCTAAGTACCTGGCGCTCTCCAAAGACGGCAACCTTTACGGAGCGACATCGGCCGTGGGCTTGTCGAACGGCACGGTGTTCAGGCTGAGCGGCGGCTCGGCCTATACCAGGCTCGCCACCCTTGACTACGCCAAGGACGGCGGGCCGTTCGGCGCGCCGTTCCTCGGCACGGGGGGATTGCTGTACGGCCTCACCTTCGACGGGGGATCCAGCGGGATCGGATCGATCTACACGATCAAGCCGGACGGGACGATCACGACGGTGCTCGCCTTCAACGGCACGAACGGCATGTACCCGACGGCGCTGGTCCAGGCCCCGGACGGCACCCTGTACGGCACCACCTACTACGGCGGATCGCACGGGGACGGCAACGCCTACCGGCTCTCGCCCGGCGGCACCTTCACCAACATCGTCTCCTGCACCCTGCAAAACTGCCTGTATCCCATCGACCTGGTCATCGGGCCGGACGGGAACGTGTACGGCATTTCCGAAGGCGACAAGCAGGGGTTCGGAAACAACGGCCAGCTCTTTGCCATCACGCCGAAGTTCCGCACCGAGGTCAACTTCAACACCACGGTGGCGGACCGGCCGTGGAACCTGGAGCTGGGGCGCGACGGCAGCTTGTACGGCCTGACGCAGGACTTCTACACATACCGGAGTCATTTCTTCCGGTTCACACCACCCGCGACACTGAAGTTCCTCCGCTCCTACCACTTCCCCGGCAGCGGCTCGTTCGGCCCGCAGATACAGGCCCCCGACGGCAACTTCTACGGCACGCTGATGGGCGACGTACACCACCCCGGGTGGGTGTATCAGCTGACGCCCGCCGGGGCCTTCCGCATCGTGGCGACGTTCAACGGGAGGAACGGCGCCGGGCCAGACGAGCTTGCCCTCGGCGCCGACGGGTCCCTTTACGGCACGACGGAAAGCGGCGGCGGCACGGGCGGCGGCGTGATCTTCAGGCTTACGCTGCCACGCCGGACGCCGTGAATGTGACCCGGCTGGCCTCTGCCCTGGTTCACCCATCCGGCGCAGCGCCGCAGAGCTCTGCCGGGCGCAACTGCGCGGCGTGGGACAGCCTGTCTGGATGAGCATGCACCATGCGGTCCGGAGGGCTGCGGTCTTGGTCATCCGGGCGACTTCTGGAATGCGGCCCTGCGCCGCATCGGCAAACCTGGCGTTGCTCAGGGCATGCCTGCGTCCGGGACCGCGGTCAAGCCAGGGCACACGTCCTTTGCGGGGTTCTCTGCGGGAGCGGAACCGGTGAGCGCGGCCGCCACATCCTGCAACAGGGCGCGGATCGTCGCGGTGGCCACCCGGTGCAGGGCCACTTTGTCCAACGCGGTGCCCAGGCGGCCAAGCGGGGGCCGGTAGGAGCCGGTCAGCGCTAGCCGGGCCGTCTGCTTGCTGTCGGCGGTGCCCTCGTTCTGGCCGGGGAGGATGCTGATGTTGGCGTCCAGCACGGGGAACAGGCTGCCCGCGGGGCCGGTCGCCTCCCACCTCAGGCCAACCGTCATGATCTCATCGCGGTACACCGGGTCAAGCAGGCTCACCCGGACCAGCTTGGCGGAGGCAGAACCGGCCGGGCCCACCCGCAGCAGGCCGGTAACGGCCCCGTCGTAGGCGGCGGCAGACGCTTCGGCCAGCCAGGCGCCGTGAAGCAGGTTCGCAAGCCGGGCCTGGGCCTCGCGACGGCCGGCACCAACCGGCAGCTCGTGGGCGACGAACATGCCCAACCCTCACCAGCGCCGCGCCCTGGTCATCCAGAGCCGAACGTCCCTTCCTCTCGTGGCGTTGGACCAGCTCACCGGCGGCCCGGCCCGCCATGTCGATCTCGTCCGACAGGCGCCGTCATCGGCGGCGCTGGGCAGGTACGAAGGTCCCGCGGGCCGCGGGACCTTCGGACCTGCCTGCCGATGGGCCTTCGGGCTGAACTGGCGTGATGGGTACTAACCGCTTTCCTGCCCCCCAGAGCCGCTCGCACGCTGCGCCGCCTGAAGGGGAAAAGGCGAGCCTGGAGCCGCTGGCTCCGGCGCAGATCGCCACGTACGTGGTGACGGCCGCGGCGTGGGCGCCGTCGGTGCACAACACCCAGCCGTGGCGGTACAGCTCCAGCGGGCAACAGGTCAGCCTGTATGCCGACGCCGACCGGCAGTTGCGGGTTGCTGACCCCGACGGCCGGGAGATGATGATCAGCTGTGGCGCGGCGCTGTTCACTGTCCGGCTGGCCCTGCGGTCGCTCGGCTGTCTGCCCGAGACACAGGTGCTGCCCGATCCGAGCCAGCCACTGCTGGTCGCGCGGGTGAACTGGGGCCGGCGGGCCGCCCGGACCGAGTTCGAGCAACGGCTCTTTGGCCAGGTGCGGCAGCGGCGGACGCACCGCGGCGGGTTCGACCCGGTGCCGCTGCCGTCGGGCTTGCTTGCCACGCTGCGCGAAGGCGCCGCCCGGTACGGTGCGATGCTGCGCATCGTCGCCGACGACGGACGGCGGGCCGCGCTCGCCGCCGCCGTCCAAGACGCCGAACGCATCCAGCGGCGAGACGGCGAGCGGGTCCGGGAACTCGCCCGGTGGGCCCCCGCGCCGGGTACCGCACAAGCCGACGGAGTGCCACCGGCCTCCTACCCGGCGCGGGCCGAGCACACCGACCCGGACTTCCCCGGCCGGGACTTCGCCCGCGGCCACGGATGGGGTCTGCCGCCGCTCAGCACCGGGTCACCGTTCCGGGCCGCCGGGGTCGTCGGGCTGCTCACCACGGCCCAGGACCGCCCGCCGGACTGGGTCAACGCCGGGCAGGCCCTGCAGCGGATCCTGCTCACCGCCAGCACGGCCGGGATCGCCGCCGCGTTGCACACCCAGCCGCTGGAATTTGGCTGGCTCCGTGAGTCCATCCGGACACAGCTCAGCGACGGCGCCTGCCCGCAACTGATCCTCCGGCTCGGCGCCGTCACCCAAACGGCGGACAGCGTCCGGCGCCCACCCGATGACATTTTGTCCGGAACCGGCATCGAAGACATCAACATCAGCGAAGGGAGGTGAGCAGCATGACCGACGAAGATGCCTGGCGGGCGGGGCCCATCCCGGCCGACCAGGCCGACTACCTGATCGCCACCGCGGCGCGCGCGCCGTCGGTGCAGAACACCCAGCCATGGAGGTTCCGGGTCAGCGAATATGTGATCGAGCTGTACGCCGACCCCGGCCGCAAGCTCCAGGTGGATCGGGCCGGGCGGGAGATGCTGATCAGCTGCGGCGCCGCCCTGTTCGGGCTGCGGCTGGCGGTGCGGTCGCTAGGCTACCTGCCGGTCGTCGAACTGCTCCCCGACCCCGCCCGGCTGCGGCTGCTCGCCCGGGTGACCCTGGGCAAGGCCGAGCCGATCACCCCGCTGGAGCACAAGCTCCTCGAGGCACTGCCCCACCGGCACACACACCGCGGCCCCTGGGAACCTGGCCCGCTGCCTGCCGGGCTGCTTGCCGGGTTGCAGCACGACGCGCTGGCCGAGGGCGCTCAGCTGGCACTCATCGACCGGGCGCTCGCCTATCACAAGCTGGCCGACCTCGCCCGGGCGGCCGGCCACCGGCAAGATCGGGACCCGGTGGCCCGGGACGAGATGCGCCGGTGGAGCCGCAGCGCCGACGATCCCGCTCCCGACGGCGTCCCCGCCCAAGCCTTCCCCGCCACCCCCGATCAGCAACCCGGCCGGCTCCCGCAGCGCGACTTCGACCTCGGCCGCAGCCTCGGGCTGCTGCCCAGCGGCGGTCCACCGCCCGCCGCCACCGCAGTCCTGCTCACCACCGGCGACGGCCGGGCCGACTGGCTGCGCGCCGGCCAGGCGCTGCACCGGCTGCTGGCCCACGCCGCCAGCAAATGGGTGTTCGCCAGCCTGCACACCCAGCCGCTGGAATCCGGGGCGATCCGCGCCCTGATCCGCGACCGCCTAGCCCTGCCCGGCTCCCCGCAAATGCTCCTGCAAATAGGCCTGGCCCATACCACCCGCGCCACCGCCCGCCGGCCGCCGGCCGAGCTGACCGAGTCGTGAGACCCAGACCGCACGCCGGGTGCGGTTGTTGGCGCCGCTCGCGACGGTGTGGACGCGGGATGCCCTAATCGCCCCAGCGGACGGCGATCCGGCCCGTGGCGCCGGGCAGCGGCATGGACTGCGCTTCCGCGGTGACCGCGTCGCGTTCCGCAGGCGACAGAGCACGCCACGGCTGCAGCGTGATCAGCGTGTCCGCGCGGCGCCATGTGCCGGCGAGTTCCCCCGCGACGAGGAGCCCGCCGGGCCAGACGCGTGGGGTCCACAACTCGCTACGGCGGGCGGCGTCGGGGACCATCAGGTCACGAGCGGCCCCATGGTGGAGGAGGAAGGCATCGCCGCTGGGCAGCAGCCGGGCGGGTGCCACGGGCCCGGGGCCGGCGCGCAGGGCGGCTTCATCCT
>Ga0306920_100011782_pt1 | contig 11845 bp, 10 predicted proteins | sample flu12Cox44000170_FD_204666 | JGI IMG/M metagenome (GOLD analysis project Ga0306920, IMG submission 204666) | Lab enrichment of tropical soil microbial communities from Luquillo Experimental Forest, Puerto Rico - flux4day.12C.oxic.44.000.170 (v2)... | ecosystem: Environmental > Terrestrial >...
ACGACAACGACGGTGGCTTCATTCTCTTCTGCATGTCCGCAGGCCAACAGCATCGTGCCGATGTGCGCTACAACCTGAGCGTCGACGACAACGCCACGTTCTCCTACGCGCCCTGCAGCGGTGCCCTCAACCCAGCGACCAACAACTTGAGCGGTCTGCGAATGTACAACAACACCATTGTTGCCGCGACACCTCGTGTCACCATCGAGCTCAACGAGTCGCTCGGCCAAGCGTTGGCGGGTTTCTTCGGCGATTTCGTGTTCGAGAACAACATCGTCTATGCAACCTCAGCAAACGCGGTGAACCACGTCTTCCTCTGCGGCATGCATTGCACCAACGACCTGTTCTTCAACATTCCTCCACCCGTGACGGCGACGAACTCCGTTACCTCCGATCCCTTGTTCGTCAACCCGCGGCGGACCGGTGATGGACTCGCCCTCGCGCGAGCCTTCCGGCTGCGCGGACGATCACCGGCGACGGATGCCGGCGTCGCAATACCGCTCGGCGTCCCTAAGCCAGTGAGACACGACTTCTTCGGATTGCCGATCCATGACCCTCCGACCATGGGATTCGCGGAACGGACAGGTGAGCCAGGGCGAGCCGGATGACCCTCCGCAATCAAGCAACTCCAGGGTCAGGCGGGCCTGTTGCCGGGCGTGGTTGCCAGCGAGGCGGTCGTAGGCAGCAACACCGCCGCCAGAACTGTGCTGTGGGGCTAGGTGGAATCGAACCACCGACCTCAGCATTATCAGTGCTGCGCTCTAACCGGCTGAGCTATAGCCCCTGGTTTGGCTGGTCCTGATTCCTGCTCCTCTGGCTCCGGACACGGTTCTCACGACCCGGCATTTGGTCCGCGATAGCCGGCCAGACCTAAACCGAACTGATCGCCCGGTCGCGATCCTCGAACCTCCTCCGCCGGCCGCCACGAAATCCGCGGAACCACAGGAAGGCAAGGGGAATCAGGAGCAAGAACACCGGATGCCCCCAGGCGAGGAGGAAAAAAATGCCAACGAAGACAAACGGCATCGGGAATCGACCTCGCCTGGCCGGCACGGGAGGGCCCGTCTGAACCGGCGGCAGCTCCCGCAAGACCGTCCGCAGCTGGCCCGCCGTCTTCGCCGTCACGGTCTCGCCGACCCGTTCCTCGAACTCCTCGAGGGTCAACCGGCCATCGGCGGTATGGCGCTTCAGCTGGTCGATGACCCGGTTTCGATCCGCGTCTGAGACCCGAAAATCAGCCTGCCGGGCAGCAGCCGGGGACCGCTGTTCGGACCAGCTTCTGGTGTCGTAGTAACGATCCTGGCTCCACCAGCACATCTCGACCTCCTAGCCAGTCTCAGCCTAACGCCCCCGATTGGGTTCATCGACCGCGCCCATGACACGGGCGCCGTGCGGTCAAAATTGGCAACCGTGCGGCGCCGCATCTCCGGCTTTCACCAGGACGCGGAGGGCGACTGGGTCGCCGATCTGTCCTGCCTGCACCGCCAGCATGTCCGGCACCGCCCCCCATTTCAGGACCGGCCGTGGGTGCGGACCGCGAAGGGCCGAGCGGCCAGGATCGGCACGGACCTCAACTGCCCCCTCTGTGACCGGGCGGAGCTGCCTGATGACCTCCACCTCAGCAGAACGGCCGGCCCCTTCACCGAGACCAGCCTTCCCGCTGCCCTTCGCCGGCGCCACGTGATCTCGGCGGGGACCTGGGGATTCCTGCGGATCATCCAGGGAAGCGTCGGCTTCGACATGAACACCGCCCCACCCATCACCAGGCAGCTTGTTGCTGGCGACAACCAGGCGATCCCACCGTCGGTCCCCCACCAACTGACCGTCGAGGGACCCTTCGAGCTGGCTATCGACTTTCTCACCCGAGCCTGAGCGCCGCGCCCGCGCCCGGCGGATCCGGGCTAGTCGCGGGTCCGCCGACCGGCACCCGCCGAAGCGGCCGCGCCCGCCTCCTCTTGCTCCTCCAGCACGATCACCTGGACACCGCCAACGACGTCGCTGATCAGGTTGTAAATGACCACGGCGAGCACGTTGATGCCGGTCGCCAGGACGACGAGGATAATGCCGCCAGCGGCGGAGGCCTCCAGGATGACGCCCGGGTGGAACGTGAAGGTGTTCAGGTCAAAGAGGGACTTGATGAACTTCTCGATGCTCGTGATGGCCCCGACGGCGGCGGCGATGTTCCAGAGGACGACACCGGCAATCAAAACCACCAGCAGGATGCAGAGGTAGAACAGGAACGACAGCTTCAACACCGTCCAGGTGTCGATTCGCCGCAGCACCCGGCGGGCCCGCTTGCCCTGGACGACCCTGGGCCCTTTTGGCGCCCTCTCGCCCCGTCTGGCCGGCCGGTCGAGCCCCCACCCGGGGCGACGGACCAGTGGCGGCTGCGGCGGAGGGGGGATCGATGGAGTCGGGCTCGGAAACTCCGGTGCCGGGGGTGGAGGTGGGACGACCGGGATGGCCGTCTCTGTCGCGGCCGCCGACGCAACAGCCGCCGACGCGGCGCTCACCGGAGCAGCAACCCTCGTATCGTCGAAATGCGGGGCCCCGTCGAAGACGGCCGGCCCGTTGCCCCGTCCCGGCGCGGCCGCCGCCGGGGACCCCGGAGCCCGATGAGCGCCGTTGCCGTCCGGCCTCGTGGCATCCGCGACAGACCCGTCGGCCACCTCGGGCTGCCTGGGCCGCCGCATCGCCATCTAGGCGACCTCCTCCGCCAGGACCGGCGCCACCGATGCCACCACCTGCCCACGGTCAAGGCTCACCAGCCGGACGCCGGTGGCATCTCGCCCCTGACTGGAAATCTCACGAACGGCCATACGGACCATGACTCCCGCTGAGGAGATCACCAGGATCTCATCTTCCAGCCCGACCATGAACGCGGCCACTACCGTGCCCCGCTGCGCCGTGATCCGGATGCCTCGCACCCCCATCCCGCCCCGCGCCTGACGGTGGAAATGCTGCAGCTGCGTCCTCTTGCCGAACCCGTGATCCGTGGCCATCAAAATGCTGGCGTCGTCCCGGGCCACGTCAGCGGATACGACCTCATCCCCCTGACGGAGATTCATGCCACGAACCCCGGCAGCGTCCCGGCCCATGGGCCGCACGTCGTTCTCGCTGAATCGAATGGTCATACCGAGTTTTGACACCATGAAGATATCGTCATCTCCCGCCGTTTGGGTGACACCTATCAACTCGTCGCCCTCGCGGAGATTGATGGCAATAAATCCCTCCCGGCGAGACTTGTCATACTCGGCGAAGTTCGTCTTCTTGACCTGCCCCTGTTTGGTGGCGAAGAACAGAAAACGATCGGCCGGAAAGTCGCGCGTATCAATGAGGGCCTCTATCCGCTCCCCCGCCGCCAGCGGCAGCAGGTTCACGATCGCGGTGCCCCGGGCGGTGCGCTCCTTGATGGGCACCTCGTAGGTGCGCAAGCGGTAGACGCGGCCCAGGTTGGAGAAGAACAGCAGATAGGCGTGCGCAGTGGTGTGGATGACCCGTGAAACCAGGTCCTCTTCTTTCAGGTTCGTCCCCTGGACCCCCCGGCCACCGCGGCCCTGAGTACGAAACGCTCCCGCTTGCACCGCCTTGATATACCCCGCCCGGGACATGGTCAGCACCAGTTCCTCATCATCGATGAGGTCCTCGACGTTCATGTCGCCCTCGTCGAAGGTGACCTGAGCCCGCCGCGGCGACGCGTACTGTTCCCGAACCTCCGAGAGCTCGGTCTTGATGACGCCGCGCAGCTTGCCCTCGTCGGAGAGGATGGCCTCGAGCTCGGCCATGGTCTCCCGGAGCTTGGTCAGCTCCTCGTCCAGTTCGGCCCGGCCGAGATGAGTGAGGCGGGCCAGCCGCATGTCCAGAATGTGCTCGGCCTGCTCGTCGCTGAACTCGAAGGGAGCAGCCAGCAATCCCGCATGAGCGGCGGCCCGGTCCGCCGACCCCCGGATCAGGGCGATCACCGCGTCAATCCGGTCGAGCGCCTTCAACAGGCCTTCGACGATGTGCGCCCGCTGACGGGCTCGACGCAACCGGTACTCGCTCCGCCGCCGGATCACCTCGACCTGATGGTCGATGTAGGCCTGGAGCGCCTGGGCCAGGTTCAGCGTACGGGGGACACCGTCGACCAGGGCGACCATGTTGACGCCGAAACTGGTCTGCAGCGGTGTGTGCTTGTACAGGTTGTTCAGGGTGACGTTGGCGTTGGCATCCCGCTTCAACTCGATGACAATCCGGATCTTGCCCTGAGCCGACGCATCGTTGGCATCTCGCACGCCGTCGAGGACCCGGGCGTCGACCAGTTCCTTGATTTTGGCCAGGATCGACTTCGGGCTCGTCTGGTAGGGCAGTTCGGTCACCACGATCGAGGTGCCCCGTTTGCCTTCCACCACCTCGGCCCTGGCACGCATCTTGACCGAGCCCCGCCCGGTCCGGTAAGCGTCGATGATCCCGGCCCGCCCGAGGATCATGCCACCGGTAGGAAAGTCGGGCGCCGTCACGAACCGCATCAGATGGTCCGGAGTCGCGTCCGGATGGTCGAGCAGATGGACGGTCGCGTCGATGACCTCGGCCAGATTGTGCGGTGGGATGTTGGTGGCCATCCCCACCGCTATGCCCTGGCTGCCATTGACCAGCAGGTTGGGGAACCGGGCCGGCAGAACCTCGGGCTCGGTGAACTCGCCCGAGTAGTTGTCAATGAAATCGACCGTTTCCTCGTTGATGCCGTCCAGGAGAACGTTGGCGATGGCCGCCAGCCGGCATTCGGTGTAGCGCTGGGCAGCCGGCCCGTCGTCGGCTGAGCCGAAGTTGCCGTGCCCATCGATCAGAGGGTGACGAAGAGTGAACGGCTGCGCCATCCGGACCAGAGCGTCGTAGATCGCTCCTTCACCATGAGGGTGATATTTCCCCATCACATCACCCGTGACCCGGGCGCTCTTCAAGCGGGTCCGATCGGAGCGGGCGCCCATGTCGTGCATGCCATAGAGGATTCGGCGCTGGACCGGCTTCAGGCCGTCACGGGCATCGGGCAGCGCCCTAGCGACAATGACCGACATCGCGTAATCCAGGAAGGAACGCTCCATCTCCTCCTGAATCTCGATCGGCTCGATGCCCGCGAGGGCGGTTACCGTCGCATCGCCGTCGCCACCGTTGTCACCGTTGCCGTTGCTCCCGCCGCCGTTGCCGGGAGGCACCGTGTCGGTCATATGTCGAGGAACCTCACGTCCTTGGCGTTGGTCTGAATGAAGTGCTTGCGCACTTCCACGTCGTCACCCATGAGGATGGAAAGCACCTCGTCGGCGATCGCGGCCTGCTCGACCGAGACCTGGAGCAGCGTCCGCTTGTCCGGATGCATGGTCGTCTCGCCCAGCTCGGCGAAGTCCATCTCGCCCAGACCCTTGAGCCGGTTGAACTCGTTCTTGTGGTTGGGGTATTCCTCCAGGAACCGGGTCTTGGCGACGTCGTCCTTCAGATAGACCTTCTCTTTGCCGACCTCGGTGGAATAGAGGGGCGGCTGACAGATGTACACGTATCCCGCTTCGACCAGCGGACGCATCTGACGGAAGAAAAACGTCAACAGCAAGGTCCGGATATGGCTCCCGTCGACATCGGCATCGGCCAGGATGCAGACCTTGTGGTACCGGGCTTTGGTAACGTCGAACTCTTCGCCCAACCCCGCGCCGATGGCGGTGATCAACGCCTGGATCTCGGCATTTTTCAACATCCTGTCGACCCGGGCCCGCTCGACATTGAGGATCTTGCCACGGATGGGCAGGATTGCCTGGGTCTGCGGGTCGCGGGCCTGCGTCGCTGATCCGCCCGCCGAATCTCCCTCAACGATGAACAGTTCGGCATCGCGGGGATCGGTCCCTCGAGCACAGTCCCGCAGCTTGTCGGGCATCCCTGCTCCCTCGAGAGCGGACTTACGGCGGGTGGCGTTGCGGGCGTCGCGGGCGGCGACCCGAGCCCTGGCCGCGCCGACACTTTTCTGGCTGATCTGACGGCCCTCGGAGGGATGCTCCTCCAGCCATTCGGCCAGCTTTTCATTGGTCGTGCGTTCAACGAGGGAACGGATCGGTACGTTGCCCAACTTCGCCTTCGTCTGGCCCTCGAATTGAGGATCGGCCAGCTTGACGGAGACGATCGCCGTCAGGCCCTCGCGGATGTCTTCTCCGAGGAGGTTGTCGTCCTTCTCCCTCAGGTGACCTTTTGCCCGTGCGTATTTATTGACCACATTGGTCAGCGCTTTCTTGAAGCCCTCTTCGTGCATGCCGCCCTCATTGGTGGCGATGCCGTTGGCGAAGCTGTAGATGCCCTCGTAGTAGCCGGTGTTCCATTGCAGGGCGACTTCCACCTGGCCCTCGGGCTCGGAGGTGTTGTAGTACGCCACCTTCTTGAACAGGGCCTCCTTGGAGGCGTTTATGTGGCGGACGAAGTCGATGATGCCGCCCGAGTACCTGTAGACGACCGTCTCGTGGTCGTGGTCAGGCCGCTCATCCTTGAAGCGGATCTCGAGGCCGGCGTTCAAGAACGCGTACATCTGGAGCCGCTCGAGGATCGTCTGGCTGCGAAACCTCGTGTCTTCGAAGATCCCGCCATCCGGCCAGAAGGTGACCGACGTGCCGGTGCGGCCGCGTGGTGACGGTCCCTTTACCTCGAGCTTGGTCTGGGGTTTGCCACCGTCGGCGAACTCCATCCGGTAGTGGTTCCCCTCGCGGTCGATCTCGACGATGAGGCGGGCGGACAGGGCGTTGACGACCGAGACTCCGACGCCGTGCAGGCCGCCCGAGACCTTGTAGCCCCCTCCGCCGAACTTGCCCCCTCCGTGCAGTTTCGTGAGCGCGATCTCAACGCCTGACAACTTCTGCTGCGGGTTGATGTCGGTGGGAATGCCCCGCCCGTTGTCGACCACCCGGCAGCCACCGTCGGCCAGAAGCGTCACATCGATCCGGGTGCAGTAGCCCGCCATGGCCTCGTCGACGGAGTTGTCGACGACCTCCCAGACCAGGTGATGGAGGCCTGATAATCCTGTCGACCCGACGTACATGCCAGGCCGTTTGCGGACCGGCTCGAGACCTTCGAGGACCGCCATATCCTTGGCCGTATAAGACGACGGCTTCGGGTGACGTCCGTCGTCAACAATCCTCGTTTCTATCGCCAAGGCGCGACCTCTATCCGTCCTCGTAGATGGAACGCTTCGGGCAACAAAACTGCTGGTCAGAGCACCGAAACGCGATGTCTCCAGTGTACCAGACGGGCAGTGCGCGGCGGTTACGTTACGCCGCTATCCGGCCGTGTTGGCCCCACTTTGATCTCGACCCTTTCGACCGCCTCTGTGCCCGAAACGGCGGCCACCCGGGCGGCGATATCGGCGGTCATGAAACGAAGCTGCGTGGCCCAACCGGAGTGCTCAACGCCGATGACGAGAACACCCCGCTTGAGCGACACGGGCCAGGCATGGGCCGCCACCGGCGCACCCACGATCTCTTCCCACCGGCTGAAGACCGCCGACAGCACCGCCGGTGAGGCACCACCGATGCGCCGGGCAAAATCCGACAGGGACTCTGCCACCCGCCGGGGCTCGCGGCCGCCATCGGAGCCACCCGCGGTGCCGCCGGCCCCGCCCGGGAGCGGCTTCCAGGGGCTCACGGCCGGCTCCTCACGGCAGCACCTTCCCCTCCTCGACCCGGAGGACGCGCGCTGGCTGGGCTCGAGCGGGCAGCGTTCCCGCCGTGGTCAGAAGCGTCTGGCCCTCCGGCAGCGAGCCGAGCAACGCCTCGGCCCGGTCAGGATCGAGTTCCGAGAACACATCATCCAGGAGCAACACCGGCGCACTCCCGATCGTGCCCGTGACAACTCGGTGGCCGGCCAGCCGCATCGCCAGTGCAAGGGAGCGCTGCTCGCCTTGCGAAGCGTGGGTCCGGGATGGAAGCGCGGCGAGGCTGATCAGCAGGTCGTCGTGGTGCGGACCCACCGTCGTCACACCGCGCCGCAGGTCGTCGCTCCTGGACGATCCCAGCGCGCCGGACAGCGGCCCGGTCCAGCTCCGGTGGTAGCTGGCTGCCACGTCGGCGCTGCGCTCGGCCACCTGGGCGTAGGCGGCCTGGATATGGGGGTCGAGCGCGCCCACCAGATCGTCCCTTGCGTCCGCCAGCGCCTCGCCCGTCTGCGCCAGCTTTTGATCCCACACGTCCAGCGTCGTCATCACGTCCGCGGGCGGGCGGGGATTGCCGGCGGCCTGCTTCAGCAGGGCGTTGCGTTGCCGCACGATGCGCTCCACCTCGCTCCTCAGGGCGTCGTGGCGAGGGTGGAGAGCAGCCAGCAGGTCGTCGAGGTAGTTGCGGCGTCCCTGGGGCCCCGCCTTGATCAGGGCAAGGTCGTCGGGCGCGAACACGGTCACCTGGAGGGCGCCGAGCAGATCTCGGGTACGGCGCAAAGCCTGCCGATTGACCTGGACTCGATCGCGGCCGCCCGGGACCAGTTCGGCCTCCAGTAGAAGGCTCCGCCCTTCCCGCCGCACCTCTGCTCGGACCACCGCCCGGCCGGCCCCAACACGGACCAGCGCGTCGCCTGGCGCTCCCCGGAACGAGCGCAGACTGGCCAGGTAGCCGATGGCCTCGAGCAAGTTGGTCTTGCCGGCGCCATTGCTTCCTGCAATGACCGTGAGCCCTTCGGGTGCGGGCGCCATCTCGGCGCTCAGGTAATTCCGAAAGTCGGTCAACCAGAGACGATCCAGCTGCACGGACGGGTCTACGACACCCGCACGGGCATCAGCAGGTAGAGATAATCCGAGCCCTCGGTCGGGCGGATGGTCGCCGGTTTGAGGGCGTCGAGTGTCTCCAGCCGGGCTTCGTCGCTGGTGATCGCCTCGATGCCGTCGATCAAGTACGTGGGGTTGAACGCCACTGTCATTTCCGAGCCCTCGTACTTGGCGTCCACCTGTTCGGTCGCCTGGCCCCAGTCCTGAGTGATGACCGCTAGCTCGATCCCGTCGGAACGAAGAGCAATCCGGACCGGGGTGGTCGGATCCCGAACCAGCAGCTTCACCCGGCGTACCGCCTCGAGAAGCGCGTCACGGGGCACGATGAGATTGTTGGGATAGCCCGCCGGGATGAGCTGGCGGTAGTTCGGAAACTCGCCTTCGATCAGCCGGGTCGTCAACCGCACCGAACCAAGCTCGAAGGTGGCGTCACGGTCGCCGAGCCTGAGGGTGATGGCCCCCTGCCCGGCTCCCCCGCCGGGCGGCGAACCGGCCTCGGTCTCACCCCCGCCACCCCCGCCCGGCGAAGACGAGGATCCCAGCAAGCGCTGAAGCTCGGAGAGGGCTCGTGACGGCACCAGCACTTTTTGCCCCTCCTCCAGCACACCGAGTCCGGGCAGGTCCCGCACCGCCAGTCGGTAGGAATCGGTCGCCACCAAGCGCAAGCCACCTGACTCGGCTGCCATTAACACGCCGGTCAGAATGGGGCGGGAATCTTCGCTCGATGCCGCCCGGACGACTTGTCGCAGCGCGTCAGCCAGCCCGGCGGCCGGCAGGGTCACGGCCTCACCACTCGGCACCGGTAACCGGGGAAAGTCGGCCGCAGCATGCGTGCGCACGGCGAACTGTGACCGGCCGGCGCTGATCCGCAACTCCTCGTCGTCGTCCGCTTCGACCATGACTGCACCGGGCTCCAGCGCTCGAACAATGTCGGTCACCAGCCGTCCCGGCGCAATGACGACCCCGTCGGCGACACCGACCACGGTTGTCTCGACCTGGATGGTCAGATCTAGATCTGTCGCCGCCAATCGCAACTGATCCCCACTGATGTCCAGTCGTATCCCCGAAAGAACCGGAAGAGCGCCACTTCGTCCGGCCACGGCACGGCCTGCAGTCGTAAGGGCATCAAGCAGGACGTCACGTTCGCATCGAAACTTCACCGGTCGCCTTCCCTACGTCTTGAGATTCTTAAATTCTTAATAGCAGTAATAACACTGTGGAATGTGGACAAGCAGGGGTCCTCCCTGGTCAACCGGGAAGTTGCCGTCCCACTGGTATCCCCACAATTACACAGGCCACCGACAGCAAACGCAGCCGTGGTCCTTCTCCGTTGTGGTTGTCCCCCGAATCACACCACGCCGACACACAATGAGCGCAGGGTTGTTCACCGGCATGGACACCGCCGGCGACAGGGCTCTCCCCTCGCAGGATTACCCGCCGCTCTTGATCGTCTGAATGAGGGCGGTGACCTGGTCGTAGACGAGGCGTCGTTCTTTCATGAGGCCCGAGACCTTCTCGACCGCATGGATTACCGTCGTGTGGTCCCGACCTCCGAACTCTCTGGCAATGGCGGGGTAACTGAAGTCGGTCAGCTCCCGGAAGACGTACATGCCGATCTGCCGGGCGGTCACGAGCGGTCGCCGGCGGCTGGGACCACAGAGCTCGTCGACCGTGAAGCCGAAGGCGGTGGCGGTCGCATCGAGGATGCTTCGTGGAGTGATCTGGCGGGGCTGTTCGGTCGCCAGGATGTCGGAGAGCACCCGCTCGGCCAGGTCGATTGTCAGGGATTCCGAGTTGAGGCTGGCGAAGGCCGAGACACGAATGAGAGCCCCCTCCAGTTCGCGGATGTTGTCCTTCACGTGGGTCGCGATCAGCTCGAGGACTTCGTTGGGTACACAGGCGCGATCTCCGTCCGCCTTCTTCCGGAGAATGGCCAGGCGGGTCTCCAGCTCAGGTGGCTGGACATCGGTGATGAGGCCCCATTCGAACCGGCTCCGGAGCCGATCCTCCAGCGTGGCAATCGACTTCGGGTGGCGATCGGAGGACAGGACGATCTGTTTGTTGGCCTCGTGGAGGGAGTTGAAGGTGTGAAAGAACTCCTCCTGAAGGCCTTCCTTGTTCTCCATGAACTGGATGTCGTCGACCAGCAGCACGTCGCAGGCCCGATACCGCCGCTTGAAGGCCGAACCGGTGTTGGTCCGGATGGAATCGACGAACTCGTTCATGAACGTCTCGGTCGATACGTAGCGAACGTGATAACTCGGGAAGTTTTCATCGACGTAGTGGCCGATGGCGTGGAGCAGGTGGGTCTTTCCCAGCCCCGAGTCGCCGTGGATGAAGAGCGGGTTGTAGGAGCTGGCGGGCGTCTCGGCCACCCGCTGGGCGGCGGCGTGGGCGAACCGGTTGGAGGCTCCGATGACAAAGGCGTCGAACGTGTAGCGAGGATTCAGCGGGGTCCGAGGCTGCCGGTGCCCGGGCGATTCCACCCACCCCGGGGTGACGTTTCGCGCCGGCGAGTCAGCTGGGCGGCCGGTAGTTGTGGACAACCTCGAAGCCTCGGCTGCGGCGACGGTCGTGTCGGCCGGCGTCGCCCGCACCAACAGATCGACCTTGAGCGGTTCGCCGGCGGTCTCGGCCAGTGTGTCTTCGATCATGGTCAGGTAGCGACCCTGCAGACGTTCGAGCACGAGCGTGCTCGGGACCGCCAGGACCAGGGTGTTTTCATCCATGGCGACCGCGTTGAGGGCATCGAAACACGTCCGCCAAGTCGCCTCGGACACTTGTGTCATGAGGCCTCTGGAGCAGGAATTCCAGAGTTCGCGTACGTCTGTCACCAGCGGTCTGCGCCTCCCGGCCTACGATCTGTCCACAAACTGATCCACAAGCTGTGGAGAACCCGGCCAGGAATGGTGAACTGAATATCCCTGGGGGAAGAAACCGGTTTCTCCCACGGCGGGAGCGTGCGGGCCCGACGTGGTTCGCAGAACGTAGCACTCCTGCGTGAACACTGCACCGGTCATCCTCTGCACTGTCCGTAGCAAAGGGAAGGGGAATGCCACCCATGGTTGGCCTGGCGTGACGCGGTTG
>Ga0306920_100011783_pt1 | contig 11845 bp, 12 predicted proteins | sample flu12Cox44000170_FD_204666 | JGI IMG/M metagenome (GOLD analysis project Ga0306920, IMG submission 204666) | Lab enrichment of tropical soil microbial communities from Luquillo Experimental Forest, Puerto Rico - flux4day.12C.oxic.44.000.170 (v2)... | ecosystem: Environmental > Terrestrial >...
AAATTGATTTTCCCGTGTTGTTTTTCGCGCACGGTGGAGGCTGGCATGGCGGCAACAAAGAATTGTATGGTCCGTTCGCCGAACTGGTCGCGCGCAACGGGATCGGTGCGGTGACCATCAACTATCGCCTGTCCCCCCAAGCCAGATTCCCGGCGCACGTCGAGGATGTGGCCCGAGCCTTCGCCTGGACGTATGCCAACATCGCGCATTACGGGGGACGTACGGATCAAATCATCGTCGGCGGCCATTCGGCCGGCGGCCACCTCATCTCTCTCCTCGCCACCGACGAACGCTATCTCAAGGCGGAGAAACTAACTGCAAAAGACATCCGCGGCGTGGTGTCGGTAAGCGGTGTCTACTCGCTGAACGATATATATGGCATGTATGGTTCGATTTTCGGGCGCGATCGTTCCGATCGCCGGGACGCGTCACCGATGAGTCACGTGCACGACCACGAGCCGCCATTCTTGATCCTGTATGCCGTTAAAGATCTTCCCACGATCGAAAAGGTGTCGGAACATTTCTACGAAGAGCTGAAGAATGCGAAATGCGACGTGCGCATCCAAAAGATTTCTGACCGGACTCACCTCAGCCTCATGCTGTTGGCCAGCGACGAAAACGACCCCGCCGCGCAGGCAATCTTCGACTTCATCGAGCATTACACCAATTGGAAGCGCCCGGCGTTGCCGGCCGCCAAGGAGACACGCAAACCATGACGACACGCCGCCAGTTTCTCACCGCATCGCTTGTTGCCGGCGCCGCGCTTTCCCGCTCGCGCGCGATTGAGCCGATTCGAAGGCCGAACGGTTATTTGATCAAGCTGAGCCTCGCCGGCTATAGTTTCAACAAATACATGTCGCTTAAGGGCAAAGCGAAACCGGCCATGTCGTTGGACGATTTTGCCGACTTTGCCGTGGGGCTGGGCTTGGGCGCGATCGAGCCCACGGCCTATTACTTTCCCGAAACCACGCCCCAATTCCTCACGCGCTTTCGGGGCCGCTGCACGCGGCTCGGCCTCGACATCAGCGGCACGGCGATCGGCAATGATTTCTGCAAGCTCGATCCTGCCGAGTTGAAAAAGCAAATCGCTTCGACAAAGGAGTGGATCGAGAACGCGGCGCTCATTGGCGCCAAGACCATTCGCATCTTCGCCGGCAACCTCGCCAAGGGCGATACCGAGGAGGCAGCTCGCGGTCGATGCGTGGCGGCCATCCAGGAGGCTTGCGACCACGCCGCCAAGTATGGCATCTATCTTGCCCTAGAGAACCACGGCGGCATCGTTGCCACGGCTGAGCAGATGCTAGCGGTCGTGAAGGCGGTCCAACACGATTGGTTTGGCGTCAATTTCGACACTGGGAATTTTCGAACCGAGGACCCGTATGCTGATCTGGCGAAGATTGCACCATATGCGGTCGTCGTACAGATCAAGACGGAGATCCATCCGCAAGGAAAGGACAAGCAGCCGGCCGACTTGAAGCGCCTGCTGGACATCTTGCGTGCAGCGCACTTCCGCGGTTACGTGGCCCTGGAATATGAAGCAGCAGAAGACCCGCGTACCGCTGTGCCGAAGGCCATCGCTGAGCTGCAAAAACTGATCTGATGAACTTGCATGGCGAAATCACAGCCGGTTGTGCTCGACAAGAACCACCGAGGTGTCGTCGTGTCGCCCGGCGCCGTCCGTGAAAGCGCGGGAGGCCTGGAAGAGCTGATCGAGTGCGTCGGCGACCGCGCGCTGTCGATTCGCCTTCAGTGTGGCCGCGATGCCTTCCATGCCGAACAGTTTATGAGGCACCGATTTTGGCGAGAACGCGTCGGTCAAGCCGTCGGAGTAGATCAACAGCCGGCTGTTGTCCGGAATCGGCGCCGTGTGGGCGGCATATTCGAAGTCGCCGACGATCCCCAGCGGCAGCCCGCAATCGTCACTCTCGCCAATCGTTGATACGTTGTCGTTGTCGAGTAAGTGCAGCAAGGCGAGAGGATGGCCCGCCGAGGTCCAGGTCAACGTGTGATCGACGGTGTCAATGGCAGCGTAAAAGAGCGTGATGAATCCGCCGCCGCTTTGCACTAGCGAGTTTTCGCACAAGCGCTTGTTGATCTCATTGACGAAGTCGGCAGTGCTGCGGAAGCGGTCGGCGCCGACCATGCGAATGAGCGTGTGCATAGTCACGATCGACATGCAGGCCTTCAGACCGTGGCCCGATGCATCGCCAACGAGCAAAACAAGGGTGCGGTCGTCGATCTTGAACACGTCGTAGTAGTCGCCGCCGGCCATGACCACGGGCTGATCGCCCTCGATGGTTACTTCCGAGGGCTCATAGCGCGCTACCGTGCGATAACCAGGCTGCGATTGAATGTCGCGCGGAATGATGGTTTCCTGCATTTTCCGCACCCCATCCATCTCTTCGCGGAGCCGTTCGGCGAGCTTGCGGGCTCGCTCTGATCGCACGGCATCGACCGTGGACTCGAGACTCGACAGGATCAGAAAGATGAAGTCGCCGCGATCATCGCGAATGATGTACGACCGCAATCCGTGCGTGAGAAACCGCGGCAACGAGATCATTTCCGTCAGCCGGCAAGCAAGCACGATCGGTATGTCCGGCAGCAGATGCTGCACTTGCATGAAGGCGGCATAGCTTTCCTCCGTACTGGGAAAGGATTGCGACAGCAACACGATATCCCAATGACCGTTGACCGCCTGTGTGAATAGCTCTTCAGAGCGCGTGCACACTTTCGTTTCGTTGTCGCCGATGGTCAGGTAGAGCTGCAGCAGCTCGCCTTCCCGCTCGCTATCCCAGCCGACAAGCGTCTTCACGATCGCGATCCTTGGAATTGGTGGTATGGAAGGATAGTCGGAGTGCAGAGGACATTATGTTTTCGCCTGCGGTTGTTTCAATGCAACCCATCATCGCAACCAGAATCAGTTGCACTCGGCGACCAGCGGTTCGGCCAGTTCTTTCAAGTAGAAGAGTCGTCCGGGGAGGGTCGGCATGTACGTGCTCGGAATCCAGGGCGTGGGCTTGTGTTGTAATGTCATGCGCAGGGAGAGTCCCTGCCACTGCATGCCCCGACTGAACGTGCCATCCGCTCCGCCAATAATCCGGTCGGAGGCCAGGAACAGCGCGGGGCCAATCGTATTGGCAAAGGCCGGCACGAGCGTGGTTCGGCTCCTGAAGCTGGTCAGGGCGTTCTGTTCAATGGTCAGCGGGTGCAGCAGGGCGCCCAGTCGATGAGTCTGCGACTTCCAGTCTGCCTCCGACTTGAACTCGGCAGCAAAGTGCGGCTCCCAGAAAGCGATGTGGCACACGCGGCCGATGCCAAACACCGTCACCAGCTTGGCACCCTGTTTTTTCAGCTCGGCGAGCTGCTTTTGGTATGCAGGGAGCTCGCTCTTGATGGCGAAGTGGCGCTGCTTGGGCGGGACGGTGATGGCCTCCAAGGGGCCGTAGAACGCGGCTTCCATCGCGAACTGAAACGCTCCGCTGTTCGTAGAAGGTAAAGTGTTCCCCTGGCTGTCGCTCCATTCGTCCATGTTAAAGCCGTGGACATGATCGCACGAAACCTGCCACTCCTTGAGGAAATAAACGGTCCAGCGATACATTCCCATTGGGCCGACGGGCAGGATGAGCGCGAGGGGCCGACTAGCTTGGCGGGCGAGCAGGATTTCGCGGGCAATTTCATGGCCCATGAACGTGTCGAAGTCGCCATAGCTGTCACAAGCGACCGGCTCAAATTGCGGGTGCCACCAAGCGGCCCGCTGGGTGAGGGCCGCTCCGGAAAGCCCGCCGAGCCGGTCAATCTCGAGCAGGTTCCACCCGGCCGGGAAAAAGTGTTCCACCATCGAGCCGGGAAGTGTCGTCGTTAGGTCCATCGAGAGGCTCCGCCGGTGAATTTCAACCGTTGACAGATAAAGCGCGGCAACGCGCAGGTCAACGAAAATCGGCGGGTTCCCTTGCTTTGGGATAGATGTTCAGGTAAATCAATGGTTTCGGAAATCGGCCGGCGCTGCCGGTGTGATGCGTCCAGCCTGTACGGAGGAATTGATCGTGTTGAATCGCAGCATGTGGGTTGCCGGGGTTGTCGCTCTGTTCGCGACCATGCCGCTGGCCGCCCAGGATAAGGCTAAACTCGAGTGGAAATTCACCCCTGGTTCAACTTTCTACCAGGACTTGACGACAACCACCAACCAGAACATGAAGGTCATGGGTCAGGATGTCAGTCAAAAACAAACTCAGACCTTCTATTTCAGCTGGACGCCCAAGGGTGATAAGGACAAGGACGGCAACTGGACGCTGGTGCAAAAGATCATCGGCGTGAAAATGGCAATCACCATCAACGAACAGACCATCAACTTCGATTCGCAAAACACCGGCGGCACCAACAGCGCGCTCGCCGAGTTTTTCAAGGCGCTGATCGACTCGGAGTTCACGCTCACCATCGACAAATCGGGGAAAGTTACCAAGGTGGAAGGCCGCGATGATTTCATCAAAAAGCTGGGCGCGGCGAACCAGCAAATGGAGCCGCTGCTGAGGAAGATCCTGAGCGACGAAGCGCTGAAGCAGATGGCCGATCCGACTTTCGGTTTTGTACCGGGTAAGGAAGTCGCCAAGGGCGAAGAATGGACCAGGAAGAGCGAGTTGAATCTCGGGCCGATCGGCAGTTACACCAACGAATACAAGTACAAGTACGAGGGCAAGGAAGGCGATCAGCAGAAGGTCGGCGTCTCAACCACGCTCGTTTACAAGACGCCCACGGAGGGCAACGAAGGCTTGCCATTCAAGATCACCGGCGCTGACCTGAAGAGTAAGGACGCAACCGGGACCATCCTTTTCGACGAGGCAAAAGGCCGCGTCGGTAAGTTGACCATGGCGTTGAAGCTGGAAGGTTCCCTCGATATCGAAATTGGCGGGACCAAGACCAAGGTCGATCTAAAGCAAGACCAGACGACGACGATCAATACGTCCGACAAATCGCCCATCGAGGCCAAGAAGTAAGTTTCGACGGCCCGCAGCGATCGCCGCGGGCCGTTTCGTTTCCTGTGATTGCACGGAAGCCCCGCCGTGAAGTACTTCGTCATCGGCGCTCGTGGCCAACTCGGGCGCGATCTGTGCCCGCGGCTGTGGGGTGATGTTGTTGCCGCAAGCCGCGATTCCGCCGACCTCACCAATCCTGCACTTCTTCGCACCACTTTGGCGGCCGAACGCCCCGAGGTCGTGGTGAATTGTGCCGCTTACAATCTTGTGGATAAAGCCGAGGCCGAGCCCGAAAGCGCGTTCGCTGTTAACGCATTCGGCGTGCGGACACTCGCCAACCTCTGTTCAGAATTCAATATCATGCTCGTCCACTTCAGCAGCGATTACGTGTTTGGGCTCGATAATGGACGGCGGCTCCCGTGGACCGAAGTCGACGTGCCCATTCCGAATAGTGTTTACGCTGCGAGCAAGCTGACCGGTGAATACTTCGTTCGCTCACTTTGCCCGAAGCACTTCGTCATCCGCACTTGTGGTCTCTATGGGGTCTGGGGCACAGGTGGAAAGGGCGGAAATTTCGTTGAGACGATGCTGCGGTTGGGGCGCGAGAAAAAGCCGCTGCGCGTGGTTGCCGATCAGGTTTGTACGCCGACATACACAGTCGATCTGGCCTACGCCGTCGCGAACCTGCTGGACACCGGGAAATACGGTCTATATCACGTGACGAGCGGCGGCAGCTGCACCTGGCACGAATTCGCTTCCACCATCTTCCAGCAATCGGAAATGAAAGTGGATGTGGCGGCGATCAGTACGGCCGAATTCGGCGCTGCGGCTCACCGACCGGCATACAGCGTCTTGTCCTGCGCAAAGTTCGTAGCACTGGGAATCGAGCCGCTTCGTGAATGGAAAGCCGCGCTCGCCGCGTATTTGCAAGAGCGCCGGGTGCAAAAATGAAACGCCGCCGCCGGCCCTGCCCACCCGCATGACCGTCGGCGGCGCTCAGCGCTGTTCAATACTTGAAGTCCACGCCTAGTGTGATCCCGTGAACGAACAGATCTACCTGCGTGAATGTCGGGGTTGGCCGGCTCGGTGCCAAACCCGTCCCCACGAACGTCTGGAACGATGGCACCACGAGCGGATTCACAGAGCGATCGATCTGTGCTCCCGGGCGAGCCACATTGTTGACGAAAAGGAAATCGTATGAGGCATAAACGCATAGTCGCGGCGTGATCTGGTAGCCAACTCGGCCAATCAATTCTGGGATAACAACGAATGTATCGAATCCGGATCGATAGGGAAACGACGGCGACTGCGCCAAGATACCGCCGGGCACTGTGACGCCGCCGCTCGATGTGGTGCCGGACCCGAGGATGCGCTCATGGTTCCAGCCCAGGCCCACCTTGGCCGTCGCGCTAATGCGGATGCAGTCGCGCACCGTCTCGAAGTTCATGCCCATTTGCCCGGCGAGGATGTTGTTGAAGGTTTGGAATTCATCGACGATCGTTTGGGTCGCGAGAGCAGGGAGAGCGCTGCCGACGAAGTTCCCAAAGCCAGCGGTCAGGAACTGCTGATTCTCGGTGATGTGCGTCGATTCACGAAAGTACAAGTAGCGCAATCCGAGAAGAGCGCTGATGCTGGTGCGATCATCGCGATAGACGTTGTACATCAAGTGTCCGTCGCTGGTCTCGAAATTCACCCGGTCGTGAACCACGATGTTCCCCGCGACGAAGCCGGGTGTGGCGATCACTGCCACTGCCGGCGCGCCGGTCAATGCGTTAACGATTGGTCGGGTCAGCAACGTTGATCCATTGGACGTGGCAGTGTAGTCCTTGCTCCGTGGGTTAAGCCACGTCGTGCTGCCTTCGAGTCCCCAGGTGTAATCGCAGTCCAGCCACACGCCGCCGTTAATGGTGAAGCCCAGCAGCGTGTGGTAATTCACATCGGTGGCGATAAGCGGAGTGGCGCCGGGAGCGCCGAGGATGCCGCCCGAAGCCACAGTTCCCGTCGTGACCAGGGGAGGCATGCGCGAGGGGGAGATAAAAAACAGATCAAACCCGACCCGCAGCCAGCACTTCGCCACACGTGGGCAGTCGGTGTCCTCCAGAACGAGCAAGGGCGAAGCGGGCTCTGCCGCGGTCTGGTTAGCGGGACCAGCGGAAACTGCAGATTCCGCCGGTGGAATTGCGGATTGATCGGTAGGAACGGTGTTAACGATCACCTCCACTGGTGCAGGTATGGGCAAGTCAGCTCTAACCATGGTGGCGATTGAGATAGCGAACAGGGCCACTAGCGAAAACGTCTTCATATTCGGCGGTCCTCGTCCACGGGCGGGTGTCCGGTGACAGCGAAATCTACAAGTCTGGCGAATTCATCGGCAAATAGGAAAATACGGTTGAGGCGGAAAACTCTGAATTTGTGGCCCATTTGAGACAACCTGCGAAAAACGATCAGATGAGCACTTTGGGCTATTGACAACTGGGTATGCAGGTGTAGACTGGTGGTACTGAGATTCAATCTCAATACCAACGCCTTGAAACGCAAGGTAGATCCGCAGTGACGAGTCCCCACCTTCTTCCACTTGAGTTACTTAATTGTGGTCAGTGCGCGATCGTTGAGGACGTTCAAGGCGAACCAGGCTGGGTAGGTCGTATGGCGGAGTTGGGGCTGCGCAGTGGGTGCCGGCTGCAGGTATTGCAGCCTGGCAGTCCATGCATGTTGCAGTTGGGTGGTTGTCGACTCTGCGTGCGCAGCGATGATGCCATCCGTATTCTCGTCCGCCCAGTCCTATGAGTGAGCAGTCCCTCCACACACTCGATCAAGTCCGCATCGGCGAGCGGGCCGTGATCGACACGTTGGCAGGCGAGGCCGCATTGGTTCAGCGGCTTCTCGAGCTCGGCTTGTTCGACGGTGAGGAAGTCGAAGTGCTGGCCGTGGCGCCGTTGGGTGACCCAATCGAGATTCTGTGTGGAAACAGCCGCCTGAGCCTGCGCCGCCGCGAAGCCGCCAACATCCGCGTCGTAATACGCCCGTAGTCGAATCTCCTTTTTTGCAGCCCTTCCGATGAGCCGAGTTTCCGTGCGTGTGGCCTTGACCGGCAACCCCAACGCGGGGAAGACCACGCTCTTTAACGCGCTCTCCGGTCTGCGCCACCGAGTCGGCAACTACCCGGGCGTCACCGTTGAGATGAAAAAGGGCCGGTCCAGCTTCGGACAGGTCGATTTCGACTTGATCGATCTGCCCGGAACGTACAGCCTTGCCGCCCGAAGTCCCGATGAAATGGTGGCGGTGGATCTGCTTCTGGGCCATTGCGAGAATGAGCCGCGCCCCGACGTGATCCTCGCCATCGTGGACGCTTCCAATCTCGAACGCCACCTGTATCTCACGACGCAATTGATGGAACTGAATGTCCCCGTGGTCGTCGCGCTCAACATGGTCGACGTGGCCGCGGGGCAAGGAATCAGCATAGACGCTCAGAAACTACAGGATCAGCTGGGCCTGCCCGTGGTTCCGATCCAGGCCAACAAGGGAATCGGTCTCGACAAATTGAAGCAGGTGCTTACTGCAGCCGCCGGGCAATCGCCGCCCACTCGCAAACCGCTATTTCCCGATGCATTCGAAAAGGAAGTCTTGCCGCTGACAGCTGAACTGGGTGAGGCCTCGTCGTTCCTCGCGCGCCGGTTGTTGCTCGACGTGGATGGGTACGTTCAAAAACGAATGCTGGCCGAGAATACCAATGGACTGGCGGAGCACCTTGCCACGGCCCGCGAGCGCCTGAAGGCCGCCGATTGCCCCATCCCAGCCATCGAAGCGCGCACACGCTACGGCTGGCTGCGCGAGGCGCTAGCAGGTTGCATCCGCAAGCCGGCAAAACGCCCCGTCACATGGACTGATCGGCTCGACCGCATCCTGACGCACCGGGTTTGGGGCACGCTCATCTTCTTGCTGTTGATGTTTGTCGTGTTCGAGGCCATCTTCGCCGGCGCCAAGCTGCCAATGAAACTGATTGGCGATGGCAAGGACGCGCTCGGGGCGGCGCTGGGGAACTGGCTTCCCTCCGGTCCGCTCAAGAGCCTCCTGGTCGACGGCGTGCTGGAAGGTGTCGGTAGCGTGCTCGTCTTTCTGCCGCAAATCCTGATCTTGTTCGCTTTCATTGCCGTGCTCGAGGACTGCGGCTACATGGCGCGCGCGGCATTTCTGATGGACCGCCTCATGGCACGTTGTGGCCTGAGCGGCAAGTCGTTTATCCCCATGCTCTCGTCGGTTGCCTGTGCCGTGCCGGGGATCATGGCGACGCGCGTCATCGAAAATCGCCGCGATCGGTTGGCAACCATCTTGGTCGCGCCGTTGATGAGTTGCTCGGCCCGTTTGCCCGTTTACTTGTTGATGATTGGCGCCTTCATCGCGCCGGGCCGATCAACCTGGATCGCGGCATTGACAATGTTCGCCATGTACGGGATCGGGTTGGTTGCTGCGCCGCTCGTCGCGCTATTGCTGAAACGCACGTTGCTACGCGGCGAGACGCCGATTTTCGTAATGGAAATGCCAGTCTACAAGTGGCCGTCGCTCAAAACTGTGGCTCGTCGTGTTCTCGATGCCGGCTGGGCCTTCATTCGCCGCGCGGGCAAGCTCATCCTGGTCACGATGGTGCTGGTCTGGGCTCTACTCTACTTTCCGCATGGCGAACGATACACGGCTCAGCTCAATCAGGCGGAGAGCGATATCGCCCAGCAAGGCATGCCACTAAAACAAGTTGAAGAGGAAATCGCCGCCAAGCAAAAAGAATTGCGCGAGAGCAATGATCCCAAATTGGCCGCTGAGATTCAGGAACTGGAAGCGCGCGTCCGACCATACTATGCGATCCAACAGGAATGGAAGAGCCAGAGCTGGTTGGGGCAGGCTGGCCAGGCAATTGAACCGGCCGTGAAGCCGCTCGGCTGGGACTGGCGGATCGGCGTTGCGGCCCTGGCAAGCTTCCCGGCGCGTGAAGTGGTCGTCGGCACGCTCGGCATCCTGTTCTCAGTAGGCAAAGTTGAAGCAGACACCATCCGCGAAGCGGACGACGCGGGTGAAACAAGCCTGGGCCGCGCACTCCGGCACGCAAAATGGGGTGACGGCGATTCCGCACGTCCCCTGTTCACCATCCCAACCGCGCTTTCGGTGATGGTGTTCTTTGCGTTATGCTGTCAGTGTGCGTCAACGCTGGCCGTGATTCGCCGCGAAACGAAGAGTTGGGCCTGGCCAGCGTTTACCTTCGCCTACATGACGGTGCTGGCTTACCTTGGCGCCATGGCCGTGTATCAGATTGGCAGCTTGATAGGCGGGTGACCAAGCATGTCGATGAACTGGCAACTTGCGTTGGTTTTCGCGCTGGTGGCGCTGGCCGCCGCTTATGTCGCCTGGCATAATTGGCGCGAATGGACCAGCGCCAAGAAAGGCGGATGCGGCGGCGGGTGCGGGTGCGCGGCCAAGCCCGCTCAAGCAGCCGACCAACCTGTCATGATTGAACAGCTTTCGGTTCGCGAGCGCAAACGCATTGATTGAATGATGGCGCTCACGCGGGGACAAGGAAGCTCAAATGTAGCGCTGCATGCCGGCAATGGATCAGGTCATAGTTGAACTTCTGGCAGCGCTTCGGCGGCTTTCTTCTCGTGCAACTGTTGCGTCACGGTCGAGGCTAGGACCAGATAGGCTTTGCTGATCGGCGAATCGGGAAATCGTTGAACGATTGGCACGCCGGCGTCGCCGCATTCTGCAACGCGCGGATCAATGGGCAGTTCGCCGAGGAATGGCACGCCGCAATCCGCGGCCAGCTTGCGGCCACCGCCGTGGCGGAAGATTTCATAGCGCTTGCCGTCATCGCCCACGAAGTAGCTCATGTTCTCGATTGTGCCCAGCACGGGCACGCGCAACTCGCCAAACATGTTCAAGGCTTTTCGAGCGTCGATTAGGCTCACGTCCTGCGGCGTGGTGACGATCACGGCCCCGGAAACGACGACGGTCTGCGCCAGGCTAAGCTGCGCGTCGCCGGTGCCTGGCGGCATGTCAATCACCAGCACGTCGAGATTGCCCCAATCGATTTGCGTCAGGAAGCCGGTGACATACTTGGCAACCATCGGGCCGCGCATTAGCACGCCGCGGCCGGCATCGGGCAGGAACCCCATTGACATGACGCGCAAGCCGAATTTTTCGACGGGAAATGCGGTCCGTTGCGGGTCCATCACGCCCAGCCCGAGCATCATGGGCAGGCTGGGACCGTATATGTCGGCATCCATCAAGCCGACGCGCTGTCCCTGAAGCTGCAGCGCCAGCGCCAGATTGACGGCCACTGTGGATTTCCCCACGCCACCCTTGCCGCTGGCCACGGCAATAAGTTGCTTGACTCCGGGCAGGGCGACCTTCGGCGGCATTTGCGGGTGCATAGCAATTGTTTTCCTCAAGCGCGCTCGCTGAGCTGGCGCAGGTATTCGATCGTGTAAATCCCGGTGTCATGGCCGTCGTTCCAGACGATCTGGTAGGCATACAGGCCGCGCGCGGGCATGGCGACGGGCGTGGGCGCGTCCGCTTTCAACTCGGCGTCGCTAAGTAAATGCAATGGATTGGGTGGTTGCTGGCGCTTCTCGTTGCAGGAAGCGCAGGGGCAGGAATCTCGGAGCTTGCGCAGCGAAATTGCGCCGGTGAAGCCGTCGCTCCAGGCGATGACCAGGCGCTCGCCGTCACGGCGCAGGCTCAGGGGTCGCAGTGTCACGGTCACAGCATCATCATTATAGAAAGCCGTTTACCGCTTCGGCGGCGGTGCGGCTTCCCGGTGCGACGTCAAAGTCACGGCCGATTGCGAAACATCGATGTGAATGCCGTCGGCCGCCTGGGTCGCTCTAATG
>Ga0306920_100011784_pt1 | contig 11844 bp, 10 predicted proteins | sample flu12Cox44000170_FD_204666 | JGI IMG/M metagenome (GOLD analysis project Ga0306920, IMG submission 204666) | Lab enrichment of tropical soil microbial communities from Luquillo Experimental Forest, Puerto Rico - flux4day.12C.oxic.44.000.170 (v2)... | ecosystem: Environmental > Terrestrial >...
AATTCGCTGAAGCGTATCTCGAGCGCATCGTAGGTGAGCAGCCTTCCGAGCAGCGGCTCACCGATGCCGGTCACGAGCTTGATGGCCTCGGTCGCCTGCAGCGTGCCGAGCACTCCGGGCAGCACACCAAGCACACCCGCTTCGGCGCAGTTGGCCACCATGCCGTCCACCGCCTGCGGGAACAGGCACCGGTAGCACGGCCCCTGTCCCGGGACGTAACTCATCAGGTGGCCCTCGAAGCGGTGGATGGCCGCCGAGACGAGCGGCTTGCGCAGGATCACGCAGGCGTCGTTGATCAGGTAGCGCGTCGCGAGGCGATCGGTGCCATCGAGCACCAGGTCGTATTGCGCGAACACCTCGCGCACGTTGGCCGCACGCAGCTCGATCGCGTGGGCGATGACGCGCACTTCCGGATTCAGCGCCGCGAGGCGCTCGCACCCGGCGGTCGCTTTCGCTTGCCCGAGCTGCGCGCTGTCGAACAGCACCTGGCGCTGGAGATTCGAGATATCGACGCGATCGCAGTCGAGCAGCCCGAGCGTGCCGCAGCCCGCGGCCGCCAGGTACAGCGCGGCCGGAGAGCCGAGCCCGCCCGCGCCCACGATGAGCACCCGTGCGGCCTTGAGCTTCTCCTGCCCCGACTCGCCGAAGTCACCGAGCGAGAGATGGCGGCGGTAGCGCTCGCGCTCGCTGTTGGAAAGGGCCATGCTCAGCCTCCGGAAAGGGCACAGATGACGTGCACGGTATCACCGTCCGCGACCTTCGCGGTGAGCGTGCTGGCCTCGCTCGAGTTCACGAACAGCCGCAGGTGCGGGCGAATCCGGTCCTGCTCGTCGATCATGCGGAAGCGGATGCCCGGAAAGCGCTCATCGACCGCGCTCAGCACCTCGGCGAGATTGTTACCGCAGGCGCCGAGCGTGGCGGTACCGGCCGTGTAGGAGCGCAGCGGACTTGCGATGCGCACCGTGCAGGAGGCGGCGGCCGGCTTCCTAAGCGGCATGGGTCACCGAGTAGATCTCCGGCAGGTGGCGCACGAGGCAGCGCCAGCTCTCGCCGCCGTTACTGCTCGCCCAGACCTCTCCGGCAGTCGTACCGAAGTAAAGACCGATGCGTGAGTGCGTGTCGGTGCACATCGCCTGGCGCAACACCGTGAGCCAGGCCTGGGAGCGCGGTAAGCCGCGATCGAGCCGCCGCCAGCTCGCGCCGGCGTCGCGGGTTGCATAGATCGCCGGCCGCCCATCGATCGAGGTGCGCGGCCACACCGTGCCCCCGTCCATCGGCAGCACCCAGGCGCGGTCGGGATCGGTGGGATGCAGCACGATCGGAAAACCGACATCGCCGATCTTCTTCGGCATCGCTTCGCCGATGCGTTGCCAGCGGCGGCCCGGGCGATCGAGGCGGTAGATGCCGCAATGGTTCTGCTGGTAGAGCCGGTCGGGCATCGCAGGGTGTTGCACCACGCAGTGCGGATCGTGACCGAAGAGCGCATCGGGATCGGGCAGGAAGTCGGCGGCGCAGCCCTCATTCAGCGGCGTCCAGCTCGCGCCCGCATCGCCCGACTCGAACACCCCGCCGATCGAGATCGCGATGTACAGGTGCCGCGGATCGCGCGGGTCGACCTGGATGGAGTGCAGGAACTGCCCGTCCGGCGTCGGCAGCGCCGCCCATTGCGCGCGCTGCGGATGGTCGTTGAAGCCCGCCACCGGCTCCCAGCGCTCGCCGCCGTCGTCGGAGCGGAACAGGCCCGCGGGCGAGCTGCCGGCGTACCAGCGGCCGCGCTCGCTGCGATGACCGGGCGTCAGCCAGAACACCCGCTCCACGGCGCGCGCTTCTTCGCCCTCGCCGGCCTTGCGAAAGGCGGGCGGGGCAGCGGCCTCGTGCCAGCTGCGCCCGCGATCGGTCGAGCGCATCACCGTGGGCCCGAGATGCCCGGTGCGGGCGCCGAGCAGCAGCACCCGCGGCTCGCGCGGATCCTGCACCACGTGGTGAATGACGTGGCCGAGGAATTGCGGGCCCGTGAGCCTCCAGCGGCGTCGCGCGCGGTCAGCGCGCAGCGAGAAAAGACCCTTGCGGGTGCCGATCCACAGAGTGTGCGCCATGCACCGAAGCATCCTCGTGCGGCCGCGGCACTGTCAACGGCGCCCCGGCGCGGTGGGACCTCAAGCGGTGACGGGCTGACAGATGAACAGGTGCGCGGGGAGCACGTTCAGCGGCTCGAAGCGGCGCGCGACGTAACCGAAGGTGCGCTTGAGGTCACGCAGCACGCGTGTCGAGAACTGGTACACCAGAAAGGCGCCACCGGGCTCGAGCAGGTCGCGCGTCTTGTTGAGGATGCGCTCACGCAGCGGCGCCGGAATGGTGCTGAAGGGGATGCCGGAGATGATGTAATCGGCGCGCAGGTAGCCGAACCGGCGCAGTATCTCATCGACCGAGACCGCCGAGCCCTCGACGACCTGCAGCCGCCGGTCGCTGAAGGCGCCGCGCAGGTAGCTGACGAAGTCGGGATTCATCTCGATGGCGATGAGCACCGCATCGCTGCGCATGCGGCGCAGGAGCTCCGCGGTGATCACCCCGACGCCGGGGCCGTACTCGACGATCACGCGCGCGCGGCCGAAGTTGATCGGCTCGAGCAGCTGCTTGATGAGGAAGCGCGAGCTCGGGACGATCGAGCCGAGCATGCGCGGATGGCGAAAGAAGTTACGCACGAACAGCAGCACATTGCCGTCCCCTGCCCGGGGCGGGTGTCCAGGCTTATTGTTCATCTTCTGTCCCCAGGTCGGTGCCACCGTCACTCTATAGCAATAAATGCCGGCGGATACCACTTCGCCGTCGGTGGCGGCAGCGGGGCAGGGGCGCTGCTCCGAGGCTTCAGCCGCCCGAGCGTTTGGCGGCAAGGCCCAGCCGGCACAGTTCGGCGACCAGCCGATCGCGGTGATCGCCCTGAATCTCGATGCGGCCCTCCTTGACTGCGCCACCCGCTCCGCACAACCGCTTCAGCCGCGTCGCGAGCTCATCGAGCTGCGCCGCGTCCCATGTCAGTCCGCTGATCACCGTCACTGCCTTGCCGCCGCGGCCGGCCACTTCCCGGCCGACGCGCACGCGTGCCGCGGCGGGCTGTGGCGTAGCGGGCTGCGCAGGGGAGCGCAGCGGCGCGTGCGGGGCGTTCCGCAGCACCACGCCGCGGAAAGTATGTCGGGGCTTCATCGTAGTTTTAGGGGGGTGAGGCGACTACAATCCTGCGGAAAGCCGCAGCGGCTGCCACCGTAACACATAAGACGGGACTCACCCTCATGGCCCCACGGTCGCGCTTACACGTTCCCTCGCCACCGGCACGGCCGGGGCAGGAACCTGACTTCAGTTACCTGCAGCTCTCGCCGGCCGGGGCGGTCAGTCGGCCCGATGTCACCGCGGCCGCGCGCGACATCGAGAACCTGTCGCTGGAGCTCGTGCGCGTGCTCGATGACGAGCACCGCGCGGTCGGGGACTGGAATCCGCACCTCGAGCCATCCGAGCTGCAGGTGGCGCTGCGCCACATGTTGCTCACGCGCCTCTTCGATGATCGCATGCAGAAGATCCAGCGTCAGGGCCGGATCTCGTTCTACATCAAGTCGACCGGCGAGGAGGCGGTGGCGGTCGCCGCCGGCATGGCGTTGCAGCCCGGCGACATGCTGTTCCCTTCATACCGCCAGCAGGGCCTGCAGGTGGTGCGCGGGCGCAACCTGGTCGATCTCATGTGCCAGTGCCTTTCCAACACGCGCGACATGTGCAAGGGCCGGCAGATGCCCATCATGTATCACTGGGGCAAGGGCAACATTTTCTCCATCTCGGGAAATCTTGCGACGCAGTTCCCGCAGGCGGTCGGCTGGGCGATGGCGGCTGCCATCAAGGGCGAGGATCACCTGGCGGCGAGCTGGATCGGCGAGGGCTCGAGCGCCGAAGCGGACTTCCACTATGCGATGACCTTTGCCGCCGTGTACCAGGCGCCGGTGATCCTCAACCTGGTCAACAACCAGTGGGCGATCTCCACCTTCCAGGGATTCGCCGGTGGCGAGCGCCGCACCTTCGCGCAGCGCGGCCCCGGCTATGGCATCCCCGGGATCCGTGTGGATGGCAACGACTTCCTGGCGGTCTACGCGGTGACGCAGTGGGCCGCGCAACGCGCACGTCAGAGCGCGGGGCCCACCCTCATCGAGCACGTGACCTACCGCGCCGCGGCACACTCCACCAGCGACGATCCCTCGCGCTATCGTCCGAAGGAGGAATGGCGCGCCTGGCCGCTCGGGGATCCGGTGACGCGCCTCAAGCACCACCTGATCGCGCTCGGGGAGTGGTCGGAGGAGCGTCACGCGCAGCTGCACAAGGAGCTGGAAGCGCACGTCATGGCTTGCTGGAAGGAAGCGGAGTCCTACGGAACGCTCACCCACGGCCCGTTCCTCGACCCGCTCACCATGTTCGAGGACGTGTTCCGGGACATGCCGCCGAATCTGCAGCGCGAGCGCGAGGAGCTGCGCGCCCTCATCGCCGCGCAGGGCAGCGCGGCTGCGGCCAGGCCGGCTCCGGACGTCGAAGGCGCCCCGGTCGCGCACGAGGGCTGAAGCTCATGCCGCGCATGAACATGGTGCAGGCGCTCAATTCCGCCATGGACGTGATGCTCGGCCGCGATCCGCGCGTCGTCATCCTCGGCGAGGACGTCGGTTATTTCGGCGGAGTATTCCGCGTGACCGATGGACTGCAGCGCAAGTACGGCGAGCACCGTGTGCTCGACACGCCGATCGCCGAGGGCGGCATCATCGCCGCCGCCATCGGCCTGGGCGTGAACGGACTGAAACCCGTCGCGGAGATCCAGTTCGCCGACTACATCTATCCGGGCTTCGATCAGGTCGTGAGCGAGCTGGCACGCATCCGCTACCGCTCGGCGAGCGAGTTCAACGTCCCGGTCACGATCCGCACGCCGTGCGGTGGCGGCATCCGCGGCGGCCAGACTCACTCGCAGAGCCCGGAAGCGATCTTCGCGCACGTGTGCGGCATCAAGGTGGTCATGCCCTCGAACCCATACGATGCGAAGGGCCTGCTGATCAGCGCGATCGAGGATGAGGATCCGGTCGTGTTCTTCGAGCCCAAACGCATCTACAACGGGCCGTTCGACGGCGATCCGCACAAGCCCGCGGTACCCTGGAGCGCACATCCGCGCGGCGAGGTGCCCGACGGGCACTACTCGGTGCCGATCGGCCGCGCCGAGGTGGTGCGCCAGGGGAGTGAGGTCACTGTCATCGCCTACGGCACCATGGTGCACGTGGCCGAGGCCGCCGTGCGCGCGACGGGCGTCGATGCGGAGATTCTCGACGTGCGTACCATGTCGCCGCTCGACACCGACACGCTGTGCAATTCGGTGTGCAAGACCGGTCGCTGCGTCGTCGTGCACGAGGCCACGCGCTTCTCGGGCTATGGCGCCGAGCTCGTGGCGACCGTACAGGAGCAGTGCTTCTGGAACCTCGAGGCGCCGGTGAAGCGCGTCGCCGGCTGGGATACGCCGTACCCACATGCCTTCGAGTGGGAGTACTTTCCGGGACAGGCGCGCATCGCCGCGGCCCTCAAAGAGGTCATGGAGGCGCAATGAGTCGCTACGTCTTCAAGCTTCCGGACCTGGGCGAAGGCACGGTCGAAGCCGAGATCGTCGGCTGGCGCGTGAAGCCGGGTGACACGGTTGCCGAGGACGACGTGCTCGTCGAGATGATGACCGAGAAGGCCGCAGTCGAGGTGCCATCGCCGGTGAGCGGCCGTGTCGTCTCGACCACCGGCGCACCGGGCGAGATGGTGCCGGTGGGCGCCGAGCTCATCGTGCTCGACACCAGCGCGGCGGGAGGCACCACCGCGGCAGCGGTGAAACCTGCGGCCGCAACTGCGTCTGCGGCGCCAAACGCCTCCGCGGCCGCAGCGCCGGTGCGGACCGCTGCGCCCGTTGCCGCGCCGGCGGCGGCCGCTGCTGCGCCCCCCAGGTCGCCGGCGCGTTCCGCGCCGAGCGGCGCCAACGGCGGCAGCGCGCCTGCCGCGGATACGGCGGCCGCGCGCGGCGGCCGCGTCGCGACTTCACCTGCAATCCGCCGCCGTGCGCACGAGGCGGGCGTCGATCTGCGGCAGATTGCCGGCTCGGGTCCCAACGGACGAATCGTCTCGAAGGATCTGGAGGCTTACGTGGCACGGCGCACGCAGCCGACACCACTGCGCAGCGCACCGAAGGCGGTGCCGGCCGCACGGCCGATGGCCCCCGTGGGCGCGACGGAGGAAATCAAGGTCATTGGTCTGCGGCGCGTGATCGCACAGCGCATGAGCGAGGCGAAGCGCACGATCCCGCACTTTGCGTACGTCGAGGAGCTCGATATCACCGAGCTCGAATCGCTGCGCCGGCATCTCAACGGCAAGCTACCTGCCGGGGCCGCGCCGCTCACTTACCTGCCGTTCCTGGCGCTCGGACTGATCCGGGTGCTGCGCGACTTTCCACAATGCAACGCGCACTACGACGCCGAGCGCGGCGTGATCGTGCGCTACGCCGCGGTGCACCTCGGCATCGCGACGCAGACCCCGGATGGCCTGAAGGTGCCGGTGGTGCACGATGCGCAGGCGCTCGCGCTGTGGGAGCTCGCGGCCGCGATGCGCCGGGTGAGCGAGGCGGCGCGCACCAACAAGGCGAAACGCGAGGAGCTCACCGGCTCTACGATCACCATCACGAGCCTCGGCAAGCTCGGCGGCATCGCCAGCACGCCCATCATCAACGCACCCGAGGTCGGCATCATCGGCGTCAATCGCGCCATCGAGCGGCCGCTGGTGATCGATGGGGCCATCGAGATCCGTCTCACCATGAACCTGTCGTCCTCCTTCGATCATCGGTTCGTCGACGGTTACGACGCTGCCGCCATGATCCAGGCGCTGAAGGACTGCCTCGAGCACCCGGCGACGATATTCATACCGGCCTGAGCAGTTTTGGCGCGGCGGCGAGCGAGGCGTTAGTGCCTTTCCGATGAATAGTTAGGCGATTGGCTAACTATTCGGCGACGGGTGGATCGAGCCAGCGCCCGGCTGCCGCAAGCCTCAGATGACATAACGCGGGGCGGACCAGCGACGCATCGCCCTCGTGCTACGCTTTGCGTAAAAGGGGAGAGCAAAGCACATGGATGCACAGCGCGGCGCAGGGGTCGTTGCGCTCCTGACACTGGTGGCGGCCTGCAGCAGCGGTGGTTCCTCCGGCGGCACCATCACGCCTCCGCAGCCCGTACCGCCCTTCAGCTCGGTACAGCAGATCCGTGTCTCGCAACCTACGACATTCGCACCCGGATGCGATGGCGTCGCGTCGCCGGTCGGCACGCTTTACCCCGACACGGCGGTCGAGCCTTCCCTCGTAGCAAATCCTTTCAACGCGACGAACCTGGTCGCCGCCTGGCAGCAGAACCGCTGGTCTAACGGCGGCGCGCAGGGACTGGTGCTCGCCTATTCCGTCGGAGGTGGCACGGGCTGGGCTTTCAGCTCCCCGCCCTTCTCCCGTTGCACGGACGGTAACGCCGCCAACCTGGGCGACTATGCGCGCGCGAGTGACCCCTGGCTCACCGTGTCGCCGACCAAAGGTTATGTCTACGCGCTGTCGCTGTCCTTCAACGGTACGACGCTCGGGCCCGGCTCCTCGAGCGCCATGCTGGTCGCGCGCTCGGTGGATTTCGGTGTGACGTGGCAGGGGACCCATGCGCTCATCCAGGACGGTGCGCAGGTCTTCAACGACAAGGGCTCGATCACCGCGGACCCCACCAACGACAACTACGTGTACGCCGTGTGGGACCGCATGACCTCAGAGGTCACCGCTCCGACCTATTTTGCCCGCACCACCACCGGTGGCTCGACCTGGGAGACGGCCCGCAACATCTACGATCCAGGTTCTTCTGCCCAGACTCTCGGCAACCAGATCGTGGTGCTGCAGCCGGGAGATGTGCTGCTCGATGTCTTCACCGAGATCAGCACCGGCGTCAACACTTCGTCCTCACTGGTGCGCGTCATCCGCTCGCTGAATAACGGCGCCACCTGGTCCGCGCCGATCACGATCTCGGAGCTGCAGTCGGTTGGCACCAGCAATCCGGCGCCCCCCCACGCGCCCGTGCGTGACGGGTCGGACCTCGTCTCGGTGAGCGCCGGGGCCGGCGCCGTCTACGTCGCCTGGCAGGACTCGCGCTTCTCAATGGGCAAGCACGATGGCATCGCGCTCTCGCGCTCGACCGATGGCCAGACCTGGACGGCGCCGGTGCAGGTCAATGGCGATCCCAACGTGCAGGCCTTCACGCCGACAGTCAACGTGCGCGCCGACGGTGTCATTGCCGTCACCTATTTCGATCTGCGCAACAACACGACTCCTTCCGACACAACCCTGTACGCCGACTGCTGGATGGTGACCTCGACCGACGGGGGCAGCACATTTTCCGAGCAGCACCTCTCGGGCTCATTCAACCTCTACAACGCGCCCGACGCCGAAGGGCTGTTTCTCGGCGATTACCAGTCGCTCGTGAGCACGAGCGGCAACGCGTTCCTGCCCCTCTACGCACAGCCCCCGCCGCCGGCCAGCGCCGGCAATGCAGTGAGCACCGATGTGTTCATCTCGTTCCCTCCCGTCCCCGCGGCCGCTGCGGTTGCGCGCGCGTTCCCGGCGTTGGCAGCAGCTGGCATCGAGCTCACTCCCGAGGCGCGCGCGCGCGTGATGGCGCGTACGCGGCTCGTCCAGACGCAGCGGTTGCGCGGCCGCTGAAAAGCACCCCCCGAAAGGCACCCCACGAGATTTCGCGGGGACCCGCCAGGGCGCGCGCTCGCAGCCAGTGCGTCTTCAGGAGCGATGTGCGCCACCCGTGTAAGTCTTCTCGCCCGCCTCGACCCTGAGCTTCAGGTGATTCTGCGAGGGCGGCAGCGGACAGGTGGCAAAGTCGTTGAGCGCGCAGGGCGGGTTGTAGGCCTTGTTGAAATCGAGCCGCGTGCGGCCGGCGCTCGGCAGCGGCGCGTAGAGGAAACGCCCCGCGCCGTAGGTTTCATGGCCGCTGGTCGCGTCGGCGAACATGATGAAAAGCTGTGGGTCATCCGGTTGCTCGAGCACCGCGTCGAGCCGCCACTCGCGGCCGTCCTTCATGAACACCACGGCACCCGGGGACGGGTACTCCTGCTCCATGCCGAGAATGTTGATGATGCGGATGTGTCGGACCGGCTGGTACGGCTCGAAGCGCGCATCGAACACCCAGTCGGTGCTCACCGGAAAGTAGCTGAAGCCCTGGAACCCGCTGCGGTGCGGGTTGTCCAGGTCGCGCACGCGCACGGCCAGATTGCCGGCCCGCTCGATCACGAAGAAGCGCAGCGAGCCGCTCGCGAGCACCGTCGGGTGGGGACTCGGGTCGGGCGTGAGCTCGAGGTCGCTCACCGGATTTCCTGCGTGCGTCACACCGCTCCCCGGCGCGGCGACGAACCGCACCGCGTGGCCGCTGCGGATGAAGTTGCCGCAGCGCTCGGCAAGGGCAGGGTTATCGAGCACGAGGCTGTTGCTGGAGGCGCGCCCGAAGCTGTTGTCGCCCTCCTGCAGCCAGAAAAGTCCCGCGAGCGTCAGCCAGCCGCCGTCGCTCGTGAGCGCTTCGACCCGCTGCGTGCGCCAGTCGCCGATCAGGGTGCGCTCGGCTTCCGGATCGACCCCGCTGTCGGCGCGAGCGGCCGGCGGCGCGGCGCCGGAGGAGAGCGTGAGAACGAGCGCGACGCCCACGGCCGCGGGCAGGGCGCGCGGGGTGTGGGGCGGGCGGGTTGAGGACATGCGGCGGCTCTCCGTTAGCGGGCGCTGATGATCCATGATGCCATCGATGGCCTCAGCCTTCGCGCCCGAGGATCTCCTCGCGCACGTCCGCGATCTCGCGTGCGCGCGAGGGGCGGGCGCCTTCGCAGCGCTCGGGCCGCGGGCAGCGGTTGCTGCGCGGACAGATGATGCGCGCGGGCGCTGCCAGCGCATCGCCGATCCAGGCGATGTTCAGCACGTTGGCGACGGTGCCGAGCGCCTGGCTGGCGGCTTTCGGTATGCGCGCCTCGCCGCGGCGGTGCAGGCACTCGCGAAAGATCGCGTCGATGACGCTCTCGCTCGCGACGCCATTGGAGGCGAGCGCCGGCGCCAGGTCCACCCCCACCGACAGCACGTGCGGGTTGCCCGCCATGTCGTGCACGCGGATCGAATGACAGCAGTAGAGGAGCGAGCGCTCGCCATCGCGCAGCACCGAGATCTGTGAGCCGCTCGTCCCGTGCGCGTCGTCGATCATGCGGAACACGGCCCAGTTGGGGCAGGGATCGCTCACCTGCGCGAGATTTCCCCACGGGAGTGGAATGCCGTTGCCCCGGTAGACGGCCCGCAGGTAGCCCGGCGGATAGGCGTCGAAGAAATGCCAGTACGGGTAGGGCGACACCTTGGTCATGCGGCGCATCACGACCGCCGGGGTGAGCTCGAGCCGCCCGCCCGCCTCGACCCGATAGCGCTCGCGCGCGAGGAAACGCCGAAACGGCACGCGTGGCGCGAGCAGCGCGCCGGCGAAGAAGCTGCACTCGAAATCCCGCCACGCGTGCAGCACATCCTGCGCATTCATGCCGGCGGCCGCCGAGCCGCCCTCGGGGCTTCCGCCCATCTCCCCGCCGGTCGCGTGCGCGGACTTCAGGCCGTCGCCGCCGTGCAGCACCTTGTGGGCGATGTGCGCGGCGAGATCGAACTTGAGGCGCGCCGGGTCCGACTGCAGCGCACGGTTGGCATACACCACACCCGGCGGCTCGAAGAACGAGCGCACCATGCTGCGCAGCTCGCGGTCCTTGTCGCGCGCGAGCACCGGCTTGCGATCGAACCAGCGGATCTCGAGCCCGTGGCGCTTCGCGAGCCGCATGAGATCCTCGACCGAGAGCGGAAAGCGCCGCTCGCCGATGCGGTCGGCGGCGCGCTCGAGATCGGGAAAGTCGTTGCGTGACATCTCCTGGTGCGAGCGGATGAGCAGATGCGCGAATTGCCGCCCGCTGGTGCCGGTCTGCGCCAGCAGCTCGGGGATGGCAGCCTGCAGCAGGCTCTTGGAGAAGAGGAAGGCGGGCTCGAACGGGATGCGGGCGGCGCCGCCGGCCGCGGCCGGTGGCAGGTCGAGCTCCGCGTGCTCATCGAGGAACCACGCCGGCGCACGCTGGAAGACCCCGGCGAGCAGCGCCAGCAGCTGCGGCGAGGGCGTACGCTTGCCGCTTTCGATCATGCTGAGATAGGAGACCGAGGGGGCGATGTCGGGCTGCTGCTGGATGCAGCGCACCGACAGCTCTTCCAGCGTCAACCCGTTGCGCCGCCGCAGCGCGCGCAGCTTGGCACCGAGAAAGTGACCCTTGCGCAGCAGTTCCGCCATATGTTCAGTCCGCGCTCGTGTTCGTCCTGTGAAATTAACAGTGTGAAGTTTTCACAGTCAAATTCGCGCGTAAATGACGGGTATGCTGGGGTGGATGAACGTCGAAACGCACGGACGGGTGCACCTGCGCGAGCAGCCCGGGCCGCAGATCGAGATCCTGGGTCCGAGGATCGAGCGCGCCGATGAGGTGTTGACACCACTCGCGCTGCAGCTGCTGGGCAGCCTCCACCGGCGCTTCAACGGGCGCCGCCTCGAGCTGCTCGATGCACGAGCGCGACGGCAGGCCGGCTTCGATGCGGGTGAGTTACCGGATTTCCCCGCGGCCACCGCCGAGCTGCGCGCGGCCGACTGGCGCGTCGCGCCGGTGCCGGCGGACCTCATCGACCGGCGGGTCGAGATCACAGGTCCCGTCGACCGCAAGATGATCATCAAC
>Ga0306920_100011785_pt1 | contig 11844 bp, 10 predicted proteins | sample flu12Cox44000170_FD_204666 | JGI IMG/M metagenome (GOLD analysis project Ga0306920, IMG submission 204666) | Lab enrichment of tropical soil microbial communities from Luquillo Experimental Forest, Puerto Rico - flux4day.12C.oxic.44.000.170 (v2)... | ecosystem: Environmental > Terrestrial >...
CCGGCGGTAACGTCACCGGACTTTCTCTCCAAAAAACCGATGTCGCCGACAAGCGCCTCGAACTGCTGCGCGAGATTGTTCCTGGCTTCCGCCGGTTGGCTATCATGGCCAATGTTGGCAATCCCCCTTCCGTGTTGGAAATGCGCGAGGTCGAGGCGACTGCACGTAAGCTTGGAAACGAGGTCACCACATTCGAAATTCGGGGAGCGGAGGACATCGCGCCAGTGTTCGACGCCCTCAAGGGCCGCGCGGATGCACTTTACGTTTGCGGCGATCCGCTTGTAGAGACGAACCGGATTCGTATCATTACCTTGGCGCTTGGTGCGCGACTTCCCTCAATGTCCGATTTCCCGGAATACGTTGAAGCGGGAGGTCTGATGTCCTACGGACCGAATTTCCCGGATTTATTCCGTCGTGCCGCCGGCTATGTCGACAAGATTCTGCGCGGGGCAAAGCCGAGTGATATCCCCGTCGAACAGCCGACCAAATTCGACTTCGTCATCAACCTGATTACAGCCAAGGCGCTCGGTCTTGACGTCTCGCCGACGCTGCTTGCGCGAACCGATAAGGTGATCGAGTGAGACGCCGCGAATTCATCACCCTGCTCGGAGGTGCGGCGGCCGCCTGGCCGCTCGCGGCGCGGACGCAGCAGGCGGGCATGCCGGTGATCGGGTTCATGAGCGCGCGCTCGCCGGAGGATTCCGTGCACCTGCTTGAAGCATTCCGCCGCGGCTTAAAGGAGGGGGGCTTTGTCGAGGGTGAGAACGTAGCGGTCCAGTTCCGCTGGGCGCGCGGCGATTACAGCCGCCTGCCGGCGCTCGCCGCCGATCTGGCGGGTCGGCAAGTGGCCGTGATTGTGGCGGCCGGGGGCGACCCTTCTGGGCTTGCAGCGAAGTCGGCGACCCCGATTATCCCGATCGTGTTCGGGATCGGCGGCGATCCAGTCAAGGCCGGGCTGGTTAGCAGCTTCAGCCGGCCTGGCGGCAATGTGACGGGCGTCACGTTGTTGACGAGTCTAAATGGAACCGAAGCGGCTTGGAGTGCTCCGCGATCTCGTGCCGGGCGTCGCTCTGATCGGGGTGCTGATCAACCCGGACTTCCCACCATCGGCGCTTCAGCTGCAGCAAGTCGAAGAAGCGGCTCGTGCGATCGGCCAACGGATCGTCATTGCCAAAGCTAGCAACGACGATGCACTGGAGACTGCGTTTCGATCGTTAGTGCAGGAGAGTGCCGGGGCGCTGCTGGTCGCGTCCGATCCCTATTTCGACACGCGGCGAGAGCGGATCGTCGGATTCGCGCAGCAGCGCCGCCTGCCCGCCATCTATCAGTTCCGAGAATATGCCGTGGCCGGCGGATTGCTCAGCTACGGCGTCAGTATCACAGAAGCCTATCGGCAATACGGGGCTTACACCGCCAGTATTCTCAAAGGCGCCAAGCCCGCCGATCTGCCGGTCCTGCAGCCGACCAAGTTCGAACTTGTGATCAATCTCAAGACCGCCAGAGCGCTTGGCGTCAATATCTCCGACAATCTGCTCGCGCTCGCCGATGAGGTGATCGAGTGAAGCGGCGCGAGTTCATCACGCTGCTCGGCGGCGCGACAGCGTGGCCGCTCGCGGCGCGCGCGCAGCAGGCGGGAAAGCTATGGCGCATCGGCTGGCTCGGAGGAACATCGCGATCGACCGTTTCCGGGCTTTTGGCTGCATTCGTGAAAGGCATGCGGGAGCTAGGTTATGTCGAGGAAAAGGACTTCGTCATCGAGTGGCGCTCTGTGGAGGGAAAGTATGAGCGATTGCCCGAGATTGTGGCGGAGCTTGTAAGACTGAAGGTCGACATCATCGCCACAGCCCTGTCGGCCGCTCTGCCGACCTTGCACCGGACGATCACTGCGATTCCCGTCGTCATGGCGTACTCGACTGACCCCGTCGGCAACGGCCTCGTCGCGAGTCTCGTGCGCCCCGGAGGCAACATCACCGGACTGGCGAGTTCGTCCGATGATTCGTCTCCGAAACAATTGGAGCTGCTGGCGGCAGTTGTTCCGAATGTTTCCCGCATCGGACTTTTTGGAAACCCAAACAGTACGAACTACCTTCCCATGCTAAAGAGTGCCCGCAACGCCGCCGCCAAAGCTAGCATTTCGCTTGTACCGATTGAGGCGCGCAATCCACAGGAAATCGAGAATGGCTTCGCGGTGCTCGTCAAGGAGCGCGTGCCGGCGATCATGTTCGCGGGCGACGCTGTTTTCTTTGAGCAGCAACATCGAATTGCCGAGCTTGCGCTTGCAAACCGCCTGCCGACAATGTTCTCGCAACGCGAGTACGTGGAGGTCGGCGGGCTGATGAGCTATGGCGAGAACCTCTCGGATTTCTGCCGCCGCGCCGCATCGTTCGTCGACAAGATCATCAAAGGTGCCAACCCCGGCGACTTGCCGATCGAGCAGCCGACCAAGTTCCATTTGGTGATCAACCGCAAGACCGCCGACGCCCTTGGCGTGACGATCTCGCCGAAGCTCTACATCTTCGCCGATGAGGTGATCGAGTGAAGCGATCAAGGAGCGGATGTCGAACGCTCGCCGGCGAGCCTGGTTACAATCTTCGCCGCGTAAGGTTTGCGGGCGCTTCGCCCAGCCCAACTCGACGGCGACGGCGAAGGCAGAAATTCTACGCGTGCGGATCGCCTCGACCCAGTGGACGAGGCCCTCGCGTTCGAGGCGGGCGATGATGTAATCGACCGAATTGCCTCTCAAATTCGGGGTTATGGCATCGTCTTTTTGTCACGTTGATTTTTTCGCTCGCCCTTTTTTGGTCGTCCCGCGGCGGGACGGAGGCCGCCGTGCTTGCCGAGAGGTTTGAGGTCGTCATCCAGCATTGGCGTCAAGATGAGTTGAATTCCGCGACGTTAGCGCTAATTTTGCCATGGATACAATGGCGGCGCTCGAAGAACTTTTTTCTGCAGAAATCAAAGTCACAACACATAATTATTTTTAGTGCCGCCGCGCCGCAATAATGCCTCTCGCTCAAAATTTTGACCCTGCATCCCCAAACGGGGAGAGGGAGTAGATCGAGCTTGCGGCTCGCGTTGATTCCACTCCGCACGAACGTGCCGCAGAGAGTGTCGCCGTCATAACTTGCCGCCGTTGCAGGCCACGTCGATGCACGCCTGCATCGACATGAGCGCCGGCCGGTAGCCGTAGCCGCCGATGATGTTGACGAGCTTGGCCGAATTGGTCGCGAGCCGCCGCCAGCCGTTCGCCTCCGCTATCTCGCGGGCGTAGCTCTGGTAGAAGCACATGCCGGCGAGCACGATGGCGCCCGCCGCTTCGATGCGCGCGGTGAGCCCCAGCCGGTCGGCGTCGCTCTTCACCTGCGGGCTCGTCACGACGAGAAGGGGAATGCGCGCCTGGCGCCCCGCGAGCAGGCCCGCGACCTGCGCCATCTCGAGGAGGCTCAGCTGCGGCGCCGAGAACACCACTACGTCCACGCTGTCGATCGCCTGCGCGTAGCGCTGCTGGAAGGCGCGAATGTCGGCCTCGCCGATCTCATGGCTGGGCACGGTCGATCCCGGCGCGAGAACGTCGTCGAGGCGGCGCGCCTCGGGCGTAATGCCGGCCATGTGAAAGAGCGCCACCGAGCCGTAGCTTGCGAGCGCCGCGCCGAAATGCTTCATCTCGTCGGAGGAGGGCACGCGCTCGATGCCGACGAGGGCAGGGACCTGCCAGTAATCGCCGGCGAGGCGGCCGACGATGCCGCCGAGCGCGCCCCACTCGTCGAGTTCGCGCGGCGTGAAATCGACCTCGACCACCAGCGTCGCCCGCCGGCGTTCGTCGAGGTGATAGCCGTAGCGCGGCGTGCGCGCGGTCAGCGCGGCGGCGAGCGCCGACGGCCCGCCCTCGAAGTTCGAGCGCGCGCCGCACACGCTGTTGCCGTAGATCACGACGCCGGTGTCGCCGTAGGCGACGTGCTCGCCGAGAACCGGCGCCATGATGGTCTGGTAGTTGATGCAGGTGTTGGTCATCAACACGCCGAGCGCCTCGAAAGCGGCGATCGCGCGGCGCTCGAGCTCGAGCATCCAAGGCTGCTGCTTGAGCCGCTCCGCGGCGGCAAAATCGGTGCCGCGCGGATCGGTGATGGTGGGAATGCGCACGCGCCGCGCCTGCGCCGGCATCCGCGCCAGGCGCTCAAGCCATTCGACTCCGGCTTCGCCCAGCGATTCGGTGTCGGCCATGATGTGGGCCTGCGTCACCGGCACGAAGTCACGCGCGCCGAGGTAGTCGCCGACCTTGATCTGATGCTCGATCGCCCACTGCGCCGCTTCGCCGCACTCGCCCGCCCGCAGCGCCTTTTCTTCGGCCGTGAGGTTCATTCGCAATCACCGGCAACGATCCGCGTCGGCAAACTTATAGCAGCGGGCCGCGCTAGGCCCAACGGAACTACTTTGCTATGCAGGAGTTACCTCGCTTTAATTTGCTGCCTCTCGCTTCGAGCATACTGGTGACCGACTTTACCTCGTTGATTTCCGCCTACGGCGTTTGGCTGATCGGTGGGATGATTGCGCTCGAAAGCGCCGGCATTCCCGTTCCGGGAGAGACGGTTCTCGTCGCCGCTTCGATCTATGCGGGAACCACGCATGATCTCAATATCGCCTCCGTGATCGCGGCCGGCATCGTCGGGGGCACCGTCGGCAATGTGATCGCATTCGCCATCGGACGCGTCTATGGATACAGGCTGTTGCGGCAATATGGCGGCTATCTTCAACTCAACGACTCCCGCATCAAGATCGGCCAATATCTCTTTTTGCGCCACGGCGGCAAAGCTGTGTTCATCGCGCGCTTCATTCCGCTGCTGCGCAGCGTGGCCGGCCTTCTGGCCGGGGCCAACCATATGCCGTGGTCAAGCTTTATGACTGCAAACGTCGCCGGCGCGGCGGCGTGGGTCGGGATCGATTGCAGCCTCGCGTACATGTTCGGCGAGGCCTTGACCAAGCTTGCGGCCCCTGTCGGCGTTGCCTTGGGCTTGGCCGTGGTCGTTGTCATCGTCCTGCTGACTCGATTCATCGTGCGGCACGAGCAGGAACTTGCGATCGAAGCCGAGCGTGCGCTGCCCGGCCCGCTCGAACCGCCGCGCATGCGGCGCAGGCGGCGGCACGGGATGCCTTAGCCGCTATCGCACCCGGGGCGGAGATTGCGTACGCGCAACATTTTCATCGGTTTGCGCATCGCGTTGAATTGATGACGCGAGCGCGGCTGCGCGCGGCGGCTAGAACGCCGCTCGCAGGCGCCAGATCTCTTCCCGCCATCCGACCGTAAGAATGTCGCGGTCGGGGTCGCGCCCTTCATTCCGCACGCGACGCTTGCAAAACGCAAGCTCGTGCTGCGCGTTCACGAGCGCCGCGGAGGCGCGTGGCCGCATGGGGTCGATGCGACGCGTACGCAGGATACCGTCGGTGACGATCTCCTGGTACTCGCCCGCGCTCACCGTGCGCCCGATTTCGCCGGCCATCTCTTCGCGGATGACTTGCCGCTCCCGCGCGCTGCTTCGCCACAAGGCGAGCGCGGTGATGAGGACGAATGGCAGGAAGATCGTGAGCTCGAGCAACGAGCCGCTGACGAACGCATCCAAAAAGCCCAAGTTGGGCGCGAAGTCGGGCGCATCGGGTGCGGGCGGCGGCTCAGCGGCGGAGCCGGTTGCGAGCGAGGCGAGGAGCGGCAGCGCGTTGTTGAGCATGTGTGCCGCAATAGCAAGAACGAGCCCGGCGATGGGTGCGAGGATGCGGACCCATCTGCGACGCGTTCGCAGCGCGATACCAAGGAATGCGCCGAAGATGCCCGTCGACATCGCATGTCCGCCCAAGCCAAAGAGCGCGAACCGCCAGCCGAGCTGTAGCGCAAACGGCGCCACGCCTTTCTCCGCGTAGCCCTGCGCCACGTACAGCGCTATCTCGAACCAATTAAATCCGACTCCGACGAGCGCGCCATAAACGATGCCGTCCCGCACATTGTGGAACTCGGGGCGCAGCAACCGGAAGATCACGAGCACGCCCACCGCCTTGGCGATCTCCTCCACGATCGGTGCGGAAATCGGCGCCGCCAGCAGCTTCGCCGCATCCGGCCCCAAAACCTCCTTCGCCATCGGATGCTGCACAACCCACGTGTCAACAAATTTCAGGAAGGCGGTGTTGAACGGCAAGGCGAACCCGGTGGCGATGCACCCGCCCCAGAGGAATGCGACGGCGAATAACCACGGCGTTTGCCGCTCCCGCCGCTCGAGAAGCCACAGCAAACTCACGGGCACTATTGCGAGCATGCCCGAGAGCGCGAGCGCACGAAAGAACACGCTGACAACATCCGGGCGCATGCTCGCGAGCAAGCTGAGATGAACGAAGATCGCAAAACCCAGGACCGCGATCAGCGCCGCACTGATTGCAATGCAGACCTCGCGCCGACGCAGCGCCGGGCACATGAACAGGCGGTCGTCATAGAGGTGCGATACCAAGGCCGGCTTCCGGGGTCTGGCCGGGATGCGGATTAATCCTGCTTGTGGGTCTCGACGTGGAAATGGTGCAAGACGCGGTGGAAGATCGGAGCCAGGACGAAGCCGGTCGCGATGATGAGCAAGAGACCCGAAAAGATCGCGTAGGATCCGGCAAAAATCTTTCCCGCCGTGGTCTTCAACTCGCCCATTGGTCCCATGCCGGAGAGAATCATGGCCGCGTTGACGTAGGCGTCGGCAAGCGGCATGCCCTCGAACGTGGCGTAGCCGGCCATTCCGACCGCCAGACCGCCGACGGCGATGAGGCACCATAGTCCGACGACCTTCAGCATGCGGTCGGCGAAACGGCGGTGCGAGATGAGTGGCTGGTGACGCCGTTCAAAGCTTCCGAGAATCTGCATGGCTGTGTTCCGGTCTGCCTGCGAGCGCCGGCGTTTTCCGCCATGGCTCCGCGCTCTTTATAAGATAAAGCGTCAGTTGACGACGACGCCCGCGGACTGAATGAGCGGCACCCATTTGTCGATCTCGCTGCGCACCAGCTTGCCCAACGCCTGCGGCGTGCGCTCGGCGTCCGCCGGCAGATCCGCGCCCAGCTCGGCGAGCCGCTTGGCCACGGCCTCGTCGCGCATCGCTTTGTCGAGCGCGGCATTGACGCGCTCGACCATGGGCTGCGGCGTTCCCTTCGGGAAGAACAGCGCGGTCCAGGCGGTGGTCTGCAACTCCGGCAAGCCCGCCTCGGTCGAGGACGGCACGTTGGGGATCGCCGCCGCGCGTTTCGTTGCGGTCACCGCGATCGGCTTCACCCCGCCGGAGAGGATATGCGGCGTCGCCGACACCACCTGATCGAACATCAGGTCGATCTGCCCGGAGAGAAGATCGTTCACGCTCTGGGAGAGTCCGCGATACGGCACGTGCTCGATCTCGGTCTTGGTGAGATGCGTATAGAGCAGATAGGTGAGATGCGAGATCGAGCCGGTGCCGGCGCTTCCGAAGGTGAGCTTGTGCGGATTCGCCACGGCATAGGCGGTGAAGTCCTTGAGCGTGTCGAGCGCAAGCGTCTTGCGCACGACCAGCACCATGGGCGTGCTCGCCACCAGCATCACCGGCTCGAAATCGACGCGCGGATCGTACGATAGATTCTTGTAGAGCCCGACCGCGGCGGCGTGCGTGCCGAGATTGCCCATCACCATGGTGTAGCCGTCGGGTGCTGCCTTGGCGACGCGCGCGGCGCCGATCGAGCCGCCGCCGCCGGTCACGTTCTCGACCACGATCTGCTGACCGAGCGTCTGACTCATATGGTGCCCGAGAATGCGGGTCATCACGTCGGTCGGTCCGCCCGCGGCAAACGGCACGGCCACGGTGATCGGCCGCGTCGGATAGGGCTGCTGCGCCCGTGCGGGCGCGCCGACGTTGATCAGCACGGCAGCGGCAAGTGCGGCGTAAGCACAAAAACGCATCATGTTCTCCTTGGCTCGGCCAACAGCGACGCGCATCCATGGACGCTCTAATCGGCCTTGATGTTCAGCTCCTTCACGAGGCGTGCATAGGTGTCGAAATCGCGGCGGAACAGTTGCGAGAATGCCTCGACGCTGCCGCCGACGGGCTCTTGCCCGGATTGCAGGAAGCCGTCGCGGATCGCCGTCTCGGCAAGCGCCGCGTTGATGGCGCTGTTGAGGCGAGCCACGATGGCCGGCGGCGTTCCCGCGGGCACGAACACGCCAAGCCATTGCTCGAGCACCAGCCCTTTGATGCCCGCTTCTTGATAGGTCGGCACCTCGGGCAGGCTCGGCGAGCGCGCCTGGGTGGATTGGGCGAGCAGCCGCAGCGTGCCGGCCTTGTAGTGCGGGATGAGCGGCGTCGAGCCGAGCGACCCGAGTTTCACGTGCCCGGCGATGAGATCGTTGATGGCCGGTGCGCCGCCGCGATACGGCACCTGCTCGAGCTTGATGCCGGCGATGGATGCAAACCATTGCGCCACCATGTGCTGGGCGCCGACCCCGCCGCCGGTGGCGTAACGCAGCCCCGGCTGCTCTTTGGCGAGAGCAATCAACTCGGCCAGCGAGGCAACGCCCAGAGAGGGATGCGACGCCAGCACGATGGGCTGCCGCGCGAGTTGGATGACCGGCGTCAATTCCTTCAGCGGATCGATGTTCGCCTTGTACACATGCGGGTTGCTGCTCACGGCGTCGGTCGTCACCAGGACCGTGTAGCCATCGGCCACGCTCCTGGCCGCGGTCTCGATGCCGATATTGCCGTTGGCGCCGGACTTGTTCTCAACGACGATCTGCTGATGCAGGCTGCGCGAGAGATGCTCGCCGACGAGGCGGGCGCCCACGTCGGTCGAGCCGCCGGCGGGAAACGGCACGACGAAACGAACCGGCCGGCTCGGCCACTCCTGCGCGCCTGCGCTCGTGGCCATCGCCGCGAGGAGAGCAAGCAGCGCAACGCGCAACATCGCCATTGGAAACTAATCCCGCGCTTCGTATGGGTCTTCGCAATCTTTCGCTCGTCCCCGCGAGGGCACCCCGCGACGTGAACGTCGCGGGGACCCCGTTGCGGGGACCAGAGTTGCAGTTTGTGGGTTCCCGCTTGCGCGGGAACGAACGGAAAGCGAGCTTGTATGCCGCCGTATCCTACCGGTCCTTGTTGCGTCCGGCTAGCAGCGGCGCCGCGATCGAGGTCTCGTCATGCCCTTCTCCACTTACCTTCCCGAGCACATGGGCTCGATTCGGCTCACGCCGTCCGGGCCCTTTGTCGCAGGCGCATACGCCGAGCTGACTTTGACCTATACCGCGGGCACGTTCGGCATCGACGATACCGGCATGGTGAAAATCTCGTGGCGGACCACCTCCGACATGAGCAAGCCGCAATTCGACAAGCCGGCGGCGCCGAATTTCACCGCGGTCGAGGCGAGCAACGGCGCCAAGCTCGACGTTTGGTTCGACCGCCTCAACATCCGCCCCTACGCCAACACGCTCTTGATCCGCGTCGGCCGCGGCTATCTGCGCGCCGGCGATACGCTCACCGTGCGCATGGGCGACCGCCGGCAGGGCTCGCCGGGATACCGGCTGCAGACCAATTGCGAAGCGCGCGTCGAACTCAGGACATCGATCGACGCCTTTGCCACCTATGAGTTCACCGAGTTGCCGGAGCAGCCGGCCTTCGCGCTGGTGCCGGGCCCAGCCGCGCAGTGGAAGGCGATCTGGCCGTCGCTCGCGGTCGTCGGCGAGCCGTTTCGCCTCGCCATCGTCGCCGAGGATGCGTGGGGCAATCCAACGGACGATGCGGAGGGGGCGCTATTGCTCGTACCCTCGCAGCCGATCCGCGGCTTGCCGCAAAGCGTTGCGATCAAGCGGGGCGATGGCCCGCGCGTCTTCGACGATCTGATCGCGGATGCGCCCGGCAATCTCGATCTGTGTCTCGTCGCCGATGGCCAGGAGCTTGCCCGCGCCAATCCGCTGCGCGCGGTCGCCGCCGCGCCGCTGCGGCGTTACTGGGGCGATCTCCACGGGCAGAGCGGCGAAACCATCGGCATGGGCACGGCGGAAAGCTATTTCCGCTATGCGCGCGATCTCGCCTTCGTCGACATCGTCGGCCATCAGGGCAACGATTTCCAGATCACCGACGCATTCTGGGCCGAGATCAACCGCTTGACGGCCGCATTCGATGCGCCGGGCCGGTTCGTATGCGTGCCCGGCTACGAATGGTCGGGCAATACCGGCATGGGCGGCGATCGCAACATTTTCTTCCGCCGCGAAGGCCGCCCGATCCGGCGCTCGTCGCACATCCTGGTGGAGGGCCGCACTTCGACCGACGCCATCTATACCGCGGACGAGCTGTTTCGTGCGCTCGAAGGCGAAGACGCCGTGGTCATCGCTCACGTCGGCGGGCGCTACGCGGATATCAAAGCTGCCCATGACGGGCGGCTCGAGCGCAGCGTGGAGGTGCACTCGACCTGGGGCACGTTCGAGTGGCTCCTGCACGACGCGTTCGAGCAGGGCTACCGCGTCGGCGTCGTATGCCACAGCGACGACCACAAGGGGCGACCGGGCGCGACGCGGCCGGGCGCCTCCACCTTCGGCGCGATCGGCGGGCTGACCTGCTACTTCATGCCCGAGCTTACGCGCGATGCTTTGTTCGAGGCGCTGCGCCGACGGCGCCACTACGGCACCACCGGCACGCGGATATTCCTCGATTTGCGCGGCACGTTCGAGCAGCCGGTCACCGACTTTTCCGAAGACCCGCAGCTCGCGTCCGCCAAGGAATTTGCAGTTCGCGAAGCGGCCATGGGCGACATCATCCGTCCCGGCAAGGTGCCGATGCGGCTCGCGGCTGAAGTCATCGGCACCGCGCCGATCGATCGCGTCGATGTGCTGCATGGAACGCGCGTGGCGCAAACGGTACGCCCGTTCAGCGCCGCCGATCTCGGCCGCCGCGTGCGCGTGCTATGGCAAGGCGCGGAATATCGCGGCCGCGGCCGCGAGACGGTGTGGCAGGGAAAGTTGACATTGACCGGCAATCGCTTCCTGCGCTTCGCCCCGGTGAATTTCCTCAATCCCGAGCGCAATGTGCAGGAGACCAACCCGGGCACCGCGCTCGCCTGGGCCTCGGTAACGACCGGCAACCTCGCGGGCGTCGATCTCTGGCTCGATGACGCGTCCCGCGGCACGCTTCGCCTCGAAACGAATGTCGTGTCGGGCGAGGTCGAGCTCGCGTCGCTGCGGGATAACGTCGTTCAATTCGAAGGCGGCGGCCTTGGTCGACGGCTGAGCGTCTACCGCCTGCCGGAAGACGAATGGACTCGACGCGTCGCGTTCACCCACACGGTCAGCTTTGCGGGAGGGGCGGATCTCCCCGTCTATGTGCGCGTGACGCAAGCCGACGGCAATCAAGCCTGGTCGAGCCCCATTTACCTCGTCGAGTAAGGTCTCGACGGTCAGACCGGACCGATGGTGTTGCCGCCCGTGCGATGGGGCACCAGCGATGCATCCACGCGCGGGCCCGCACGCAGAGGCATCATCATAGCGACGCCAGGCTGGTCCACGATCTTCAATCCGATGGTGCGGCGTTTTTCCGCCTTGTCGCGCGCGACATTGCTTCCGCCATCGTCGACCATCGACATCGCCAAAACAGCGAAGAGACGCTTGACCTGGTCGCGCAAGGCCTCATCGAGCGCTGCGGCGATGACCGAACGCTCATTTTCATTTTCCATCGGCAATGGCCTGCACCATCTCGAATAAACGATCGACGCTCGGCGCGATCACGGCCTCGTGCCGATTGATCGGCCCCCAGTGGCGCCGAATGGTGCGCAATCCGACTGCCGCGCATTCAACCGCGAACAGCGGCTTTGATTTGCATA
>Ga0306920_100011786_pt1 | contig 11844 bp, 10 predicted proteins | sample flu12Cox44000170_FD_204666 | JGI IMG/M metagenome (GOLD analysis project Ga0306920, IMG submission 204666) | Lab enrichment of tropical soil microbial communities from Luquillo Experimental Forest, Puerto Rico - flux4day.12C.oxic.44.000.170 (v2)... | ecosystem: Environmental > Terrestrial >...
CCAGAGCATCCAGGCTGCGGCACCTGGGAGTGCGCCGATCATGGAAGCGGAGGCAGATGCATGGCTGATCCGGGCGAACGCCTACACCCAGGCTGCGACGGCGGACCTCATACGCCTGCGTTCCGTCGACCTGGCTAATGCCAGCGCCGACATCAAGATGGGAGCAGCCAACACCACCAACCTGCGCCAGGCCCTGGCCAACCTGCTGCAGCACCAGTAAGTCAGAAATCGAGGACGAGCTCCATGCCAAGTTTTTACTTCGAGCAGTTACTACAGAACGGATTAAACGGGATTGACCAGCAGGGGATCACGGCGGCGGTCCTGCAGATTGCCGGAGTCATTCTCATCCTTAGTCTTCTGTGGGCGTTCTACGAAGCCTACGCCAGCGGCGGTGACGTGCGGCTCCTAGGTGTCGCGGCCATCAAGTATCTAGTGCTGGGCTTGGTGTTCCTGAATTATCAGGGCGCCTTCCGCGCCTTGAACGGAATGTTCAACGGTGTGGCCGACGGCATCTACAACCTTTCTGGTGGAATAGATGTCATCAAAGATTGGGGAAACAGCCTGTCGCAAGCTTGGCAGACAAACCCTAACTGGTTCTCTTCACTCTGGAATCTCGTCACTGGCGGAGTTTCGGCCGTTGTTGCCGGCATGATCACGCTGATTGGGTACTTGATCCTCCCGTTCACCTATACCCTCTTCACTCTCTTCTACGCACTGTACGGCTCAATTCTCTACGTGGTCGGCCCCTTTGTCCTGGCATTGATTCCGTCGCGTGGGCTTGGCCAACTGGGCCGGACCTACTTCATGAACATGATGATCTTCCAGTGCTGGGGATTGCTGTACGCAATCCTGCAGGCACTGATGACCGCGATACAGATCACCGACCCCATGCAGTTCAACGGGTCCTGGCTGCAGGCGTTTGTCGGCTCTAGCCAGATGATCGTAATGAGCGTCGCCAGTGTATTTCTGTCGATCATGGTCGCCCTCATTCCTTTTATCGCCAGCCGTATCGTCCGCGGGGACATCGGTAGCACGTTGATGACGGTCATGGCGGCAGGAGCCGTGGCATCGGGCTTGGCGTTCAACGCCGGAAGTAGCCCGGCTGCGGGGCGTGCAGCGCCATCGGGAACAGCGCCACCTCCACCTTGCAGCAATTCCGGCGCTGTCGGTCCAAACGGTCTTGCTCTCTCAAGTTCTAGCCGGGGCACGGCGATGGGCAACTCTAGACCACCAACACCTCCAAGTTCTGATTCAGGAGATGGCACGACTGCGGCGAGTGCGTCGGCTGCTAGTGAGCCTCCGCCGACCGTTCTGACGTCGCCTGTTGCCCCAACCGGTAATGAACTGCGTTCAAACTCCGCGCAAACTGCCAGGCGTTACGACGGCCACAGCCTTGCTGGTTTCGCCGCCTGGCAGGCGGACCACACCATCGCCAGGACCATGCGCTGGGCTGGGATGGGAGCCGAACCATGAAGACATCGCCATCGCGTCGGGAGATGCCTGAGATCGCTAGTTTCACCCGATATTACGAACATGATGGCATGCTGCGCGCCTATGCAAATCGCGCCATGTTCCTAGCGGTCTTGTTCGCGATGATTGCGCTTGGCTCACTCGGCTTTGCCATCTACGTGCGAATTCAGCCTCCAACAGTCATCCGTGTCGATAAGGATGGCAATGCCGTCGTGATGGGTGGCGGTTCGAGACAAGACCGGACCGCGCAGATGACAATGATGCTGTCTGCGCAAGCGACAGGGCCGGACGATCCTGTGTCCGCGGGAGTTGCGCCCACGGACATAGAGGGCAAAGCCATCGTGCGGCGCTTCCTGGACCACTATCTCTCCTACACCCCGGATTCCGCACCGCGCAATCTCGCCGAGTCGCTGAACATGATGACGTCTAATCTGCGCACGTTCACGCTCAACAAGCTGCGCGACGACGACACAGTGGGCAAGATCCAGCAAAACCACATCATCTCGGACTTGCGCATTCGTTCCATCGAGCGCACCAAGAATGCGCCATGGGACTACGTCGTTTTCGGAGTCAGGGAATTGCACCAGGTGAACAGTGGCGCGGAAGTTACGGACCGCATCGTCGGCCAGTACAACGTCCGGCTCGTCGAAGAGCGCCGGAGCGAATTTAACCCCAGCGGCTTGCTCGTTGCCGAGTATTCCGAGAAGCAGATGGTTGGGGAGCGAGACAACAGGCTTGAACAGAAGAGCCAACTTGATAAGTAAAGGCCTCGTGACGAGGAGGGATGAAGGGATGACAAATGGCGCAGGAGAAACGATGACGGCAAGATCGCCAACGACGGACGGGAGCACAGATAAGGAAGCGACTCGAACGCGACGGTCGCGCACGAACCCAGACGAGGAAAGCGATGACAATGCACAACACTATTTCCTCTCAAAGACAAACGGCGCTGATGGCACACCCGTGCTAAACCGCGAGGTGGCTAATGAGGGCGAAGAGCTGGTAGAGGCTCTGCGCCTCGGGGTGACGTTTTACGCCGTTCAGGAGTTTCACGCCATTCCGGACTTTTCTGGACAAAGATCACAGCTCAACAAAGAGGTGGTCAAAGGGAGGTAATGTCTAAGAGTCTTGCAGCACAAGTTTCATTTACAGATGAGTTTGATCTGTGGTGAGCGATCCGCAAGCTAATTGCGGTTGAGTGCTGGGTCCGGTTCGTTCGCGAACCTGGCTGGGAACCGAAGACGCTTTTGGCCAGGACAGCAAAGGGACCGCGCGAGCGTCCTGCTTTCTGTTCTGGCACGACGCAGGCAGAAAGGGAGGAAACAAATGGTGAAGCAGCGATTTCGGGTTCTCTTCCGGCATTGGTTCTCACTGTGGGAAAAGTCTGCGGACCAATCCTGTTGTTCGAGCTGTTTGTGTTGATTCGGCAGCGCTCTAACTTTGCGCCCCTCGTCATGTCGGACTTGTTGATGGGAGCATTAACGGCTTTCCTGCTCACGGCCTTGCTGTGTTGGGTGTGGGCTCTGAGAGAGTGGACATGGCCCAAGCTGCGAAGATTACGGGGCTTCGTGAGCGAGCTGCGGCAATGCTCAAGAAGCTACTGGAAACCCGAGGCGGTAACGACGAACAAGAGTAGCAAACAAAACTCGGGTGGGTGGAGGTTAACTGCCCGGCCGAAATCACTTGGTTCGGTTTTCGGCGGGGCGGCGAAGAGACTGGCACGACCCGTCTCCCGAGACTGTCCTTGCCCGACAGCGTAAAGGCGATCAGAAATGCCAACTGCTACGAAATGCGGCGCCAATCCGGTATTGGCGCTCGAACTTGATCGAAACGGGAAGGTGTCGAAGAAGACCATGGATCTGGGCAGGGAAGCGCAGCTTACCAACAGCCTCTTGCAAGGGCTTTATCCGGGAATTCACGTTGCCACCATTGATGTGCCGGCGGAACCTCTGGATCCCTGCGAGCAGGCGATTGTTGAGCAGGCGCTGACGCGGATCGAGATTGATGGGATTCGCTACAGCCTGATTGGAGCCAGCGGCAGCGCCAAGAACGGCAAGTTCTACGCGGTCGAGCACTGTTTCGAAAAGAAGCTTGCGGAGAGATTTTGCTTCTCGCCGCAGTCAGCCATCACCTACTTCGGAATCCTGGTGGCTTCGTGCAAGGTGCTCGTCGAGAGCCCGGATTGCCGCGTGATGGTGGTGGATGACCACGAATTCGGCACCAATGATTGCCGGGGATGGATCTCGCTGTCGCTGTTCCGAAAACTGCAACAGAAGCACCAGTCTGAACTTCTCGCCGGTGAGATGGAGAGACTGCGTGGCCAACGGACCATAAAGGACTCCACTGACTTGGTCGACGCTTCATTGACCGAGTCAGAAGAGGCGGCGCTGGTAGAACAGGCGAAGCGCAGGATTCACAGCAGGCGAATCGGCGCGTATCGCTTCTATCAATTCCGTCTGGCGTTCGACAAAGCCCAGGCCAAAGGCGCATTCAAGGTCATGGCGGATGAGGTGGCCGAGCATCTTCAGGCTGACATCATTCTCCCCAGATCCTGCGTGAAGCCCAAGTATCAGGGAGGCGTGTTGCGCACGATTAGTTCGCTTGTCGGCGATCGTCAGGCTCACAGCTACCGGGGTCCAGTGATCGTCGGCTTTCGCGACGTCTCCCGCAATCTCGAATTCAATTCGAGCTACACCCTGCTGGAGCATGCGCCCGAGGACTCGATTGATCTCGAAATCAGGCCATTCGCCCTGGGGCAGATCGAGAAAGTACGGCAGGCGTTCGAGGCGAACAAATTCGCGGAGCTGTTCGAGTTGCTGGGCAGCAAGGAAAGCCAGCCCATCCTTGAGCCCGGCGAAGAAAGCAAGCCGGAATATAGGTCGGAGGAATACACGGTCGCCCAAGCAGCTCTTATCGCTGACGCTACCGGCTACATGCTGAAACATCCCTTCATTCAGCACTACCTGCAAAAGGTGCTGATGAAATGGGCTTATCGGCTCTGCACCAGTGGGGGCTTCCGTTTTCCCGGGTTCGCGCTCGCAGATGACGGGTATCTCTTCATCGAGGGCGGCCAAGTTTTCTGTGGTTCGGATTGGATTCCCCGGAACAGCGTCATCGCCGAATCAGCTTGCCGGCGTGGGCTGGTCGTGCGCTATCCGATCCGGATGAAAGAAGACCTGCTGCCAGTCGAAAACCTGTCGCAAAATGACGCCCTTCAACTGTTAGCCGGGCAGTTGGAACAGTGCGGCTGCAAGCTCTCGACCGATGGTGTGGCTGCTATTGCTCGGGAGCAACTCCAGCTGAGGGGCACCGTGGTGCTTCATTCGAAGACTGCTGCCCGAAACGGCGGCGACTTCGACTTCGATACGGTTTGTCTGGTCGAGGACAGCCGCTTCCCGCGGTTCGTCGCGGACCGCTTCGCCTACGAGGAACAACACACCGCCACTAAGAAGAAGAACCCCAAACCCCCCAGCCCCTGGTGGAACCTTCCCCAGGTTTCGATGCAGGCGCGCGGAAGCCAGATTGGTGCCATCACCGACCTGAAGACTTCCTGTCTCGCGACAGGAAGGCCTGACCTGGCACGCGAGTTGGTGGACCAGCTTCAGAACGCACTGGATCAGCTGAAGCACGGTACCCAACCCGACCAGGAGGTGATACGCAGCATCCGCAACGACGTGCCCACAGCACCCTGGCTGAAGCTGAAACAGAAGCGCCGGATCGAGGACATGGACGAGCACATTGACATCGATGTCAATGATAAGGTTGGCAAGCTGTACAACTTTGTGCGCAAGGAACTTGGGCGCTTCTTTGGTCCCGCTGCGACAGCCCCCTTGAGCGATTTCCGGGGAGTGATCGGAGGACAGAGCTTTACTCCGGAGATCTATCAGGAATGCTTCGTGATGAACCGCTACTACGGCAGTCGGGTCACGGAAATCATGGGCCGTCGGCAACAGCTTCTGGCAGACCTGGAGAAAGCCAATGCGGAACTCAAGGCGAACAAGCATCACCCCGAGATCCGCAAACATCTCTTCTTCCGGCGCAACCAGGCTTGCGCCGCGGTGAACGCTTACGAGAAGCGCGCAGGAGACGAACTCAAGGCGCTGGTCCATGGCCTCCAGAAGTGGAGCGGCAGCAAAAACGGAACCCGATTGTCCTACCTGTCGGCCCTGCACGCCATCGTGTGCCGGGAAAGACGGGCAACTGCCGACCCGAACTTTGTTGCTGGAACGGGGTCAATCGTGTTCTACAGCTTTTCACAGGAAGTCGTGAACCAGATCGCGGAGCGTACTGGTGGCCGTCCGGTCACGGTGGAGATTCCCAGTCTTTGTGACGGCGACGTGGAAATCGATGCGGAAGGGCGAATCTTCCTGGTGCAGCCCTTTCCTCAACCCAACGGCGAAATCGTTGAACACCTGATCTTCATGGCGCAGGTCACGAAGACCGGGGAGGTGTTCACCGATCGCGATGCGAAAGGCTCGCCCGTCGTGTTGCAGCGCGTCCGGAGGTTCCCGATGAAAGCCGGGACGGGGCGAACTGCGCGACGGGAAAGTGGTCTTTCCCGACACACAGCGGCAGCCGCAGAGTCCCATGAGTAGGACCGCGCCGTTGCTGGAAACCAATTGCCCGCAACCGTCCCAGGAGACTCTCCCTCGAAGTCTCCTGGCCTTCCAGAGAAATGGGAGCAAAGGAATGAAAACGCAGGCCATGAAACGCATCTTGGTAACCCTGACGGTTCTCACGGGAATTCTGGCTCAGGCCATGGCTCAGAAAATTGAAACAGAAACCAGTGATCGAAATTGCATCGTACATGTGAAGACCGCACTTAACCACCTCACGGTGATCGAGGTTGCCGAGCCGGTCGTTGAAGTGGCGGCCGGAAGTCCCTCGTTCAAGGTCGAGTGGCGGGAAAACAAGGTATTCGTTCAGCCTACGGAAGCTGACGCTGCGACCAACCTGTTTATTTGGACGGCCAGCCAGCGCCTGAACTACGAACTGGAGCCCGCCGGGCCGGTGACGGCGATGGACTTTGCTGTTGATCAAGCGGCGGTGCATAACCCCGAGCCGGTGAAACCGGCAACTACGGCTTCACAGATAATCTCGCCTTCGATCACCGAACTGCTGCTGGCGGAGAAACCGGTTCGAGTCATGCCTTCGAAAAAGAACCCTGCGAAGCCCGTCGAGGTTTGGATCAGCGACGTGTATGAGAAAGACGGGCACCTGCTCATCCGTTATGCAGTCAGCAATCACGGCTCGCAGTCGTACAGCATTGGTACGCCCCAGGTGTATCAACTCGATGGAGTGCGCTCTCCGCAATCGCTGTATGCCTTCCTCAACTCCAGCTCGGTGATGAGCAGGTCAGCAAACTCGAGGTTAAACAAGAGACTCCGGTGAGGGTGCTGGATGGGCATCTGCAGTCCGAGCAGATCGCCCCAGGCGAACAAGTCGTCGGTGTGGTGGCTTTGGAAATGGCGCCGGGTCCAGGTCCCACCGTGTTGCGCCTGCAGTTTTCCGGATCCAAGGACGGCTCGGATGAAAGCAATAAACAGCAAATTGCTGCCTTTCTGGTGCGTTAACAATTGCCACAAAGTTGGAACCTAGAGTGATGAGCAATCCAATAAGCAGCGAGTCCGTTTACGGCATTCTGCGCGAATACCTGCGCGACCGACCGGATCTGGGCATCAGAAAAGCAGTGTGGGACTCCGTTCTTGAACCACTCAATCCGTTCAACTCCAAAGCGACGAGGGTGCCCAGACGGTGGTTTGTGTTGTTCGTCCTGCTGGCTGGAACCCTGCTGGGCTGCTTTATTTACTTCAACGATCTGATCTAAGGCGACAGCCATGGATGACCAACTTGATCCGAATGGCGTCACACCGCCTCCGCCACCCATCATCAGCATCGAGGCGGAAGAGTTGATTCGCGACTGGGAGTTTCTCTTCTGGGCCTTCCTTCTGTTGGGCGTGGCTCGACTCGTCTGGCTGTACCTGTACCGTCCGGAGCACACCGCCTTTCATCTAGGCCTCGCCTCCGGGTTCGTGTTCTGCGGTGCCCTGGGGCTTCTGATGCGCTGGGTTCTTAGCCCAAAGAGACAATACTAGGACAATACTAATAATAATGATGCGCGACTCCTATGCTCACGGGCAGCAGAATCCCCCACTCCTTGAAAGTATCGAGATCGTCGTTGCACTTATCTTGATGGCGATCTCCTGGTTCGCCTGGTACGTCGCACGCAACCGTTTCTACCTAGAAAACCGCCAGATTGCCGAAATAGCCTGTTACCTGGCCCTCGGCGGCTTGGGCATCATCGGCTCCACCATTCTCCTAACCACGGCACGATCTCGGCGGGAGAAGCAGTGGCCTCATCCCCCGATGGTCGTCTCCCGTCCTCGCGACAAGCGGTTTACGGCCGATGCCTGGAAACAGGACGGCGTGGTCCTGGGCTACGACGTCCACGGCAAGCCGTGGTACTGGCCGGACCGAGTACGCGTTATGCAGGCTGTCGTGCTGGGCATGACCGGCTCGGGCAAGACCACGCTGCTCAAGAACATCATCACGCAGGATATGACCCGCGTCATCGGAACACCGAACGACCCCCATCGGCTGCCCATGGTGATCTTTGATGGCAAGGGCGATCTGGAGTTTTTCTACGATCTGCTCCCACACGTCCACCGCGCTGGGCGCCTGCACCAACTACGTGTGCTGAATCCCGCGCGCCCTGATATCTCGGTCCGTTACAATCCGTTCTATTGCAGCGATGAAGACTACATGTCCATCGTCAACATGGTCTTCGGCTCCTTCAACCTGCATGACGAGTTCTTTGCCAAGCACCAGTTGAATTACCTGGCTGACATCGTTCGCGTATTGGTGCATACCGGCCAGAAGTTCAACTTTTATGATGTGCTGGTCATGGCAATTGACGAACAGGTGTTGCGGGAACAGGTCCAGAAAGCCCGCCAACGCATGGAGCGTGACTCGTCCGTCCCCGTTCAGCGACGCTTGAATTTCGAGATGTCAGTCAAGAACCTCTACCAGTCATTTACCGAGCCGGAGCGTATGCCGAAGATCCAGGGCCTGGTCAACGAGTGCATGACGTTTCTGGACGATGAGCTAGCCGTTATCACCGGCCCGTACGAAGAGCTTTTGTCACTAGACGAGGTGATCGAGCAGGAGCTGATCCTTTTTGTCACCCTGAACGTTAACAAGAACACTGAACCAGTGCGCGCTCTGGGAAAGATGCTGTTGCAGAACCTGCAACTGGTCGTGGGGAAACGATACGAGAGCGAGGAGCAGCGTCGGCGCACCAACCGGCCGATGTTCAGCGTAGTACTGGATGGGTTCGCGCCATTCGGATACTGCAACTTTGCTCAAATCTTGCAAACGGCCCGGGGCACACACACAGCATTCCTGTTCTCCATGCAAAGCCTGCCACAACTCATGCAGGTCGGCAGCGGATTCAAGGAAGATGTTACTTCAGCACCCAACACGACTATGACATTGCGCACGCGCGACGAGGAGACAACGCGGTATTTCCTGCGCGCCTCGGCTGAACACACGGTCACGCGACGGAGCGTCTCAATGTACCGGCGGCGGCTGTTTGGCTACGAGAAATATGAGGCAACTGACCGGGCCACGGACCAGGAGGACCGCGAGACCCGTGCACGGGATGAACACATCAAGAACCTGCCCAAAGGGCAAATGGAAATCTTGATGACGGACGACACGCGCGGCACACTGCACCAATTGCTTCACGTCCGCCCGCCAGACGATGTCACCATCCCGAATTTCGAGCCGAAGCTTTACCCGCGGCTGCGGGAATCGGTGGAGCACTCGGCCGGCGCCAACCTGCGGTTTAAGTCGTCAGAGTTAGCGGGCGCCACCCGCCGCTTTTCGCGACGCGGGTAGGCGACATTTCAGATGACCATGAAACAGAAACTGGCAGTTGTCGCACTCGCAGTCGCCGGAATTAGCGTGCCCGGTTCTGCACCCGCACAACTGGCACGGCAATCGCAAGGAACGCCGCACAAGCAACAACAGGTGCAACCCGGCCTCCGGCTCCGAGCAGGGTCATCACGTCCGGTGTACCAGCGCCGTGACAGTTGGTACGAGTTCCTGTTCAAGCAGTTCAACCCCACCAACTTTGATTACGGCGGTTGGATGGAAGAGCGCCGTCAGGTGTTCCTAAACGAAAGCGTGCGCAACCCGTACTTCAGATACAGCGCGGGAGTGACGCTTGGATTGCTGTTAGTAACGGTCATTTGCGCTAAGCAGTGGCTCGATCATCGCCGCACTCTCTGGATCACTGCCGAGATGATGGCGGACTTGTACAGCCACAATCTCTACTCGCGGGATATCGCGGAAAAGGCAACCCGGAAATACAACGACCACATCGAGCGATGCAACCATGCCATCGAAGCCGGCCAACAAGGAACCGCAATCCAGGGCGGTGATCCGGATCATGCGCTATGCAATGAGAAACTGAGCCAAGTCGTGGCCGAACGAAACGAATACTTGCGTCAGCTTAATGACATGCGGGCAGTGTTGAAAACGAAAGAACAGCCTGTGGCCGAACTGTCTCTCCGAGTGGACGGCATCTCCGTGAAATCAGGCAGCAACAAAGCGACAGGCCTTTCCGTTGATCTAAACACCGCTGACCCCAACATGGTCGGACACAGCAACAATCTCGAAGAGCAAGTCTATGCCGAGCGCGACATCAAAAGCGGCATAAGGGAGCGTAAGCATGCTGGTCAAGAAACGACGTAGAGCTAGTGATTTCAAAGATTCGATTGTCTTCAAAAACTCTCACCAATTCCCTCAGAAATGAAATGCCAACTGGAGCTGTCACGGTTCTCGGCGTCACGTAATAGGTCCCGCTGAATGTCGAAAGAAAGTTGTCCAATTCTGAGCTCATGCCAGATAGACCTTTGAGCAAATCAGCAAATCGAAGGACACGCGGCAGTTATCGCTGTTTTCTGTTTTGATGCTTTTCTAAGCCATAAACAGAATAGCGCACCAAATTGGCGGAAGCCGACGTATAACGAAATGTCGCGGTCTTTGGTATCGGCAGTTAGTGACTCGGCCCTGATACATAGGTTTGGCCGCATGCGCCTCACCCAATTCCTCGAAACGATGCTCAACTTGCCACCGAGGAGCACAGTTAGACGCTCAGGTTCCTGTCCGGCGAGCGGCGCACCCGGAAGGCAGTTTGATGAACGGCTCAATTACAACTTCGATGCGGCTGCCAAGGGACCAGAAGCCGACACCTAGTGCGCGCAACTTCCTCCGTGAACGGACGTTAGCACCCCGGCGGCGGCACGAATCCTCTCTTTCCAGCACGCGCCGTTGGAATTGGAGTATTGATAGGTTTCGGTATTCGCCTGACCCTGCGTTGTGACGTTACCGTTGGCATCCACGATCAGGGTGTCGGTCGGCGTTACCTCGTCCGAATAGCTACTGGAGTAGCTTCGCTTGCCATTGAGTTTTACCCGCACGTCTCTCTGGGACTGCTGATCGATCTTGGAGTACTGCTGAAATTATCCGTCGGGATTGGCGCTAAAGTCGTAGGTAAGATCCAACGGCCACGAGAACTGCTTGGTGTCGGTGGTGATATTGCTTCCGGCTGTGGTGGTCGTAGCAGACGACTTGCTGGTGTTCTGGTGTACCGTCTGGTCGAAGGTCAGGCCGTCGAAGGTGACGTAATATCTCTGCCAGTTGCTGAAATCAATGCTCTGCACGACTTTGGTATCTACCGTCCCGTGCGAGGTTTGCACGTAGCCTTCAGTCGTGAATCCACGGTTGGAGTCGACCGACAGTGTTCCCCATGCAGCAGTGGAGTTGCTCTGAATGTGCTCGGTGATGACCGGATCGGGCTGGCCGATGCCGTCCGTCGTCAGCGCGCCCGTAATCTGCGTCGATCCTTCATCCGGGTAGAGCAACAGGATCGCTGTCGCAGAAAAATACTGGTCGGCGTTGTACACGCTGACCGCCACCGTGTGCTGCTGTCCATTGCTCAGGATGGACGCGAAAGGCGTCAAGTCGACGCGGTAAGGCTCGAAGTTGAGGGTGTGCACGCCGGGAATCGGCCGCCACAAGTAGGGATCAATGCCGCCGGTGTAGATCCACGGAAAAACGGGCGCAACGCCAGCCGTCCGTCCGTCGATGCTTACTTGAGCTTCGCGAAAACCAGTGTTGCCGCAGTTTAACAACTCCCCGGCAACATCGTTCGGAGCACAGGTGTACCAAAACTCGTCATTGTGCTGGCTCTGGGCGAAGACATCGAGATAGGCGCGCTCCACATTGGTGGGCAGAGTAAAGGTTCCCGCCAGCTGGTCAGTGGACGAGTTCAGCGTCACGGTCCCACCTGTTGGGTCAGCCGCCATA
>Ga0306920_100011788_pt1 | contig 11840 bp, 9 predicted proteins | sample flu12Cox44000170_FD_204666 | JGI IMG/M metagenome (GOLD analysis project Ga0306920, IMG submission 204666) | Lab enrichment of tropical soil microbial communities from Luquillo Experimental Forest, Puerto Rico - flux4day.12C.oxic.44.000.170 (v2)... | ecosystem: Environmental > Terrestrial >...
ATCGACAATCACTGGCTGCGCCCGGACATCAACCCACTGCCGCAGGCCGGACATGGCTGGGGCTACCAGCTCGAAGGTATTCTCGCGTACGACGTCACGCCGAACTTTAGCGTTGGTGTCGGCGGGCGCTACTGGTGGGCAGAGACGACTACCGGAACGACACAGTTTCCACAACCATGCCCCGGGAATATTTGCGGACCCATTGTGGAACTACCACCTTCGCCCACGAAATTCACGACAGAACGCTACGGCGGATTCCTCCAGGCCTCCTACAAATTCGGCGAACCGCCTGTTGTAGCGAAGTACTGAGCGCTGAGAGACCTTTCGATCGAGGGCGACCGGGATGGCATCCCGGTCGCATTTCATTTGGCCGGAAGCGCAACTGTCAGATCGTGGGCGAGACTGTGAGCAGCGCCTAACGGCAATTCCGAACACAGCGCCATTGACCGCCGGTACACTGATAGACCGGCAACACCACCGTGCCGGTCAAACAAATCCCAGTTGGCAGACAGAGATTGCCGGGAGATGAGCCCTCCGATCGCGTACCCTCGGGGTAGATGCGGCCTTTGTTGACGCATGCTGCTGCCGCAAGTCGAGTCCCGGCATGTTGGAGGTCCAGAGGCTCGGATGCCGTCGCAGGCTCTCGCAAGGCGCAGGCCGTCGCGGCGATTGCGGCCCAGAACAAGATGTCCTTCATGGCCTTTCCCTGCGAAAGCCACAAATCTGATCATTGGCATCTCGACTGGCAAGACGGAAGTTCGAAATGGGGCTAACAAGCTTGCCGGGGTCATCTCGACAAAAACCACAGAGGTCGTATAGACGACCACGGCGCAGCCCTTTCCCCGCGCCCAAGGCCGAGCCCGCGAGTTAAATGTCTCCTCCCCAGCGATATGACCGGATCGCCTTTGTCGCGAGCGCGGGCAGCGAAGCCCAGGATGCGCTCGCCCAGCTCACCGAGCTCTATGGCAACTGCCCCCCCGCGGACGCCGACGTCGTCGTAGCCCTCGGTGGCGACGGCTTGATGCTGCAGACGCTGCATCAGCACATGCGCACGGGCAAGCCGATTTACGGCATGCACCGCGGCACGGTCGGCTTCCTGATGAACGAATTTTCGACCCACGACCTGAAGCCGCGGCTGGTCGCGGCACGGGAGTCGGTGATCCATCCGCTTCTGATGCGGGCGACCGACACGCACGGCAAAGTCCACATCCACCACGCCATCAACGAGGTCGCCCTGTTCCGCCAAACCCACCAGGCGGCGCGGTTGCGTATCCTGGTCGACCACCACGAGCGCATGCCGGAACTGATCGCCGATGGCATTCTGGTGGCGACACCGGCGGGGTCCACCGCCTACAATCTTTCGGCGCAGGGGCCGATCATTCCGATCAATGCCGCGCTGCTTGCCTTGACGCCGATCAGCGCCTTCCGCCCGCGCCGCTGGCGCGGTGCCCTGCTCCCCGACACCGCCTTCGTCGTGATCGAGATTCTCGAGGGTAAAAAGCGTCCCGTCGCTGCGGTCGCCGACCACGACGAGGCGCGCGACGTTCGCCGGGTTGAGGTCCTGTCCGACAAGACGATTTCGATGCGGATGCTGTTCGATCCCGGCCACAGTCTCGAGGAGCGAATCCTGCGGGAGCAATTCGGTTATTAGCGCATGACCCGAAAAAGTGGGCACGGGCGCAAGCCGTCGAGCCCTGCGCGGCCGCGGCGTTTGACGTGTCGACCGACCTCACTAAGTGCCCCGCAACTTGCGAAACAAACGCACACCTTCGTTCAGCATTGCAAGTCGTGCCCCGATGCCGTCGCACTGCGGCGCCCATAGTTAATGGAAGGTTAAGGCGTCCCGTATCGGCGGCTTGCGGTCACTTTCGATAGACCGCAGCAGGATCGAACAACCGGTCCGCATCGACGCGAGACAGCTGCGCCGCGCCCTCGCCCGGTTCGACCTTGCGATAGAAGCACGACTTGCGTCCAGTGTGGCAGGCTGCCCCCACCTGCTCGACCCGGATCCAAACGGCGTCCTGATCACAGTCCACCCGCATCTCGACCACGCGCTGGGTCTGACCCGAGGTCTCACCCTTCCGCCACAATGCATTGCGCGAGCGGCTGAAATACCAGGCCTTCCCGCTCGCCATGGTCTTCTGCAGTGCCTCCTCATTCATATGGGCAACCATCAACACCTCGCCGCTTGCGGCATCGGTCGTGACGCAGGTGATCAATCCCGACGCGTCAAATCGGGGCCTGAGTTCAAGCCCCTCTTCGCGCTCGATATCTGCAGATGTGGACACTACCGCGGCGACCCTCGCGCCATGGACAGGAAACGCGCCTGCTCCGCAGGATTGTCGCGGAACATGCCGGTGAAGCGGCTAGTAAACGTCAGCGCGCCATGTTTGGCGACGCCCCGCACCGACATGCAGGTATGCTCCGCCTCGATCAGGACAGCCACGCCGCGCGGTTTGAGAATCTCGTCGATCGCGGCTGCAATCTGCGCGGTCAGATGCTCCTGGGTCTGCAGTCGCCGCGCGAAGATATCGGTCAGCCGCGCCAGCTTGGACAATCCCACCACCCGTTCGACCGGCGTATAGGCGATGTGCGCCCTGCCGTAGAACGGCATCATGTGATGCTCGCACTGCGAGGTGAACTCGATATCGCGGACCAGAACAAAATCGTCGTAGCCCGCCGTCTCGCCAAAGGTGCGGTCGAGTACTTCGGCGGGGCACATGTGATAGCCCTGATAGAGCTCATCAAAGGCCTCGACGACCCGGCGCGGGGTGTCCAACAGTCCCTCGCGGGAGGGATCCTCGCCGATATAGCTAAGCAGGGTATACACGGCAGCTTCGGCTTCGGAACGCGAGGGGCGCGGCTGGTCGGCACGAACGACGGCGGCCAGAAATTCAGCGGGATCCAGTTCGCCGGGGCGGGCTTCCGGGAGCTTGGCGTCAGCAGGCTTGTTCGGGCGGATCGGCTTGATCAATGCGTCCATGTCAACTCCGTTCGACCGGTCCAGGACCGGAGTGTCACCGGCAGACGGGACGGCTGTACTTTTGCCGTCGGACGCCTGAGGAAACGGCCCCTATCATTTCCGACCGTCTCCGACCATATATATAGGACTACCGGCTCCGGCCGCCAAGGCCGATCGGACCCCGAGATCCTATGCTGAACGACATCTACAACAGGCGCATCATCGAATTGGCCGGCAACATCCCTCGCCTGGGCCGGCTTTCGGACCCGCACGCCAGTGCCACCGCGCATTCCAAGCTATGCGGCTCGACCGTCAAGGTCGACATCAAGATGGAGGGCCCTGTCGTCAGCGACTTTGCCCACGACGTGAAGGCCTGTGCGCTCGGCCAGGCTTCTTCCTCCATCATGGCTCGCCATGTCGTCGGCTCGACCGCGGGCGAATTGCGCGAGTTACGCGAAACAGTTCGCAAGATGCTAAAGGAAAACGGCAGCCCACCTCCTCCGGATCACAAATGGGCCGACATCGCCTTTTTGGAACCGGTACGCGACTACAAGGCCCGCCACGCCTCCACCATGCTGACCTTTGATGCCGTGGTTGACGCGATCGGCCAAGTGGAGGCCAGGGCAGAGTCCCGCCGGCCGGCCGCAGCTAAGGGCTGATAGGTTCCGCTCAAAGCGTTTTCGAGCGAAGTGCATCGCGGTTTGCGTGAAGAAAACGCGTCAAAATATATGATTGGAGCCTCGGTTCTGATCCAGTCAGAACCGAGCCTATTTCGGGGGCGTCGCCGCGTTGCCGCCGGTAGGGACCGCCGCTTCGGCGGTCCGGGTCGTCGGCTTCTGCGGCGCGGTCTCGGCAGAGTCGCTCACAAAGCGGTCCTGCACGGCCTTGGGAAGCTGCTCGGCCACAGGCACTGCGGACATGTCTAGCTGTGGCAGCACTTCGGGTCCATTCTCGGTCGTCACCAGATTGGTAAGCCGCAATTCGGCTGCCGACATCTCGTGCAAATCCTCCCACGGCGGCACGCTGAGCGAGAGCGCCAAAAGATCGCCGGAGCCACCCATATCGAAGGTGAATTTGGCCAGCCGTCCGACGTCGCGTTCCACGATCATGAGGTCCTGCGCGGTGTAGCTCGCGGCCTTCGCATCGTCGGCGCGGTCTCCCATCCAGATCTGATGGACCCGGACATGGGCGCGTTGCGGCACATAGCGCGCCTCACCTGACAGCAGCAGAAACACGCACATCGATTCGCAATAGGCTTCCGGCGAAACGCCGGCACGATCGCCCTGTGCTGTATGGCTGACCACGCTGATGCCGACTGTGGTCAGCAATCCGAGTTCACGGAAGCGTCGTCCGAGCGCGATCGAGTCGTTGACCGAGCCGCCGCTGGAATCCAGCACGACGGTCGCGCCACGGAGCTCCCGACCGTGCGCAAAATCCTCAAAATCCTTCGGGCTGTCCGCGGTGACGATGCCGACTGCGCTGACCCAGCCGCGGCAGCTCGGCTCACAGGCCACCCAGTCGAATTTCATCGGCAGCTTGCGCTCCTCAAGGACGCCGCCGGCCTGCGCCCCGACACCAATCGATGCGACGAGCGCAAGCGAAACCACGCCCAGCATCGAGATGCCGAGCATCTTGAAGACGCGTAAATCAGGTGACCCCACCAGCCTCAAACCGATCCCTTCCTAAGCCCCAAGTCCCAAGCCTGAAAGTCCGATGCCCCAAAATCGCGCGGCGATAAGTCCCGTCTCGCCACATTTGATTCCAACATACAGGCGTCGCAAAAATGGTATCCGGGAGATTACCCATCGTCCATAGCGACTTGCTGCGCCGCTACCAATGGGCGGACAATATTGGCAAAGTGTGGCGCAATTGTCCGATACCAACAGTTTCCTGCTCCGGAACCGCGCAGCGGCGCACATGGTTTGAGCGTGGCGGGCGTGAAACACCAAATGAAACGACCAAGCCCTGACGGTTCCAGCCTGCTTCGCCTACTCTGGCTCCTGCCGCGGAATGCCGGAAGGGCGCTGATCTGGCTATACCGGCACACCTTGTCGGCGCTGGTCGGCTACAACTGCCGTCACCTGCCGACCTGCTCGGTCTATGCCGACGAGGCGATTGCCCGCTTTGGTCTCTGGGGTGGAGGCTGGATGACACTGGCGCGGCTGTTGCGCTGCCATCCCTTCGGCACCTCGGGCATCGACAACGTACCTCTCGCTGCGCCGCCGGGGGCGCGGTGGTACCTGCCCTGGCGTTATGGACGCTGGCGCGGCGTCAACGCACCGTGACGGGAGGTCCTCAACGGAACCAAAAAAAACCGTGCCAGGGCGAGACTGGGGCCGGAGGCTTTGGTTTTCTGGGGTGTGGCTTCGGCGTCGCCTCTGTCGACGCCGTGGCCTCCGCCGACAGGGGCTCATCGGGACGCAAGCGCACCGCCAGCAAAAGATTCGATTCATGCGATCGCCAGCGATAGCCGATGCCAAAATCGATCGGCTGCGCGTGCCGGAACAATTCGGCGTAGGACTGCTGGTACCTGCTCGGAAATTCGGAGATCGGGCCGGCATAGTGGCCAAACGGGAAGAAGCGCCAGTTCTTCGAATTGTAGTAGGCGAGCGGAATTCCGGAGTCGTCCTGGATGATGGTGGCGCTGTTGACGAGGATGAAGTCGCGAACCGTCGAGAAATTGCCGGAATGCAACAGATAGGACGCGCTCTTGATCAGGCTGTTGCCGGGCGCAAGCGTCGCGCAGAATTTGAGAAAGCCGCTGCTCCTGACGGCGGAATTGGAAAGGTCGGTCGAAAAGTAATACAGCGTCTTCTCGACCCCGTCCTTGCCGGAAAAAGCGATGCGCACCCCGCGCGCAGGGCCTGCGTCGGCGCTCTCGTGGACCATCCCGCTCTCGTCCAGCGAGATCGTGGTGACATCGCGGATCGTCTTGCCCGAGCGAACCAGGAAAACATAGAGGATCGGCAATGTGCCGGAGACCTGCCCGACATGCAGGTCGACCTTCATATGCTTGGTGATGAAGAAGCTGAAACTTAAGATCGTGCCGAGCGAATGCTCGATGTTGTAGAGCGCGGTGTCGACGCTGCCGCGCGGCAATCTCGTCAAGTCAGGCACTGAGCCCGGCGGCTCAAGGGCGCTCAGCACGTAGGTCGTTGCATGCGGATAGAACGCGTCGGCGTAGAGGAAGTCCGGCCCCGAGAACATGTAGAACATGGTGGGCTTCGGGGCCGCCAGGTTGGCCTCCGCCCAGGCGCGGATTCTGGAGAGCTGGCGCTGGTCGAGTTGAGCGAATGCGGCGTCGAAAGATCTGGCGTGGTGCTGCCATGCCGGATCTTTCGTCAGCGGCGTCAGCGGTGAATCGGACGATGGCGGCATTCCTGCGAGAAAGCGCGCGGTATCGTCGATGCTCGCACTATCCGCAGCGCGCGCAGGAAGTGCGGCCATGAGGATCAGGCTCACGGCCGCCGCCACCATTTTCAACCGTCGCAACATACCTATTCGCGGCCCACGGATGCAGTCACGGCGTCTGGATCGGCCCGTTTGTGGAAGATTGCATAAATCAGAAGGCCTGAAATCATGATCGACATGCCCATGAACGACTGCAGCGGCCGCTCGGTCAGGAGATAGTACATCATGAAACCGGTCACGATCAGGAAAACCAGCGGCGTGACTGGGTATCCCCAGGCACGATAGGGCCGTGGCAGCGTTGGGTGGGTGAACCGAAGCTTGATGACGCCGAGCACCGTAAAGAACGAGCAGAACAACAGCGAGAACTGGATGAAATCGAGCACCGCCTCGAAGCTGCGCGTGAACAGCAGCAACGTCGCAACCGCCAGCTGAAAGAGAATGGCGTAAGACGGTGCGCCATTGCGTGATTTGCGGGCGAACACCTCGATCACCGGGAAATCCTCGCCCATGGTCATCATCACGCGCGGACCGATCCACATCATCGCCGAAATCGATGAAACCAACCCGATGCAGATCATGGCCGCGACCATGCGGCCGCCGACATCGCCGAAAATATGGCGGCCCGAGATGCTGGCGACCTCGAGCTGCCCGGACAATTCGTCGACCGGTGCGGTGCGCAGAAACACTGCGTTGAGCGCGACATAGAGTACCAGCACGATCAACGTGCCTGCCAGCATCGCGCGCGGAAGGTTCTGCTGCGGCATGCGCAGCTCCCCGATAATGTAGGTCGCGGCATTCCATCCCGAGAACGAATACATCACAAAAACAAGGCCGATCGCAAAGGGTGCGCTCACGACATGGCCGAAATCGGACGCAGACGGTGCGAATGAGATCGGCTGCATCTTACCGACGACGAAACCCGCGATCAGGAAGGCCACGATCAGCACGATCTTCAGAATGGTCGAGATCAGTTGAAAGGTGGAGGAGTGCTTCACTCCGGTGAGCTGCACCAGCGACACCAGCCAGACCACGCCAGCGGCGAGCGCAAGCGGCGAAGCGCCGGGAACCGCCGCCTTGGCGTACTGGCCAAAGGCCATCGCCGCGAGCGCGACGGGAGCGGCGAAACCGACGGTCGCCGAGACCCAGCCCGCCAGAAAACCAAAGGCCGGATGATAGGCACGCCCCAGGAAGTTGTATTCGCCGCTCGAACGCGGAAACATCGCACCGAGCTCGCCATAGGAGAACACCCCGCACAGCGCGACCACGCCGCCGACTGTCCACAGCAAAAGGATCGAAAAGCCGGAAGGAATGTCCTTGACCTGGAATCCGAGGCTGGTGAAGACGCCGACCCCGACCATGTCGGCAACCACAATCGCGGTCGCCACGATGACGGATACGGAGGGCCCGCTCTCGAAAAGCCGGCCTCCCACGTTCCGAAGTTCGTAGCCCATCGCACCACGCATTTTCACAAACTTCGAAGAGCCCTTCTCATCATGGTGCAAGGTGGCAACCATCGATTCAAGCCGCGTTGACCGGAGTAGCAGAGGCAGTGTGCAGTAACATAATACCGAGCTTGGCGAATCCCGTTTTCGCCCGATCGGCCTTCCCACAATCAGGACATGATTTGTGTTCATCTTGAGGCTCCGGACGTGGGGAGTTGGTCCGGGAACTTAACGTCGTCTAAACGCCGACGGGCTCAGATACGTGGTTGGTCGGTCGACTAGGGGTTAGTGGGTGGATGATCGGAGCGATTCCGAAGTCCAACAAGCATGAGCGCGTGCGCGCCTTCGCGTCGGCGGACGCCGCAAGGCGGCCGCGACTGCGTTTGCGCGCAATAGCGATCGGATTCCTGTGTCTGCCGCTGTCGCTTTTTCTGGCCCAGTGCGGGCGAGCGCCGAATGCGGGCACGCTCGCGGCCAATGCGTCCGCAACATCAGGCGATACGTTTGATGATCGTTTCCCCAAACCGGAATTCAGGGACCGTTACCCAACCGCCGACGAAAGTCTCCCGCAGCGCCAGTACGCCGACTTCACACCGAGACGCACCGTACAGACCCAGACCTATCGCGTTGCCTCGCTGGAACCGACGCCGATTCTGCACCAGCCCGCCCAGGAAGAACTGACCACGCTGGTCAGCATGAAATCGTCGGCCTTCCCTTATTTCGGCAACAATCCCGCATCAGAGGCGCCGTTCCTCAACATCTCCAGGGGCGATCGGCGCGGTCATCGCAGTTATTCGGGGCGGGTCTATTGGCAGGACGAAACCTACAACGACAGCCGCGTGCTCGTGCACATCCCCGAGAATTTCGATGCCTACAAGCCCGGCGTGATCGTCGTCTTCTTCCACGGCAATGGCGCGACGCTCGGACGCGACGTGCGCGACCGTCAGCTGGTGCCGCAACAGATTTCCGAATCCGGCGTCAACGCCGTACTGCTCGCGCCGCAAATGGCCGTCGATGCCGCCGATTCAAGTGCCGGAAAATTCTGGCAGCCAGGTGGCTTCAAGCATTTCATGACGGAATCGATCGACAACCTCGCGCGCCTTTACGGCGACCCGGCATCTGCGAAGGCGTTCGCAAAAATGCCGATCGTGATCGTCGGCTATAGCGGCGGCTTCCTGCCCACCGCATGGAGCCTCGAGGTCGGTGGCATCAGCGACCGCGTCCGCGGCGTGGTGCTGCTCGATGCCGTCTATGGCGAACTCGACAAGTTCGCCGCCTGGATCGAAAATCATCGCACCGGTTTCTTCATCAGCTCCTACACGCACTACACCGCCCCGCGCGACCGCGAACTGATGCATATGCTGCGCGAAAAAGGAATTGCGGTTTACGAGGATATGAACCGGCCAATGCGTCAGGGCAGCGTGATCTTCGTGGAAACCGGCGAAGGCATCACGCACCGCGACTACGTCACTCAGGCCTGGACAAAGAACCCAATCGAGCAAGTGCTGGTCAAGATGGCCGCCCCGACGATGAGGGTCGCCACAGGCAGCTTGCCATCCACCAGCCAGTAGTGTGGCGGCCGGATTTGCCGAGCTCCCCCCCGGTCGGTTTACCGGAAAAATCACCATGCGCGACGCGTCAAGCACGCCCTGCCGGTTGAATTCCCCGATTGCATCGCCCGATTCGCCTGCTATATGGCTTGCATCCCGCTTACCTGCGTCCGTTCGCAGGAGTGAGCTCCAGGAGACGCCCGATGTCGGACTTCAAATACTCGATCACGAATCTCAAGCCCGTCGAACAGCCCCAAAAGGTCACCCTCACCTTCCCCGACGGGGCCCAACGCCAGTTTCCCAGGGACATCACCGGGCTCGACATCGCCAAGGGCATCTCGCCCTCGCTCGCCAAGCGCACCGTGGCGATGGCACTCGACGGGGATCTGTTCGACCTCAACGACGGAATCGGGCACGACGGCAAGATCGAACTGATCGCACGCGAGGATCCGCGCGCGCTCGAACTGATCCGCCACGACTGCGCCCATGTGCTCGCCGAAGCCGTGCAGTCGCTGTGGCCGGGCACCCAGGTCACCATCGGCCCCGTCATCGAGAACGGCTTTTACTACGACTTCTTCCGCAACGAGCCGTTCACGCCCGAGGATTTTGCCGCGATCGAAAAGAAGATGCGCGAGATCATCGCGCGCGACCGGCCCTTCACCAAGGAAGTCTGGGACCGCGAAAAGGCCAAACAGGTGTTTCGCGACAAGGGCGAAAATTTCAAGGTCGAGCTGGTCGACGCCATCCCCGGCGACGAGCCGATCAAGATCTATTTCCAGGGCGACTGGTTCGACCTCTGTCGCGGACCGCACATGACCTCCACCGGGAAGATCGGAGGCGCCTTCAGGCTGATGAAAGTCGCGGGTGCCTACTGGCGCGGCGATTCAGACAACCCGATGCTGACGCGGATCTACGGCACGGCGTTCGCAAAGCAGGAAGATCTCGATGCCTATCTCAGGCAGATGGAGGAAGCCGAAAGGCGCGACCACCGCCGGCTCGGACGCGAGCTCGACCTCTTCCACTTCCAGGAGGAAGGCCCGGGCGTCGTGTTCTGGCACCCCAAAGGCTGGACCATCTTCCAGGAGATCATCGCCTATATGCGTCGGCGGCTGGCCGACGATTACAGCGAAGTCAACGCGCCGCAGGTTCTCGACAAGGTGCTGTGGGAGACTTCCGGCCATTGGAACTGGTTTCGCGAAAACATGTTCGCGGTGCAATCGGCGGGCGATGAGGCCGAGGACAAGCGCTTGTTCGCGCTGAAACCGATGAACTGCCCCGGGCACGTGCAGATCTTCAAGCACGGCTTGAAGAGCTATCGCGACCTGCCGTTGCGCCTCGCCGAATTCGGCCTCGTGCATCGCTACGAGCCGTCGGGCGCCATGCACGGCCTCATGCGGGTGCGCGGTTTCACCCAGGACGATGCCCACATCTTCTGCACCGAGGAGCAACTCGCCGACGAATGCCTGAAGATCAACGACCTGATCCTCTCGGTCTACGAGGATTTCGGCTTCAGCGGCGAACTGACGATAAAGCTGTCGACCAAGCCGGAAAAACGCGTCGGCACCGACGCCATGTGGGATCACGCCGAGCGCGTGATGGCGACAGTGCTGAGCGAGATCGAGGCGAGGAGCCACAATCAGCGCATCAAGACCGCGATCAATCCGGGCGAAGGCGCGTTCTATGGCCCGAAGTTCGAATATGTGCTGCGCGACGCCATCGGCCGCGACTGGCAATGCGGCACCACGCAGGTCGACTTCAACCTGCCGGAGCGGTTCGGCGCATTCTATATCGACCACGACGGTTCAAAGAAGGTGCCGGTGATGGTGCATCGGGCGATCTGCGGCTCGATGGAACGCTTCATCGGCATTTTGATCGAACACTATGCCGGCAATTTCCCGCTCTGGCTGGCGCCGACGCAGATCGTGGTCGCCACGATTACCTCCGAGGCCGATGAATATGCCAAGGTGGTTGCCGCCGCCGCGCGACACGCGGGCCTGCGGGTCGAGATCGATCTTCGCAACGAGAAGATCAACTACAAGGTCCGCGAGCATTCGCTGGCGAAAATCCCGGCGCTGCTCGTCGTCGGCAAAAAGGAAGCCGAAACCCATTCGGTCTCCGTGCGCCGGCTCGGCAGCGAGGCACAGAAGGTGATGGCGACGGATGAGGCGATTGCCGCGCTGGCCGAGGAGGCAACACCACCCGACGTGAAGCGGGCGAAAGCTGCGGCCTGACCGTTCGATCCGGATCGGCCGGTACGGCCTGAGGTTTTCGCCTGTGTCTGCAAGGTCCGTAACGCCTGCGACGAGAGAGACTATCGTGCCTGACGCCATCGACCTCCTGAAAGTCCGCCGCTCGGTCAAGCCGCGCGAGATGACCGCGCCCGGCCCCTCGCCCGCCGAGCTCGAAACCATATTGACCATCGGCGCGCGGGTGCCCGACCATGGCAAGCTGACGCCGTGGCGGTTCATCGTGTTC